>WPCK01287784.1_pt1 | contig 27199 bp, 29 predicted proteins | sample 5399851 | NCBI WGS metagenome assembly WPCK01 (sample SAMN12869471, study PRJNA574797) | sludge metagenome | isolation source: wastewater treatment of pH11 | place: China:Beijing | collected 2019-05-20 | reverse complement strand
TTCCCATGCCGAACACGATCGTTAAGCTCTTCAGCGCCGATGGTAGTTGGGGGTTTCCCCCTGTGAGAGTAGGACGTTGCTAGGTAAAAGAAAAACACATCCAATTAGGGTGTGTTTTTTGTGTTTGTCTAGAAGAAGATTAAAACATCTTAATTGGTGTTTATGCATCTGCGTCTACAAGTATCGCTCCGTAGCGTGCATCCTCGATGCAAAGCAGCATGAAGTTTACTCAAGGTAGTAGTTCACGATGTAAATGAGGTCATTTGCTTTCCTGCGTCTACGAGCTCCGCTCCGTAGCGTGCATCCTCGTCCCAAAGCTGCACGAAGTTACTCATTGAAGTTAAGTCATGAAGGAATCAGGTCAGTAGCTTCTCTGCGTCTACAAGTATCGCTTCCAAGCGTGCTTCCTCGATGCAAAGCAGCATGAAGTAACTCATGGTAGTAGTTCACGATGAAAACGAGGTCAGTGGCTTTCCTGCGTCTACGAGCTCAGCTCCGTAGCGCGCTTCCACGTCGCAAAGCTACACGAAATTAGTCAATGAAGTTATCATGAAGAAATCAGGTCAGTAGCATCTCTGTATTTACAAGTATTGCTCTGATGCAGACTTCCTCGATGCATGCAAAGCTGCACGAAGTAACTCAATGAAGTTAAGTCATGAAGAAATCAGATCAGTAGCTTCTTGGCGTTTACAAGTATTGCTCCGATGCAAGCATCCTCGATGCAAAGAGCATGAAGTAACTCTATGTAGTAGCTCATGAGGTGAATTATGTCTGAAGTTGCACTCGGGCTACCAGTATTGCATTGAAGCATAACTCATCGCGGCAAAGCAATACAATATGAAGTAACTTTATGAATTAGTTCACGATGAGAATGAGATTAGCCAATTGGGTGAAGACTCCATGACGTATATAGTATAATGATAATAAACCGATCCCCTTCTTTAGTAGAACTAGCAGTATGGCTAGCCGTTATTTTTTCCAAAATGCCAATTCAAGAATTTCGCGGCCACCACGTCGCTTATTTGCCTAGCTTGTTCGAAAACAAGCTACAAACAGCAAAATAGAGGAATATATGGCCGCGAAATTTTCAAAGGTATTGCTCATTCACAAATTAAAGGATCAGGTATCTGAATAACTTTCTTAATCATCATTACAGAGGCAACCGCCTCAACAGCCAACTAATAAAAGCTAATCGATTTACGAATTTTCATTGCTCTGTTTAATTTCCTTCTCACTAAACATCTCGTTTACTTCTTCTAATTGTTTATGCTGATCAACAGAATCGCCAGCATAATATGGTGTAGAATGAAAGATGTCTTTAGAGTCAACATCACTTCGAATCGTCACTGCTTCCTTCTTTAAGTAATCACCTTTATTCTTAGAACCCATTGTTAGAAAACCTCCCGATAATTATTTCATTATTAGTTATGCCCTTTACTTTTCCAAATACTTAAATAGTGGTAAAATCTTAATATTACATTTGGGTTACTGATTATGTGGAGGAAATAACTATGAACTTTAAATTTGGTACAAAAACTGTCCATTTTCAAAAAAAGGCAGAGGGAAAAAATGTTAGTAAAGCCCAGCCTATTTACCAAACATCTGCTTTTTCGTTTAAAGATCTAGATGATATGGAAGATTTTTATCAAGGTAACAAAGAATATTTATATACAAGATTTAGTAATCCTAATACTGATGATTTAGGAGAGGGTGTAGCCAAATTAGAAAACGCCCCAAAGGGTGTAGCCACATCTTCCGGTATGTCAGCAATATTAGCTGGTGTTTTGGCTGTTGTAAGTCATGGAGATCATATCATTGCTTCTGAGGATATCTATGGTGGTACGTATCAACTTTTTGCAAATGAATTAAAAGATTTTGGAATTGAAGTTTCTTTTGTTTCGATGAATAATCTTGACGAAATTGAAAATAATATTAAAGGAAACACAAAGCTATTATATTCCGAGTCAGTGACGAACCCATTATTAAGGGTGGAAGATCTTCCAGCAATTATCTCATTAGCAAAAAAACATCGCTTAACAACAATGATTGATAACACGTTTGCAACTCCTTATTTACTTAAACCTTATGAACTAGGAGCAGACTTAGTGATCCATAGCGCCACTAAATATATCGGTGGTCATAGTGATGTTACTGCTGGAGTATTAGTTGGTAGGGAAGACTTAATTACTAAAGCAAAAACCAAAGTTGTTAATCTGGGTGCAAATTTAAGCCCGTTTGAAGCTTGGTTAGCTTGCCGAGGTTTAAAAACTCTAGCGGTTCGGATGGAACGACAGGTTAAAAATGCTCAAGCGCTCGCGGACTTCCTGAGAAATAATCCTTTAATAAAAAAGGTTTATTATCCTGAGTCAGTATCCGAGTATGGGAATGGGGCAATTGTGTCTGTTGATCTTGGAGATCAGTTTGACATTGAAGTATTCTTCAAGTCGCTAGAATGGATTAGAATAGTTCCAACACTTGCGGGAGTTGAATCAACAGTTACATATCCAATAAGAACATCGCATCGTACTGTTCCAGAATCCATTCGCAGTAAACTAGGAATTACAAGAGGGTTAGTGAGAATTTCCTTAGGAATTGAGGATGCGGAGGATATTTTAAAAGCTTTTGAAATAGCTATTGAAAAATCGAAGCTGTAAAAATTTGCATTCAGTAATTATCTATGTTATGATAACTATACATTATCCAACTGAACAACTCAGTTGGTATTACCGCGGGGTGGAGCAGTCTGGTAGCTCGTCGGGCTCATAACCCGAAGGTCGTAGGTTCAAATCCTGCCCCCGCAACCAATAAACATTTTGGCAATGAGTAAGAGCAAGTAAATACACATACGTTTAGCGCAGGAATTCCAATTCTTGCGCTTTTTATATTTTTATTAAAGGTACGGTACTAGGTTTTTCATCTAAAATAAGATAAACTACTAATGATTACCTTAGGACTATTTATCCTAAGGTTTTTATACATAATTAGAGATAGGTGTGCTCGTTGTGTTAAAAGATGAATTTGATTTTATAAATAAAATTAAACCAAAGTATGTACAGCAAACATCGTTAATTCAAGGGATTGGTGATGATGCTGCGATTTATCGTAGTAATCAAATGTTTGATGAGCTCATCTGTATGGATACAATGGTAGAAGAAGTTCATTTTACAAGACAAACAATGACTCCATGGATGGTTGGTTATAAAGCACTTGCAGTTAACATTAGTGATATTGCGGCTATGGGTGGAATACCTACCTACTATCTTGTATCCATTGCGATACCAGAAGGATGGACAGAAGAAGAGCTGAAACAAATCTATGAGGGTATGTCTGATTTGGGCAAGAAATACTCCATGGACTTAATTGGTGGGGACACGGTCTCTTCCAAAAAAGGCTTGATAATTACGGTCACAGTCCTTGGAAAAGTAGAAAAAGGGACTTGCCTTCTAAGGAGAAATGCAAAACCGGGTGATCTCGTCTTTGTGGTAGGAGATCTGGGAGGCTCTGCTGCAGGCTTAGACTTATTATTAAGGCATAGTCTTGATTATCCTTATGAGGAATTTGAGAAACAGCTTCTGAAAGCACATCAACAACCTATTCCTCAAGTAGAAGCAGGTAGGATATTAGCTACTAGTGGTGAGAATATATCATTAAATGATATCAGCGATGGCTTAGCCAGTGAAACAAATGAGCTTGCTGAGGCGAGCGGTGTAGATCTACATATTATTTTTGATAAAATACCTAGAAATGATCATATGACGTCCTATCCGATAGAGCAACAAAAGAAATGGTGTCTCTTTGGTGGGGAAGACTATCAATTAGTCGGTACCATGTCTAAAGATGTATTTCGTGGATTAGACCCAATTTTTCATGAGAAAAAGTTAAAACTAACTGTGATTGGTGAAGTAACTAGCGGTTCAGGTAACGTTTATTTGTATGAATACAAACAAAAAGAAAAGCTGCTAAAAAAGGGCTTTAATCATTTTGGTAAAGGTGATTAACAATGGATAAATATAAATTACATACATCTTCTCCTGATGAAACAATGGAGTTAGCAAAACGACTAGGCCTTTCGCTTGAGGCTGGCTCAGTGATAACATTAGAAGGTGATTTAGGTGCAGGGAAAACACATTTTACAAAAGGGTTAGCTAATGGCTTAGGTGTAAAGAGAACCGTAAATAGTCCTACCTTTACAATTATTAAAGAATATCAAGGAAGATTGCCACTTTATCATATGGACGTATACCGAGTTTGCGAAGCAGATGAAGATTTGGGCTTTGATGAATACTTTTATGGTGATGGTGTGACAGTTGTAGAATGGGCTAGTTTGATTAAAGATCAGTTACCGCAAGAACGACTCGACATTGACATATATCATGCAGGTGATGATCAAAGGGAAATTGTTTTAAAGCCATTGGGAGACCGTTATATCTTATTATGTAAGGAGTTACAAACAAAATGAAGGTACTTGCGATAGATACATCTACGTTTGTGATGGGGGTTGCCCTTGTAGATGAAGACAAGGTGTTAGGTGAAGTAATCACCAACCTAAAAGAAAATCACTCAATTCGATTAATGCCTGCAGTGGATAAGTTGATGAAGGATGCAGGAGTCCATCCTAAGGAACTACAAAAGGTTGTTGTTGCACATGGTCCTGGTTCCTATACGGGAGTGAGAATTGGTGTTACGACAGCAAAAACCTTAGCTTGGACGCTAGGTATTCCTTTAGTTGGGGTTTCAAGCTTAGAAGTACTAGCACAGAATGGACGTTATTTTAATGGTGTTATCTCACCTATTTTTGATGCAAGGCGAGGGCAGGTATATACAGGGTTATACGGTGTGAAAAATGGTCAACTGCAGAACCTTATTGAAGATCAAATCCTTTTACTAGACGATTGGCTGACACAGTTACAAAAGGACTTTAATAATATTCTTTTCTTAGGAAATGATGTTTCTATTCATAAAGCGTTAATTTTAGAGAGACTGGGAGACAAAGCAGCATTCGGGCTAGTAAGTGATCATAATCCAAGACCCTCAGAACTTGCTAGATTGGGGATAAATAAAGAGCCTAATGGGGAAGTACATAGCTTTACACCTAATTATATTCGTTTAGCAGAAGCAGAAACAAACTGGTTAGCTAGTCAAAAAAATAAGGTGTAGATAAGGATAGTTTTTATGGTAGATACTTATAAAATTCGTTATATGGTGAAAGAAGATATTGATGAAGTATTAGTGGTTGAGAGTAAATCCTTTGCAACCCCATGGAGTCGGACAGCCTTTCTAAACGAAATCGTCCATAACCAATTTGCTCACTATCTTGTCATTGAGCATGAAGGTGTAATTATTGGGTACTGTGGGGTGTGGATCATTGTGGATGAGGCTCATATAACCAATATTGCGATTGATCCTAAATATCGTGGTTTAAAGCTTGGAGAACAGTTATTGATCCATGCGATTGAATTAGCTCGAACCTTAGGTGGTGCTAAGATGACTTTGGAAGTTCGTGTTTCAAATCATGTTGCACAAGGTCTATATAGCAAGCTCGGTTTTCAACCAGGAGGTATTCGAAAACAATATTATACAGATAATCAAGAGGATGCTCTTGTCATGTGGGTGGTCTTATAATGGAAAATAAATATATTTTAGCAATTGAAACAAGTTGTGATGAAACTGCAGCCGCTGTTATTAAAAATGGTACAGAGATTTTATCGAACGTCGTTGCCTCTCAAGTTGAGAGTCACAAACGTTTTGGTGGGGTTGTGCCAGAAATTGCATCACGTCATCATGTGGAACAAATCACAATAATTATCGAGGAAGCTTTGAAAGAAGCAAATATAGCTTATCTAGATTTAGCAGCTATCGCTGTAACTGAAGGACCGGGACTTGTCGGAGCTCTACTAATTGGTGTAAATGCGGCCAAAGCAATCTCGTTTGCTCATGATATTCCTTTGATTGGTGTTCATCATATTGCTGGGCATATCTATGCTAACCAATTGATAACAGAGTTGAAATTTCCACTGATGACACTAGTTGTATCAGGAGGGCATACAGAACTAGTCTATATGAAGGAACATGGCAGTTTTGAAGTCATTGGGGAGACAAGAGATGATGCAGTTGGAGAGGCGTATGACAAAGTAGCCCGAACGTTAAAGCTTCCATACCCAGGCGGACCTCATATTGATCGTTTAGCGGCTCTTGGAAACCCATCGATAGAGCTTCCAAGAGCATGGTTAGAACCTGACTCCTATGATTTCTCATTCAGTGGATTAAAATCAGCAGTTATTAACACCCTGCATAATGCTAACCAAAAAGGGCTCGAAATATCTAATGACGATTTAGCAGCGAGCTTCCAAGAAAGTGTAATCGAAGTACTTGTGGAAAAGTCAAAACGAGCAGCCAAAGAATATAACGTAACACAGTTCCTAGTTGCCGGTGGAGTAGCGGCGAATAAAGGATTAAGAGAAAAGCTTACAAGAGAATTTGAGCAGTTAGGGATTGAATTAATCATCCCACCTTTGAAGTTATGCACAGATAACGCAGCTATGATAGGAGCAGCTGCATTTGTTAAGCTCGAAAAATTGCAATTTGCAGATTATCAATTGAATGGGAATCCAGGTTTAAATTTGGAAAAACAATAGAAGGTGTCGAAGGCTGTCCTTTCCAAGAAAGGGTGGCTTTTTTTATGTCGAAAGCGTAGATTTTTGAGAAAGGTTGTTAGTAAGTGTAAAAACGCTATGAACATGCATTTTCTAAGCTGTCAAAAAGGGGAACGTAGGTACTTATTAACAACTCAATTGTGGATAGTGTGGATAAGTGCCGCAAACGTTGTCGAAATAAGGATAGATTATGTGAATAATATTTTTGGGGATAAGTATGTGGATGGTGTGAATAACTTTTTAATTACCTTGAAAATAAACGTTTAAGTTGTGGGTAAAGTTGTTGATAATGTGGATATGTCAGAAAATTTATGTTTATTATTTATTTTGAGGGTGCTTATGAACATGGCAAAAAAATTACTGTTGATATGTATTTGTTCCTTGTTTATCATTTGTGGAAAACCTGTTTTTGCTGAGGATAGTTCGAAAAACCTCACAATTATCTTAGTCCCAGAGTTGTCTTTTCAGGAAGTTAAATGGTTGAGAGAGAATGGTAATTACATTGAGTTGTGGAAAAGGGGAGGTGTGTCAGCGTTAAATGTTCGTCCGGACGGACCTTATTCTTATTTAAATAATACAGTAAGTCTTGCTGCTGGTTCAAGAGGAGTCGGTGTCGAAGGTTGGAATGCCTTTGTGAAAGGCGAATTAGAAAATGGTGCATTCGTAGAAGACCTTTATCAACAGTGGACGGGTAAGATTGTTGATGAAGGGATCATATTTCATCCTTTGTTACATAAACTTGCAGAAAAGAATAAGGAATTAACCTACCGCTCACAAGTGGGTATATTAGGTCAGAGCTTACAAGAACATGGTGTTGAGCGTTTGGTCGTTGGCAATAGCGATATAGGGCAACAAAAAGTAAGATATGGTCCATTATTCACAATGGATCAACAAGGCTATGCTGCAGGGTACTTATTAGAAGGAACTATGCAAAGGGAAGGGTCACCAAGTGGTGTTGTCATGGATGTGGATAAGATCCTCAGTTTTTTATCCACACCTCGATCCGGACCGTCCTTTACGGTAATTGAGTGGGGAGATCTGTATCGGTTATACAACCAAAAAGGCAATATGACATCAGACTATTTTCTAAAACAATACGAGGACACGTTGTTAAGGTTAGAGGATTTCTTATTACGTTTGATTGGAAACGATTATACACAAGATGTCATGTTGTTATCCCCAATGATGCATAGTGAGGCTTATCAAAAAAAGGAGAGACTAGCTCCATTTTATTATTGGAGTGACTCATCCACATTTTATCTACAATCTGATACAACAAGGCAACCATTTGTTGTGAGTAACTTGGATATTGTTCCGACCATTCTTCAATTTTTTGAAATTGAACCTAGCACCCACTTCTTTGGGAGACCAATTACTATAGAAGTGACAACAAAACCTACTATAGACGAGGGGTTTAAGAAAATTGATTTGATGTTTACCATTTTCCAAACACGTAATGTCATTTTATCAACCTATATCACCTTACTTGTCATTTTATTGATTGCTACTAGTGTAATTATTTTGTTTAAAGTTCAAACTGCTTTCTGGAAGGGGATTGCAAAAATCTTACTAATAGGCGGGATTAGTTCCCCGTTATGGTTACTACTTACTCCGTATAGCTTATATTATATTCAACCAAATTTGTACTTAGTGTTGTTAATACTATGTAGTTATCTGACAGGATTTTTGATTGTAAAATTTGTTCCTAATCCGATATTTTTTATGAGCATGATACTTTTTATCGCAATATCTGCAGACCTAGTTATGGGAAACTTCTTTATGCAACGATCTTATTTAGGGTACGATCCGATTATTGGAGCAAGATATTATGGGATTGGTAATGAGTATGCAGGTGTTTATTTAATTGTAGGATTGCTACTACTAGAGCACCAAGTAATCAGAAAGTGGTTTTTATTTGCTGGTCTTGGCGTGGGTCAACTATATCTATTAAGTTCCACTAATCTCGGGGCAAATGCAGGTGCTACGCTTTCGGCAGGCATGATGTATGGTTACTATGGTTATCGTCAATTCTTTCCGAAGGTGCATTGGCGAGTGCTGCTCATGATCTTTGTAGGCTTGTTAGCGGCAACCATTCTAGTATTATTCCTAACGCAAATGAATGGCAGAGAGTCGCATATTGGTTATGCTTTTTCAAGGTTATTTGACGGTGATTTACAATACATCTTTGATACGATCAAAAGAAAGTTAGCAATGAACTGGAAGATCTTCCGATTTAGTAACTGGACGCAGCTTTTTGTTACGACTTACCTGTTAATTGCTTTGTATTTATGGCGGAAAAAGGGGATTGTTCGTAGTGGTGTAAAAAGCCTCCTAATTAAAACGGGAGTAGTTGCATCAATTGCTTTATTACTATTAAACGATTCGGGTGTCGTTGCTGCGGCCACATCGATGTTTATCATTGTTTGTACAAGCTATTACTGGTCACTAGATGAATAAAAGAAATGTGTAAGCGATGCTCTAAAGCATTACTTACACATTTTACTCTTCATTTATTCCTCGAGTTCGCTCCACTCTTCCATGAGAACATCAAGATCTTGTTTTTGTTGTTCGATTTCAGTGTTTAATTGAACCACTTGATTGTGATCTTGATAGACATCAGGGTCACAAAGGGCTTCTTCTTTTTCGGCAATGGAAAGTTCGAGTTTTTCAATAGCTTGTTCGATTTCCTCTAGACGTCGTTGACGCTGGCGTTCTTTTCGTTTTGCTTCTTTGTCTTGAAGGAATGTTTGTTTATTTGGTTGTTCCTCTTGTTGTAAAACCTTTTCTACTTGTTTTTCTTTTAATTCTTTTCGCTCAAGATTTTCCTGTTTTTTCTGAAGGTAGTAATCATAATCACCAATGTAATCGATAAGGCCTTCGTGAGTCATTTCAACAACACGTGTTGCCATTCGGTTAACAAAATAACGGTCATGTGAGACAAATAGGATTGTCCCAGGATAATCTAGCAACGCACTCTCGAGGATTTCTTTACTATCTAAGTCAAGATGGTTTGTTGGTTCATCCAAGATTAAAAAGTTAGCTTTTTGCATCATTAACTTTGCTAGGGCAACACGAGCTTTTTCCCCACCACTTAAGTCAGAGACGTTCTTTAAAACATCATCACCACTAAATAGGAAGTTACCTAGGATTGTACGGATTTCCTTTTCAGGAGTTAATGGGTAGTCATCCCAAAGTTCATATAAAATCTGCTTATTTGAGTTTAAGTTTGCTTGTTCTTGGTCATAGTAACCGATGGTAACGTTGCTGCCGTATCTAATGGAACCTGCACTAGGTTCTAGTTGTTTCGTAATAATTTTTAATAATGTTGATTTTCCTATTCCATTGGGGCCGAGAAGAGCGATACTTTCAGAACGATTTACTGCTAGTGTTAGATTTTCAAATAAAGGTTTGGTATTTGGATATCCACCCGATAGCGCTTCAATTCTTAATACATCATTTCCCGTTTGCTTCATGATCTCAAAAGAAAAGCGGGCAGACTTTTCATCTCCTTGTGGGCGATCCAAGACATCCATTCGCTCTAGCTGCTTTCTCCGGCTTTGAGCGCGTTTGGTCGTTGAGGCTCTCGCAATATTTTTCTCCACAAAGGTTCTGAGCTTCTCAATTTCATCCTGTTGTTTTTCATATTGCTTAAGCTCAATCTCATAGCGCTTAGCTTTTTCATCAAGATAATGGCTATAGTTACCTACAAATTTGGTTGCTTTTGTTCGAGAAATTTCATAGACAACATTTGCAACTTTATCTAGGAAGTAACGATCATGCGAAACGATTAAGATCGCTCCATCATAGTGAAGTAAGTATTGTTCCAACCAAGCAAGAGTCTCTAAGTCTAAATGGTTTGTCGGCTCGTCTAAAATGAGTAAATCGGGCCGAGTTAATAGTAGCTTCCCAAGCGCTAAACGAGTTTTTTGACCACCGCTGAGTGTGGAGACTTCGGTACGATAGTCCTTATCTGAGAAGTTTAATCCTGATAAGACGCCACGAATGTCAGCTTCGTATTTATAGCCGCCTTTTTCTTTAAAGCTCTCTGAAAGGAAATCATAATCTTTTAAAAGCTTTTCATAGTTTTTTTCATCGTTAATACAAGCTGGGTCGGACATTTTTGCTTCTAAATTCCGTATTTCTTTTTCCATTTGAATGAGAGGGGTAAAGACCGTCAACATTTCGTCCCAGATCGACCGGCTTGACTCTAGACCAGTATCTTGGGCTAAATAGCCAACCGTGACATCTTTTGGAATAATGATATCACCAGAATTATAGGAGAGTTTCCCAGCGATAATTTTTAATAGCGTAGACTTTCCAGCACCGTTTCTACCAACGATAGCAACCCGATCTTGTGAATGAACTTCTAATTTTATATTCGTTAATATTGGTTCAACACCAAATGTTTTGGTTAATTGGACACACTGTAAAAGTATCATAAATTCATCATCCTAACATAAGTAGCAATCTCATGATTAATCAATTATAATATACCGTTAGTGTACCGTAATCAATTATGGACAAGCAAATAATACTTTTCGTAATCCTGCTGTTTACAAGCTTTAATATTTCATTTGCATTACAAAAATTGAAACGATTACAAATTTGACAAAATGGTGTACAATATATTTGTGACGAATTGAAAGGGGACATTTAATTATGTCAGGATTTACTCATTTTAATGAACAAGGTCGCGCAAAAATGGTAGATATCTCCGAAAAAAATGAGACGGTACGAACAGCATTAGCAAAAACTAGTGTCGAAGTCGGTAAAGAAATTTACGAGAAAATTCGCGAAGGTTCCATTGGAAAAGGTGATGTTCTTGCTGTGGCACAGGTGGCGGGAGTCATGGCTGCCAAAAAAACCGCTGATTGGATTCCAATGTGTCATCCACTCGCTTTAACTGGTGTTGATGTAACGTTTGATTGGCACACAAGTGAAGATACCTATAAACTTAACATTTACGTGAAAGTAAAAACCAAAGGCAGTACTGGAGTAGAGATGGAAGCACTAACGGCAGCATCTGCGGTAGCTCTAACAGTGTATGATATGTGTAAAGCTGTTGATAAAGGAATGGTTATTGGACCTACATACTTAATGGAAAAAACAGGCGGAAAAAGTGGAGATTTTAAAAGAGAGAACGAAATAGAATAATCACAAATAAATTTGTACCAACTAAAGGGAGAAACCAGGGGATTGTCGGTAAGCATATGTGAATTGATAAACAGAATAAGGTGAGGCTCACGGATTAGGGTATCTATTATCCTACATTTAGTTTTGCCCTTTATCTAGTTGAAAGGTACAGGTTGGAGGCAGAAAATGAATATCGATCAAACGAAAATTCCTCAAGCGACTGCAAAACGATTACCTTTGTATTATCGATTTTTAGAAAATTTACAAGCATCTGGGAAACAACGAGTATCGTCTACGGAACTAAGCGAGGCTGTTAAAGTCGATTCAGCAACAATTCGACGTGACTTTTCTTATTTTGGAGCTCTAGGGAAGAAAGGCTATGGATATAATGTTAACTATCTATTAACTTTTTTTAGAAAGACTCTAGACCAAGACGAAGTAACAAATGTAACTTTAATAGGAGTCGGAAATTTAGGAACTGCGTTTTTGCATTATAATTTTTCAAAAAATAATAGTACAAAAATAGACATGGCCTTTGATGTCGATGTAAGCAAAGTTGGGACAGAAATTGGCAATGTTCCTATTTATCATTTAGATGATTTAGAGAAAATTATTGATCCAAATGTATCTGTGGCGATCCTAACGGTACCTGCTTCTGTAGCACAAAAGGTTGCCGATCGCTTAGTGGCATGTGGCATTAAGGGAATATTGAACTTTACACCAGCTAGGTTATCAGTTCCTAAAAACGTCAGAGTGCATCATATTGACTTATCAGTAGAGCTACAATCATTGATTTATTTCTTGAAGCATTATCCAATTTAAAAAGTATTAAAGGTTATCACACGATAGGTGGTAGCCTTTTTTGATGTATTTAAGGGAAGAACTCTATAAACGCGAGGGTGTCTAGCGTCCTCAATTAGGGTAAAAGTTTGAATGAAAGGTAACGCGAATAGATCTGTGTCAAAATTCTTGAGACTTTCCGCTAGTAAGAACCTAACTTCTAGAAAATTGGAAGGGTTTTTCATACTATTCACTAATTGAAAGTGATATAGTAGTAATAGAAATTATTTCGGGAAACGAGGTATTTTTTATGAGCAAACTACTCCCTGAAAAGTGGCTAGTTGTTATAGCAGTTTTATTAGGGACTTTCACAATTATCTTAAACAACAGTATGTTAAATCCAGCTATTCCCTATTTGATGGATGTTTTTGACGCGGATGCAGTCTCGACCGGATGGGTAATCACCATTTTTATGGTAGCGATGGGGATTACGATGCCGTTAACGGGTTATTTAGGTGATAAGTTTGGTAAGAAGAAGCTTTATTTGGCTGGATTAGTTATTTTTATGATTGGATCAATCTTAGGCTCGTTTTCATGGGATTTAAGCTCGCTCATTTTGTTCCGAGGAATCCAAGGGATTGCCGGTGGATTGATGATGCCTTTATCAATGGCGCTAATTTTTGAAGTCTTCCCTAGGCACGAGCGTGGGCTTGCAACAGGAATATGGGGAATTGCTTCAATGATGGCTCCTACAATTGGACCAACAGTCGGTGGGATTATTATTGAAGCAGGAAGCTGGCAGTGGCTTTTCTTATTCAACATACCGATTGGTTTGGTAGGTATTATTATTGGTGCAATGTACTTAAAGAATACAAATAAGGTTGCTGGGATTTCTTTTGATAAATGGGGCTTTCTAACCGTTACAATTGGTGTTGGAGCGATATTGTACGGATTAGGAAGAGTTTCAGCTTTAGACCACTTAATTGAGCCGTTTAACCTAGCTTTATTTGTCATTGGATTTATTTCGATATTTTTATTTATAAAAATTGAAAATCGTCACGAGCAACCGTTGCTAGACTTATCAATTTTTAAAAATAAGGCATACACCTATAGTGTATGGATTGGTATTTCTACTTCAATCGCTTTATTCGGAGGTATTTTCCTAATTCCGCTATTGATCCAGCATGTGTTTGGTCTTGGACCTGTGATTACTGGTCTAGTTTTCCTTCCTTCTGCACTATTTACAGGGATCTTTATGACTATTGGTGGAAGGTTACTAGATCGTCATGGTCCGTTATTTATCGTGACGAGTGGACTTGTCATTATGACAGTGTTTACCCTTGTGCTCGGATTTACAACTATGGAAACGTCGCTGATCACGATCTTTATTCTGATGGCGTTACGGGGTATTGGGCAAGGTCTATCAACGATGCCAGCAACGACCGCAGGAATGAACTCAATACCGGACAAATTTATTTCCCGAGGTTCGGCAATGAACAATGTGCTACGGCAAATGAGTTCAGCTTTAGGAATTGTTTTTATCTCAATTTATTATGAAGTTCGTCGAGTTCAAGTGTTTGCTTCGGTTGATACGATGCAGGAAGCTAGCTTACAAGCAATAAAAGAAGGCTTTTTCCTGTTAGCTTTTATTGCCTTACTAACGATTCCGCTTGGTTGGATGCTTGGAAAAGCCAGTAAGAAAGATGAAAGTAAGAAAACAATGACAGCTTAATGGTGTAAAAAAAGATCTTTAGTTAAAGCAATTCAGTATAGAAAATTCATAAAACTGTGTTATGATTAAAGCAAAGAATATGTACTACAGCTACGGGAGCCTAGAGGACTAGGCTGAGAAGAGGACTATTCCGTCACAGACCGTGTAACCTGATCTGGATCATGCCAGCGGAGGGAAGACTGTTATTGTTAAAGTGTATTATCTTTACATGTCTTTAAGGCCGCATCTGTATGATGGGGCTTTTTTTGTTATTGGCTCCAATAAGGTGAGGTTAGAAGCTATCGTAGATAAATTAGGAGGAGAAGAAAACAATGGCAAAAGATGTATTAACTATCGGTGGAGTAGAACTAAATAGTCGTTTATTAATAGGAACTGGAAAATTTAATAATGACGCCCTAATCCCAGACGTGATCCAATCTTCACAATCTCAAGTAATTACTGTGGCAATGCGTCGTGTAGATTTTCATACGAACCAAGAAAATATCATGAAATATATTCCAAAAGAGATGATCCTTTTACCTAATACATCGGGGGCTAGAACAGCCGAAGAAGCAGTTCGAATCGCCAGACTAGCGCGTGCAGCCGGAATGGGGAACTGGATAAAAATTGAAGTGATTTCTGACCAGAAATACTTACTGCCAGATAACTATGAAACAATCAAGGCAACTGAAATTTTAGCTAATGAAGGCTTTATTGTTCTGCCTTATATGAGCCCAGATTTAATGGTGGCGAAAAAGCTTGAAGAAGTAGGCGCAGCGGCAGTTATGCCACTAGGTGCACCAATTGGAACAAACCGTGGCTTAAAAACAAAGGAACTGATCCAGATATTAATTGAAGAATGTGAGAAACCAGTAATCGTTGATGCTGGTATCGGAAAACCATCACAAGCGTGTGAGGCAATGGAAATGGGAGCAGATGCAGTGCTGGTCAATACGGCGATTGCAACAGCTGGCGACCCAGTCGTTATGGGGCAAGCATTTAAATCAGCAGTAGAAGCAGGACGCCAAGCATATCTATCAGGAGTAGGTGGAGTCGCGAAACATGCGAGAGCCTCATCGCCATTAACAGGCTTTTTATCAATGTAATTTGGTTTCATTCCACAATCTAGATTTAAAGAAAGGGGTTTTACTGTGAGTTTTTACTACGAATATGAAAAGTTAAAGGAACTACCTTTTGACGATATCTTTGCAAGTATTACTGAAGCAGATGTTAGAAGAGTTTTACAAAAAGAACGAATGAAAACAGAGGATCTACTAGTACTGCTTTCACCAGCAGCGGAGAACTTTCTTGAAGAGATGGCTCAAAAGGCTCACGAGCTAACGGTCCAACACTTTGGGAAAACAATCTTACTGTTTAATCCTATTTATATTGCTGATCACTGTGTTAATGTGTGTACGTATTGTAGCTTTAGTGTGACAAATCAATTTGAACGGAAAAAGCTGTCACTTGAGCAAATTGAAATTGAAGCAAAGGCATTAGCTGATCAAGGATTAAAACATATCTTGGTTCTAACTGGTGAATCAAAAACACATACACCAGTGTCGTATATCGCTGAAGCTGTAAAAGTATTGAAGAAATATTTCTCCTCTGTGGCAATTGAAATTAATCCTTTAAATACTGATGAATATAAACTATTGGCTGATGCTGGAGTTGATGGGCTGACTGTTTATCAGGAAGTATATAATGAAGATATTTATAAGTCTGTTCATGTAAAAGGGCCGAAACGTGATTATCGTTACCGCATGGATACTCCAGAACGTGGCTGTGAAGCAGGAATCCGTCAAATTAATGTTGGTGCATTACTAGGATTGGATGAGTGGCGTAGAGAAGCGTATTTTGCCGCGATGCATGCGCACTATCTTCAGAAAAAATATTTAGATGCAGAGATTAGTCTATCGTTACCAAGAATTCGCCCACATTTGGGTGATTATCAACCGAAGTCGATTGTTGAGGATCGTCACCTCGTGCAAGCGATCACAGCGTTCCGTCTCTTTTTACCGCGATCAGGAATTACACTGTCGACAAGGGAACCTGAATACTTACGAGATAATCTTATCTACTTGGGTGTAACCAAAATGTCTGCTGGTGCAAAAACTGAAGTTGGGGGATACTCCCAATGTGAAACAGGTACAGCACAGTTTCAGATTTCAGATGAGCGTTCTTTAGAAGATATCCAAACGATGATTCGGGAGAAAGGCTATCAACCAGTATTAAAAGATTGGGAATTGTTAGTATAAAAGTAAAAAGCTTGAGGAGTGAATCCTCAAGCTTTACTTTTTTTCAACCTTTGGTCTAAATGTGAAATATCTAACTGCGACCATTAAATCATAAGCGGCGATAGCCATTAGTATTATTGTGAAAAAATCCCACTCACCGGTACGCCCGCGCTGTTGGATAGCAAAATAAACAAAACTTATAGCCATAAAGAGATAAACAATGCCCCAAAAAAATGGTGATTTCATCTAAAATAGTCCTCCAATAAACCCTTGCATTTCTTCTAATTGGCGTTGTAACTCCATAAGTCGGTCGCCAAAGACAACTTGAACGAGCATGACAAAACTATTTAACGCTACGTGTGCCATGATTGGGACAATAATTCGTTTTGTTTTTACATATAGGAAAGCAAAGACAATGCCCATGAACGTATAAACGAGGAGATGTTCAAAGTCCATATGAACAGCAGCGAAAATAATTGAACTAATAATTGCAGCGACCCAGAAGTTAAACCGTTTGTATAAGCTACCAAAGATAATCATTCTAAAGATAATTTCTTCTAAGATCGGCCCGATTACGGCAACCACTAAAATAAGTGCTGGTGTTGCTTTAGCTAGTTCGACAATCATTTCAGTATTTTCCGAACCAGGCTCGATGCCGAATACGGACATCTCGATAAGAACTGCGAAGTATTGAGCCATAAATGCCATAAAGATACCAGCAATAGACCAGACAATTGCCTCGCTTCTTGAACTACGCTCGGTGCTTAAATGACGGTTATTCATATCTTGTCTTAATAACAGTAAAATAATGATAAATGCGACGCAAAAACTAAATAAAGTCCATACCCCAGGTATTTGTTCCCGATCCAATCCCAGCAGTATTAATAATGGTACACCAATAAAAGCTGATAATTGCATTAAAATGTAAGTTAGAAGCACTAACCAGTATCTTTTTGTCAAAGCAAAAACTCCTTTTAGAGAATGTAGAATTACATCAGTAATTTAAGAATAAATTTTACACGTAACATTGTAACATAAAATCCTTTGGCTATAGGTTAATGAGCACTTCGAAATTTTTAAAACGCTCTGTATAAATATACTCTAATAAGTCAAAAGTAATGAAGGATAATTTTTCTAGTGCACATTATGATAGTATAATAAAAACTAGTTTATCTCGTAAAAGGATTTCGAAAAATGTAGATTTTCGTAATAGAAATAGTCGAAAACTATTTTGGCAATAAACCCAAGTTTTTCTAAAAAAATTACGAAAAATACTTGCAAAATAGAATTGAAATGATTATTATAATAATTGTGTTAGCACTCGATGTGAATGAGTGCTAATAAACAAAAAACTATTTCGATGAGGGAGGTTGTTTTCCTTGTTAAGACCATTAGGGGATCGCATTGTGATCGAACAAGTAGAAACTGAAGAAAAAACTGCTAGCGGGATTGTACTTCCTGATACAGCGAAAGAAAAGCCACAAGAGGGTCGTGTTGTCGCTGTAGGTTCAGGACGTGTTCTTGAGAGCGGCGAGCGAGTTGCGTTAGAAGTAAAAGAAGGAGATAAAGTAATCTTCTCTAAATACGCAGGCACTGAAGTTAAGCTTGATGGTAAAGAATACTTAATCCTTCGTGAAAACGACGTATTAGCTATCGTAGGCTAATCAATTCAAACATACTAGCTATTCAAAAGATTAGTTTTTAAACATAGGTAGGAGGATTTCCTACTACATAGAAAACTAGGAGGTAGAGTAGAAAATGGCAAAAGAAATTAAATTTAGCGAAGACGCGCGTCGCTCAATGCTACGTGGTGTAGACGCTTTAGCGAATGCTGTAAAAGTAACATTAGGACCAAAAGGACGTAATGTTGTATTAGAAAAGAAATATGGTTCACCACTTATTACAAATGATGGTGTAACAATTGCAAAAGAAATCGAATTAGAAGATGCATTTGAAAATATGGGTGCAAAATTAGTTGCTGAAGTTGCTAGCAAAACAAATGATATTGCTGGTGACGGTACAACTACTGCAACTGTATTAGCGCAAGCAATGATCCGTGAAGGATTAAAGAATGTAACAAGCGGAGCTAACCCAATGGTTCTTCGTAAAGGTATTGAGAAAGCTACTGCTCGTGCGGTACAAGAGCTTCAAGCAATCTCTAAACCAATCGAAAGCAAAGCTTCAATTGCACAAGTTGCTGCAATTTCTGCTGCTGACGAAGAAGTAGGACAATTAATTGCTGAAGCAATGGAGCGCGTTGGAAACGACGGAGTTATCACAATCGAAGAGTCTAAAGGTTTCACAACTGAATTAGAAGTTGTAGAAGGTATGCAATTCGATCGTGGATATGCTTCTCCATATATGGTAACTGATTCTGACAAAATGGAAGCAGTTCTTGATAACCCATATATTCTTATCACAGATAAGAAAATTGCTAGCATTCAAGAAATCTTACCAGTACTTGAGCAAGTTGTTCAACAAGGTAAGCCAATCCTATTAATTGCTGAAGATGTTGAAGGTGAAGCATTAGCAACTCTAGTTGTTAACAAACTTCGCGGAACATTCACAGCTGTTGCTGTTAAAGCTCCTGGCTTCGGTGACCGTCGTAAAGCTATGCTTGAAGACATCGCTACATTAACTGGTGGTGAAGTAATCACTGAAGATTTAGGTCTTGACCTTAAATCTACAAATATCACGCAATTAGGTCGCGCTTCTAAAGTTGTTGTTACGAAAGAACATACAACAATCGTTGAAGGTGCTGGAGCATCTGATAAGATCGCAGCTCGTGTTAACCAAATCCGTGCTCAATTAGAAGAAACAACTTCTGAGTTCGATAAAGAAAAACTTCAAGAGCGTCTTGCTAAATTAGCTGGTGGAGTAGCTGTAGTTAAAGTTGGTGCTGCTACTGAAACTGAGTTAAAAGAGAAGAAGCTTCGCATTGAAGATGCTCTTAACTCAACTCGTGCAGCTGTGGAAGAAGGTATCGTATCTGGTGGTGGTACAGCACTAGTTAACGTTATTGCAGCTGTAAGAAGCATCCAAGCTGAAGGCGACGAGCAAACAGGTGTAAACCTAGTATTACGTGCTCTTGAAGAGCCAGTTCGTCAAATCGCTCACAACGCTGGTCTTGAAGGTTCAGTAATCGTTGAGCGCTTAAAGAACGAAGAAGCAGGTATCGGTTTCAACGCAGCTACTGGTCAATGGGTAAACATGATCGAAGCTGGAATCGTTGACCCAACGAAAGTAACTCGTTCTGCACTTCAAAACGCTGCATCTGTTTCTGCTATGTTCTTAACTACTGAGGCAGTAATTGCAGATAAGCCAGAAGAAAACGCTGGCGGCGGAATGCCTGATATGGCTGGTATGGGTGGTATGGGCGGCATGATGTAATAAGCCGTTCCAACCCTTGATATGACTGGGTTTGTTAGTAAGGTGAGAGTGGTTTGCTAACATTTTGCTAACATTGAGGATATTAACGGAGGCTTCTCATAAGTTCACTGAACTTTTGAGAGGCTTCTTTTTTCATTTCTTGCGTGACATGTAGATAAACATTTTTCGTTATTTGGTCATCCGTATGGCCAAGTCGGTCCATGATTTGTTCGAGTGACACGCTGGCCTCGGCAAGCAGTGACGTATGTGTATGTCTTAATGAATGTGGTGTTAATTCAGGATTTAGCTCAGCGATCTTCAGTAACCGTTTCATTCGGTTTTGAATGGTTTTGATGACGATGGGATATCCGAATTGTCGTTCCATTTTGGCAAAGATAAAATCCTTATTATAGTAATTGTTTCCTAAGTGCTCGATGACTTTACTCTGTACTTTTTTATGTTCTTTCAAGGCTTGGATGACATCTTCATCTACGACGATTTTTCGTTTAGACTTTCGGGTTTTAGGTGGGACTAACAGATACTCAAGGGCATTATTATTGGGATTGTAATAGGTCTTAGTAATACTAATAGTGTGGTTTTTGAAGTCTATGTCCTTCCACTTCAGAGCAACTAATTCTCCAACCCTCATACCAGTATAGGCAAGGATAAATAACACCAAGTAATCGTGTTCAAGTCCATTTTCCTTTGCTGTTACTAAAAGCAAGGCAAGCTCTTCTTTTTCGAGATACTTTGGTACTTCCTCTTCTTCTAACTGTTCAACTGTTTTCTTTTCCTTTTTCACATAAGCAAATTCAGTAGGATCCTTCTTAATCAACTCAAGCTCTAATGCTTTTCGGAAAATCATTCTACCCGTTCGATGGATCCCATCTCTAGTGCTATCGGAATAGCCGTTGTCCTTTAAATCGTTTAGAGCATCTTGATACATTTTTCTCGTAATGTCTTTTAACTTTAATTTTGCAAAGTAGGGTAACAATTTTCCGATTTCATGGAGTCGGACTCGTATAGTTCCGGGCTTTACATCTTTTGATTCACTGTAGATGGGAAGCCACTCAATTGCAAAATCGCTGAAGGTCTTATCTGTTTCCTCTAAATATGTTCCTTGGTAAACCTCATGAATTAGAGTGGCAGCAGCTTCTTCAGCTTCTTGTTTAGAATTAAAGCCACTTTTGACCTTTTGCTTTCTTTTGCCGGTGATCGGATCTAAGCCGATATCGACGGTAAAAGCCCACTTTGAACCACAAGTGCATTTTTTCTTTTTGCACTTACAACCTCTTCTGTAGAAATGTCCTTTCATTAGCATCCTCGCTTTCAAAAAAATTTTGTTACAAGTGAACATTATTACCAAAAATAATATTAATATTCTTTTCATTAATTCTAGAAAGAGAGACAGTCGAGGAATTGAGAAAGCTAATAATGAGAATTATGTTAAAGCGTATGTTAATGAACAGTAGACTAGATACTGCGCAGCAATGAACCTTTTGTTTTATTAAATATTTAAAAAAGAGTTCATGAAAAGAGGATATACTTCATCAAGAAGGTACCTATAAATATGGGTACCTTCTTCTAAAAATGATTATTAAAATTTAATTTAGATTAAAAGTACTTTCTATAAAATTCTTGTCTCAATTTTCCACTCAACTGAGCATAGATACGTGTAGTTTCACTTCTTTCATGCCCAAGTAAACTCTGTATAACATCAAGAGGAGCTCCGTTATTAAGCAAATGAGTTGCATAACTATGGCGCAATTGGTGAGGGTATATGATTTTGTCGATACCAGCCCGACTCGAAATGCGCTTGATAACATACCTCATCTGGGCTATGCTCATTCGGTGTGGATTTCGCTCCGTCACAAAAATGGCTGGCTCTTGATCTGTTCGCTCTTGAAGGTAACGCTTTAACCAAATATCACATCTGATATTAAAATACACTTCACGCTCTTTATCTCCTTTCCCTCTTACAATCGCTGAACGATTACCGATATTAATACAATTCTTATCTAATGAAACAATCTCACCAATTCTACATCCCGTCGAAAACATAAACTCAAACAAGGCCTTCTCCATTGCGGAATGGCACCCTTCCCTTAAATGTTCAATTTCACGTTCTGTTAAGAACTTTGGGATTCGTTTTCCTACTTTTGGTTCCTTGATTTTTGCAGCTGGATTAGTGGTTATATGACCTTCCTCGTGTAACCAACGAAAAAATGATCGGATAAATCGAACACGATGAGCAAGACTCGATGGTTTTAATCCTTCGCTGGATAAAGCTAAGTAATCTTTAATACCTTGGGTTGTAACAGATTGGGGGTTAACATCTTGGAAGTGACGGACTAAGAGATTTGCTTGCAGTTGGTAGGCATTTAAAGTATGAGGCGAAAATCCTTCAATTCGTTTCTCAGCTTTGTATGCTTCCCAGGCTTTAGTTAGTTGCACAGATTGTTCCCTCCTATGTATTATGTGTATTTCAGTGGAATTATTTCCAATTTTATGAAAAATAAGAACAACAATTGGTTCTTTTCTGGTATTATTTATGTATGAAGGTTGGTCACTTTGTGAAGAAATTCACTTAAACTAACGAGCAGGTTTGCTTAATAAGGTTTACTGATAATATGTAAAAATATTCGAACGGTATTTTAGCGAGGGGGAAATGTATTTGAAGTTAGTTAGGAATAAATGGTTATTGATGGTAGTATCTGTCTTAGCTCTTTTAATTAGTTATTATTTCTTCTTTGAAAATTCAAAAGTGACAAAGAGTATTGGCATGGGAGGTATGATTGTAGAAGAAAAACACCATTATATCGAGCCAGGTCAATATTTTGAAATGTGGATTATTGGATATAACGCACATGAAAAGGAAGAGAATCGTGAGCGGTATAAAATTTTCATTGAAGAATCAATGGTTTATAACTTAATTGAAGAAGGCGAGAAATATATGGTTTCCTTTAAATCATTCAGGGAAGATGAAGAATTTGGTTATGTCTATAAATTAGAGCAAATAAGTAATCAAGAGGAATATCAGTTGCGAGGAAAGGGACGTATTAAGTAAGTTTCCATAAAATTGATTATTAAACAAACGGGTGCATATATACAGTATCAACCTAAAAAGATTGATAGAATACACCTTTTATCATTGTTTACATGTAACCGTAGATAAGCGTTTAAGGGCTTGACTTGGAGCCTCTCTGGGCATGATTGGTCTTGAAAGGCTGAAGAGGTTGTTTCATCAGGCGTGCCAGCCTATCATTCCCACCCCTCCAAGTAAAGCCCTATCGTTGTTTACGTTGAAAACTATAATTTCCTACTGTATATAACAAGTAAACAAAGATATAAAATAGGCTGTTTTGGTATCTTTATTAACGATTAATACGGTCATTTACCATACTGTATATATGAATGCGATAGCGTAACAACGACTATCGCTGTTTTGTTAACGAGACAGAATACTTTAAGAAGACCATTAAGGAGAATGTAATGAATTTATATAATCAGTTAATAAAAGAAACTTCAAATTGGATACGTTTTGAATTAGGACTAGATAAGTTAGAGGGTAGAGAATATTTAAAGGAAATGCATTTTCGAGCAAAATCCATCCTTAACTTTCTTTTTAATGATGGTGATACCATTTGGTTAATTGCATCTGTTAGTAATTATAAAAATTGTAAGAGAACTGACTTACCTAAAATTAAACGATTTTTAAGAAATAAAAAATTAACATATAACCTCAAGTGTAAAACAGTACCTTATGAATACGATGAAGAGGATACAGAAATGGAAACTATTCAATTTAGCTTGAAAGTTAATAAAAAAGATATGCGATTAGACTATCTTATTAAAGCAATTGGTAATAAAGATTTTACTAGAAAACCTATGATTAACGGTAATCTATCGCTTGTAAATGAAACAAAAGGAATTCTTTTTCACATGTATGATGACCGTGGATGTGATGTAGCTAGCTTAAAAAAAGATACTCTTTTACCTCTATACCATAAGTTTCGGAAGTGGATTTTAGACTATAATCGTATTGAAATAGACCGAGCTTTTGAAGAAGGATTATTCAATTGTTACGAAACAACAGAGGAAAAGGAAATGAGACTTAAAACGAATGAATTTAAAATAAAAGAAACGGAAATTAAATTGAACCAAGTCAATACATGTCATATCACTCATGCTCTTGAAATACCAAATGAATTTGTACAAGCATGTTCCGATGAGATAGGTCTAACAGGTTTTACTGTTGCTGTCCTAGATAGAAACAGTAATTCAACTATCGTTAATGCTACCAAAACCGAGGCTCTAGCTCTTATTAATTATCAAACTGAACTCATGTCGTTATATTCAAAAAAATACAAAGGCAATTATAAAGGATGGGTTGCAGAAAGAGCTTTTTAAAGAAATTTTGATTATCTAATTAAAGGTTTCTTTAACTAACGATAAGCTTTACTGGAACAGTGGCAGTTGGGCTTTTGTTTTAGTAATGAGCAGTTTACTGCAAAAAGAGAAATGCAATAACTAACAAAAAAGGGGAAAATTATGAAAAAAATCTTTGTTCTTTGTTGTTTAGTTTTAGTCGGTTTATTATTTGGATGTCAATCTGTAAATGATGGACCTCTATACGAAAGTGGAAATTTTAAAATTGATAAAGAAGTTACTGAAATTGAAGTAGTAGATTGGAAAAGTGAAGAACATATTGCAAAAATAACCGACCAAGATTTTATCTCAGAACTAATAAACGAACTGAGTAATGCAAATATTTCAACCGCGAAAGTAGACATTCCAAATCCCGATTACAAACTAATTTTTATTAGTGGAATTGAAGCAGTTTATGAATTAGGGTATTATCGCCAATCAATGAATACAGGGGTAATCGGAAGGTATTGGGATTCACAAAAAGACGGTCTATACGGAGTGACGATAAATTTACCATTTGATAATTAAGTAATGAGTTTCTTATTTAAATAACGGAAGGGTTACTTCAATAGCAACAGTGACGCTTTTTTTTTCATTATTGAGCAGTTTAGAACAACAGGACATGATAATTGAAACTGTTTGATAAACTTTTGCCAATTGACTAAAGGGGGAATTTTATGTTTAAGAAAGGGCTTTTTTTTGCTAATATACTACTTTTAGTTTTGATTTTTATAGGTGGTTGTAGTAATTCTTCAACAACAAACGGTTCATATGCAGCTATTTTAATGGCTAATGGAAAGGAATATTACTGGCAAGGGATAATTAATGATGATGAATTTACCCTAAGTGAAAAAATAGGTGAAGTACAAAAAATAATAGCAAAAGAGAAAGTACCTAAAGAGAATTATTCAACTAACTTTTTAGGTTTAGATGTAGGTGAAGAGATATACTCTTCCAACGAAGATAGTAAGGTTATTATAGTTAAAAAAGAAAATGGTGATTACCTAAAGTTTACCGAAAAGGGTAAATACAAAGATAAAGACTAATCGTTGTTAAAGTAACGGTGAGCTTATCTACAGTATGAAAATTCACCGTATACAACGTAAGTATAGATAGTAAAAGTGCTAGTTTTCTATCTTTGTGGAAGCAATATCTACAGTAAGTATTTATAGTTTTTAACGTAAGCAACGATAGGACTTTACTTGGAGGGATGGGTATGATAGGCTGGTTTGCCTGCTGAAATACTTGCTTCAGCCTTTCAGGACCAATCATGCCCACAGAGGCTCCAAGTCAAGTCCTTAACCGCTTATTTATGACTACATGTACATAAAGATAAAAGGTGCTCCTCATCAACGTTTTATTATAGACACTGTAGATATGCACTCGAGAGTTGAACAAGGAGTGAATTATCTTGATTAACGTAATTGAAAGGTTTTTACAGTCAGAAATAATGTATCAAGACTTATATGATGAAATAATGAATTTTATCTCTAACGTTCATATAAGAAATGGTGAATTTGAAGGTAACGAGTTTATTATTAAGAAAATGGACCGAGAAAACTTTATAATCTTTCCAGAATACACGTATCGTGATGAAAACCAGCGAGATATTCCATATAGTTCATCTATCTATAAACAAAATCTAATAAAAGAAATTAACGATTATGCACAAAAACAGGGTATAAGGCTAAAATAGCTTATTTCGCTAACGATAAGCATTTCTGAAAAATTGTTTCTTGAATTATCGGGTTGGTGTCTTTAAACAGGAGGTAACTGTTATGAAAAAAGGGATAGTTTGGATGGCTGTGTTTACGGGGGTGTTTGTAGGAATAAGTGTTTTCTTATCTGAGTTCTTAATGCCAGACAGTAATCTTATAATTTCAGTTAGCATCGCAATTTTATCCGCTTCAATAGGTGGATTGATTGGGAACAAACTATTTATCAAATCATAAATATACAAAATTAGGATGTTGCACTAACGATAAGCGAATGCGGAACAAGGAGAGGTACTTTTCTGAGCAGGATTAGTATCTCTCCTTGTTGAAGTAAAGAGCAGAAAACAGCAAATTTGGTGAGGTGTAAAGTGAAACAGTTGTTTTTTATTAGTATAATTGTCATTTTCCTGTTGTTAATGTCTGGTTGCAATGCGGAACCAGACATTGACATAATTAAAGTTTCTGTTAATACCGAAAATTTGTTTAGAGAATTAGAAGAAATAGGAACAACAGCTTCAGCATTTGACGGTAAAAAAGATGTGAAATTTAGACTAATGGTTGAAGAATACCTAACAGAAGAGGAAGCTACTTTATTGTTTAATAAAATATTGGATAGTTTTAAAAAGTACTCTAACTATCAAGATATATGGGAGTATTATAATGGTTATTTTGATATAAAAAGCTATGAAAATGGAGCAATAATTTTCCAAGCTAATAAAATAATTGGTCAAGATTTAAAAGTAAAAGAGACATTTATTGTTGAATGATTGTTGTATTTTCTAGAATAATCATTCTTAAAAAAGGAAAGCGAATGTTGAACAAGGGTATTCGCCTTTCTTTGTTGAAAGAGCAGGTTAGTCAAAAAGTTTATAGGGGGAAAAATGTGAAAAAGATACTTTGGTTATTATCTCTAGTATTATTTTTAGTGTTGTTAGTAGGGTGTAATTCTAATATTGTAGTAAGCCCTAACATTACTGTTGAGGGAGAGGAAATTCATACGATAGGGTATGTAGGTTCAAATGCTGAACCTGAAGTGTCCGCAGTCTCGAACATTGTCATATTAATTGCCAGTGGCAGTGGCATGGCGATTTATATACTGTCACATCCATTGCCACTGGCTATTGATATAGTCACATAACATGGCACAACCAAAACAGCTGAACCTAAGTCAGG
>WPCK01348744.1_pt1 | contig 27269 bp, 31 predicted proteins | sample 5399851 | NCBI WGS metagenome assembly WPCK01 (sample SAMN12869471, study PRJNA574797) | sludge metagenome | isolation source: wastewater treatment of pH11 | place: China:Beijing | collected 2019-05-20 | reverse complement strand
TCATCTTATGAACCGTGTTGCTTACGAAGAACTGGTGAGGACCACCAAGCAAGCCGCCGAAGAATTCAACAAGCGAGAATTTGTAACTGCCGCCAATGCCGCGCGATGGATGCGTCTATTTTTAACTTTGCGCAATAATGAATCAATCGATAGAAAATGGAAGATGAGCGAATTCGTAAATACATATCAAGACGATTTAATTGCAGCCTAAGTTCGTTTTATCATTGTCTACCTAATACCCCAAACAAAAAGTTTACGATTATTCCCCTGCTAAGGGTCGAACCCTTTAAGTTCCGAATATGCTAAAAGTTGTACTCCCAGACTTGTTGTTCCTTATAATTTGAGTAGCGAAGCCAAGTTGGTGTAACTTTGTAGAATTGGACATCTGGATTTTCTAAGTATTGGGCGGCTGGTGATTTCTTGTCGATGAATCGTTGCTTAAAGGCCGAAATTTCAGTTTCTGATGTTACCCTTTCTGCAGTTCCTTGGTACTGCAGGGTGGTGAGCGATGCTACTTCCCAGCCGATAACGAATGATACTTTATTACTCAGCTGAAGATTGGCCGCTTTTCGAGAAGTTTCTTTGGTTTGGAAATATAGGTTGTTATCTTCATCCTCAGCAAAGCCAACCAATGCAGATTGAGGTTGCCCTGATTCAGATACGGTTGAGATGATTGTCATCAAATTAGCCGTAAGAACGTCTTGTATAGCCCTTTTTTGCTCTTCATGCATTTGATTAGTATACCAGAGCTGGAACCCTATCCATCAACATACAGTTTCTCTATTAATCAACTCACTCATATTTGTTACTGTGATTTCTGATGCAAAAAGTCTGTGATACTTCCTCTGTTAAGGGTCAAACCCTTTAATTTCTATGTAGATATATGTACATTTGAGAGTGCCTTGGGCGAATAGTTAACGTCTATTGGTTTGGATAAATAAACTGGTATATTGAAATGGTAATGCCAAAATTAACACGAAGTATAGGGTGGAAGACGTACGGCCTGTTCGGTCTGGGCAATATCGTTGGTGCTGGTATCTATGTGCTTATTGGCGAAGTCGCAGCTGTAGCAGGCACTGGGCTGATCTGGACATTTGTTGTTGCAGGTCTGGTCGCATCCCTCACCGTCTACTCGTACGGCGCCCTCGCCAGCAAATATCCGCGTAGCGCTGGGGCATCTGTCTATGTGCTCAAAAGCTTCAACGCTAGAACGCTCAGTCTGATTGTGGGTTTGGTACTAGCGTTTTCCGGAATCGTCTCAGGGGGTGTTCTGTTAAACGGCTTTGCCAACTATGCTTTTGAGCTGTCAGGCATTCCTACGACCTACTTTATTGTTGCTGCAGTACTCGTCCTGGCAGCAGTCACGCTGCGTGGCATTAAGGAAAGTATTACGCTTGCTGTCATTATCACTCTAATCGAAGTCACGGGACTGCTACTGGTGAGTGCGGCTGCATTCATGAGTCCTAGCTTCACGGACAATGCCAAGACTGCTCTCTCGACGAGTTTGCAGCCAGGTATTCTGCCTATCATGGCAGGTAGCTTCCTGGCGTTCTATGCCTTTATCGGCTTTGAGGACATGGTCAACGTAGCCGAAGAAGTGCGTAATCCGTCTGTGAATGTGAAGAAAGCAATGTATTTCGCCATTATTGCTGCTATTGCGCTCTATACGCTGGTTGCAGTAGCGGCTTTGTCCGTATTGTCAGCGAGCGAACTCGGTGAATCTAAGGCGCCACTGGCTGCGGTCTATAAGACAGCGACTGGCTACGGGTTTCCGCTGGTGACCTATATCGGACTATTCGCCATCGTAAATGGCGTCATCGCTCAGATCATCATGGGTTCACGCGTCCTCTATGGTCTATCATCACAGAAGCTTCTGCCAGCTTGGTTTGGTGTGGTAGGCAAAAAGACCCACACACCGACAAATGCCACGTTGCTCATCGTTGTCGTGATGCTCGCCGCGGCTCTCAGCTTGCCACTGGCGACACTCGCAGGACTAACAAGTCTCGCACTCCTCGTGATCTTCACGATAGTTCACGCCGCATGCATCAAACTCAGACACCAACTAAACATTAACCCATTTCTCCCAAGCCTCGGCATCGCCCTGAACCTCATAGTAATCGCCTTCCAACTCATCGGCTAATCCAGCCAAATACAGAAATGCACGATTTCTCCCCTGTTAAGGGTCGAACCCTAGAAAAATTAATTTGGCTCCACTCTATCTACTTCTTGATCCAATATTTTAGGCACCAGATTTTAGCAAAGAGGAACGTCTTCTGGAATCTCCATATATACAATCTGATTCAATGAAGTCTATAATTAAATGCATGAGCCCAGAAGCATCCGCTGAATTATTAGGTGAATCACCGCCTGATGATCCCACAATTGGAGAATGTATAGAATTAGGTTGGGATTTGAATACTCCCGGTGAACCTGAAGATTTACGTGATTTATGGGGTGAAGACATTGACCGACACACTCTTCCGTCCGGTAGTCCCCACGATGGATGCCCTGGTATTCAACACGGCAAGAATAATCCAGAAAATCAAATATTACCTTGAGTATATACTAAGGATCAGACCTAGCTCTAAAAAGATGGATTTAGCTTGAATCTCTCGGTAGATAAATATACTGGTTTCTGCTCCATAATGAGCATGACATCTTCAAATTATTAGCATGTTTGGAGTTATCTTATCTGTTAAGGATTAGACTTTTGCTCCATAATAACTCGGACAGCAGTCACTCCTCTGCTGGTAGCGTTGAACTATTGTTTGGGGTTGGCGAGGAAGTAGGATAGGATTTCGAGTATAGCTTCGCCTTCGGCGGGGCTGACTTCTAGTAATCCCATCTGTCTTTCTTCTTCCTTGGCAGCATCAGTCCTCTCAAATATTTCTTCAAGTGCCTCCTTGGCCTCGTCTGTAGGTAGTGTTCTGCCTGCCTCCTCGACGCCAAGCGGCATGCCGGTTGTTGGGTCGTTAAGTGCAATGCTGCTGTGCTTCTCAAGTCTAAGGTTTTCACCATCAGAAATAACCCGAAAGCTAAACTGGGCATTTTGTTTGAGACTCAAATCTACTAGTTCAGATTGTATAAATGAAATTTGTGCTACAACACCCTCACGAAGTGGCAGACCTGTTGCAGAAATGTTTTGCGTAACAAACACACACCTGCCACCACTGATGCTGCCTTCATCAATATCGTCGAATAAACCAGCGATGGCATCTGGAAAAGGAGCAAATTCAGGACCAAAGGCAGCAGAACTAGTTAGATACTTACCTTGCATAGTGGTAAGTTCAGCAACGGCCTTGAAGACATCCCTAGCGCATGAATCTGAAGGTGCACCCTCACCAAATTCACCAGTAGTCATAAAATAATTATATCACAAAAGTAAACTAAAGTCTAGTACTACTATTCAGTTGCTCAACAGCCTAACTGTTTCTATCGCCCTGAACCTCATAGTAATCGCCTTCCAACTCATCGGCTAATCCAGCCAAATACAGAAATGCACGATTTCTCCCCTGTTAAGGGTCGAACCCTTTAGTCATTGATTTGCCTTTACTTAATTTCGGCGGGGAGGAAGCCGTCTTCGGGGTTGAAGTCGGCTTCCCATTTGTAGTCTTTGTTGTAGCCGAGCTCTTTCATAAGTTTGGTCGGTGCGTTGCGTAAGTGTAGTGGGACTTTGGCGTTCGGGTGATCTGATGTCATTTTCTTAGCAGTGTGCATGCTATTAGCGACGGCTCGTGATTTCTTGGCTTGACACATCGCGATAACGCCATGCGCAAGGGCGTACTCCCCTTCGGGTAGTCCGATTCGTTCTATGGCTTGGAAGACAGCAACCGCAAGAGTGATGACATGTGGGCTAGCCATGCCGACGTCTTCGCTGGCGAAGATGACTATACGCCGGGCTATGAACTTGGGGTCTTCGCCCGCATTGAGCATGCGAAACAGATAATATAGAGCGGCTTCCTCATTGCTGCCACGCATGCTTTTGATGAACGCACTGATGACGTTGTAATGTTCTTCGCCATTTTTGTCATAGCTGGGCACTGTTTGCTGCATGGCCTGAGTTATGTCATCTGGTTCGATTGTCTCGCCTTTACTGATTGCCTTAGCCGATTCGAGCGCACTGAGTGCACGACGAGCATCGCCTTGGGCTAGTTCTGCCAGCAGTTTGGTTGCCATGGGGGCAATCTTGCTTTTGAGCTCCTTCACACCACGTTTGATGAGCTTTTCGAGGTCTTTGTTATCGAGTGGTTCGAGCACGATGACTTTGCTACGACTGAGCAATGCGCCGATGACTTCAAAACTCGGGTTTTCGGTGGTGGCACCAATGAGCACGATCGTTCCATTTTCGACATGTGGCAGAAAGGCATCTTGCTGCGCCTTGTTAAACCTGTGAATCTCATCAACAAACAGCAAAGTCCGCATCTGTAGCCGCTGATTCTGCTGCGCATGAGTTATGACTTTACGTACGTCTGCCAGGCCACTGGTGACAGCAGATATCTCGATGAAGTCCGCATTCCAGGCCTCCCCCATGATTCGCGCCAGTGTTGTCTTGCCTGTCCCAGGCGGCCCCCAGAGGATTAGGCTGGTCGGTTGATCCTGCTCAATTATTTTCTGCAGAAAAGTATCTTTCCCCACAACATGCGTCTGCCCCACAACATCAGACAATTTCTTCGGACGTAGTCTGTCGGCCAATGGTTTCATCTGTTTATTATATACCTTACCACTGGTTCTGCTGAGCAGTAATCCGTAATTCTCCTGTTATGGCATTCGATGCAAACCAAATAATTTCATATCGAGAAATGTGTAATGAAGAGAACCAGCAGCAGCTTCAACATGGTATGAATTTTATGGCTGGTGGTAAACATTCCATCGTTCTGATGTCTTTTGAGTCAAATGCTCCGTATGCTGATCCAATATCATATGATGAACTTACTATTTATTATGAGGCTCACGATGCTCCAGAAGATAAAACAAAGTCACATGGCCAACCATAAACAAACCCCACGGGCACACTTACAATAAACGGGCTATTTAAATTAGGTATTGCTAAATAATAGAAAGTGTAGTATTATAGTGCCATGAAAAAATTATATATTGTTCTAGCTACTCTATTCATCTCTATAACTTTATTTGCACCAGTCATGGCAGCACCTGGTGGTGGTGCAATTTCAAAGACTCTTGGTTTTGGTACTCTCAATCCAGAGAATGCCTTCTACAAGTTTCGTATCCCACAGGGCGGTATGTACTGTGAAGGTAAGATCCGTTATTACAAACAAGGTAACCGACAAATTTCGACCATAAAAATGGCGGGTAGTGAATGTAGCTATGCCGCTTTGAAAGTTGACTATGGAAATGGTTACGAAAGATGGATACCGAGTGAAGATGTAAATGTAGTTCCAACGGTGAATGAACCCATAAGCAAGAGAATCAAGCAGATTATGTACCAGCTTTGCTCTGTTCAAGAAGACTCACAAGAACGTGTCTGTACAAGAGTCCACCGTACTCGAGCAGTTAACTAATTATTTTTCAATGCTGTTTCTAATTGTGTTTCTTGCTCATCACTTAACTTTTCGACAACTTCAGACAAGAATGATCTAACTGTCAGACCTAGTGCCTGCTGGCGACTAAAGCCGCGAGCCATCAAGTAGAAAAGCTGTTCTTCGTCTACTTGACCAACAGTTGCAGAATGACTGGCGCGTACTTCATCAGTTTTGATTTCGAGTTTTGGCGTTGCTTTGGCCCGAGCGTCTTTGCTAAGCAAAAGGATCGATTGCTTTAGGAAACCCTGGGCATTGGTGCCGTTTTTTTCAATGATCAGGTTGCCAGTCAGGTTGAGGTTGGCATCACCACTCACGACTGCCTTCACGGTGATATCGCCTTGCGTGCGCGGAGCGGCAAAAGTCATGACAGTGTCGTAATCTAAACTGCCCTCGCTCATGATGATTACATCAGAAAAGCTCTCTGTCTGATCCGCCTTATCCAGCACTTTCTTATAGTTTTTCATTTCGCTGCTCCAGCCAAGCGTACCTCACTTGCGTGCTCTGTGCTGTTTATTGTCGAGAAGCTCGAAGGAGCTTTATGGAAAATATTGCGACTGAGCCTCGTATAGAAAAACTGTGCAGAGTGCCAAGAACAAATTCGGTACAGCAGGCCTTGCTTGATGGCAGGAATTTGTGGTGAGGTATGCATGGCTAGCCGACGGAGCCTTCCATTTGTAGTTGTATTAGTTGATTGAGCTCAACGGAGTACTCCATCGGTAGTTCCTTCACGATTGGCTCGATGAAGCCATTGATGATCATGGCTTCGGCTTCGTGCTCCTCGAATCCGCGTGCCATAAGGTAAAACAGCTGTTCTTCGCCGATCTTACTAACAGTTGCTTCATGTTCTAAAGTAACTGACTGCTCTTTAATATCATTGGTCGGGTAGGTGTCACTTCGTGAAGTCGGATCAAGAAGCAGCGCGTCGCAGACGACTTTGGATTTACTATTTGTCGCGCCCTCATCGACACGGATCAGACCACGGTAACTGGTGCGACCACTATTGAAACTAATCGATTTACTGACAATGCGAGAGGTTGTGTTGGGTGCGCGGTGAATAACTTTGCCACCAGCATCCTGATGTTGTCCCTCTCCAGCAACGGCAACAGATAAGACTTCGCCGTGAGCTCCTTCGCCATCGAGCATGATTGATGGATACTTCATGGTAAGTTTGGATCCAAGATTGCCATCAATCCATTCCATAACGCCACGCTTTTGCACCTGAGCACGCTTCGTCACAAGGTTATAGACATTGTTTGACCAGTTCTGAATGGTGGTATAGCGAGCTCGCGCATGAGGCTTCACAAAGATCTCAACTACAGCGGCATGCAGTGAATCGGTCGAATAGGTCGGTGCAGTGCAACCTTCGACATAGTTCACGTAAGATGCGTCCTCGACAATAATCATCGTGCGCTCAAACTGTCCCATATTGCTGGCATTGATACGGAAATAGGCTTGCAAGGGTTCATTGACTTCAACGCCCTTGGGGATATGAATGAAACTACCACCACTCCAGACAGCAGTATTGAGAGCGGCAAATTTATTATCTGTAGCCGGGATAAGCGAGCCAAAGTATTCAGCCACGACATCTGGATATTTCTGCAAGGCTTCATCCATGCTGGTGAAGATAACTCCTGCGTCTTCAAGCTCTGTTTTTAGGCTGCCATAGACGACTTCACTCTCGTACTGTGCCTTAAGCCCACCTAGGTAGTCCTTCTCCGCCTCTGGAATACCAAGCCGGTCATAGGTATCCTTAATTTCCTTCGGTACGTCATCCCAATTCTTGGCTGAGTGATCGGAAGGTTTGATGTAGTAATAGATATCATCAAAGTCGATAGAACTCAGGTCACCTCCCCAATCGGGCATGTGCATGATGTTAAAGATTTCAAACGCCTCAAGGCGCTTTTCAAGCATCCACTCGGGTTCGTTTTTCATCTTAGAAATCATTCGGACTACGTCTTCGTTTAGGCCTTTTTTGGCCTTGTATGAGTAGTTTTCCTTCTCATGGAAGCCGTATTTATAGCCCTGGGAGACGTCATTGGCGGTGATCTTAGGTTGAGTTATTTGAGCAAAGCGGCTCATCAGAAAATTTTTCCAAAATTTTCTGAGTGAGGAGTGAACAGTGAGCAGTAAACAAATTGCACATCAATAACCGTAAAGCTGTTTTCTGTTGTCTGATCTTTGTTGTCTGTATTTAAAATGTTCATTTTAAATACTCTTGTAGCCGTTTTTCTCTATGTCTGCGATAAGATCTTTGCCGCCTTGCGCTGCGACGAGGCCTGCCTTTAAGACAGTGATGTCAGTTGCTTCGAGATATTCCAAGAGTCTTGGGTAATGTGTAATAACGAGCAGGCTCATCCCACCCTTCGCAGCGTCTTGCAGGATCTGGGCGATAGCCCGTAGTGCATCAACATCGAGTCCCGAATCAATCTCATCAATGATGGCGACCTTTGGATTTATTGTTAGCAATTGCAATATCTCGAGCTTTTTCTTTTCGCCACCAGAGAAGCCATCATTCAGGCTACGATCAAGTAGGCGCAAGTCAAGCTGCACTTTAGCGGAATTAACTCGTAGCCAACGCTCAAATTCAGGCAATTCCATAAAGCTGGCATCATTAATTCGATGTTTTTGGTATAACTGCCAGAGAAAGCTTTTTACAACTAAGCCTTGGATTGCAATCGGTGACTGCATGGCCAGGTACAGTCCAGCTTCGGAGCGTTCATTGGCTGGAAGTCCGGTGATGTCTTTGCCCCCAGTGGTTACTTTGCCGGAAGTAGTTTCATAATGTGGATGTCCTGAGATAGCGTACGACAGGCTAGATTTACCACTGCCATTAGGACCCATAACGACAGATATTGCGCCCTTCTTAACAGTCAAAGATACCCCGTGAATAATTTCGGTGTCAGCGACGTTAACTTTTATATCTTTTACCTCGAGCATATGTAGATACTAGTATACAGATTTCAAGAAGAAATTATTATGCGGCTTCAAGCAAAGCGAGTCGACCATCGTGGTCTTGGAGCCATTTGCTGTGGTCTTTGACTACAGACTTGATGTCTTTCACATCGATTTTGAGCTCAGAGACTTCGGCTTTAATCTCAGAAACAACGCCAGGTACACTAGACATGCCGTTCAATGCTTCTAGAATTCGTTTATTCTGCTCGCGAACTTCCTCTAAGATTGCCGCTGTATAATTATCCTCACTCATTGCTAATATTTTAGCACATTGCGTCGAAGTACTTATGCACATTTTCATATCTGTTATTTATGACATATACTGTAGTCATTATGGGAAAAACTTTAGCTGAAAAAGTTTGGCAAGAACACGTTGTTCGAGCAGGTAAAGGCACCGATCCTGATCTTTTGTTTATTGATATGCATTTGATTCATGAAGTCACAAGCCCTCAGGCTTTTTCTGGACTTAAACTCGCTAAGCGAAGAATGCGTCATCCAGAGCTTACTCTAGCCACTGAGGACCATAATGTTCCGACTGATACGGAAGGCGGCGAACTAAATCTGATTCGCGATCCGCTCAGTCGAAAGCAGATTGAAACTATTCGGAAGAACTGTGTGGAGTACGGCGTGAAATTGTACTCTATGGGTGATTTGGGTCAAGGCATTGTTCATATGATTGGCCCGGAGAAAGGCGTAACGCAACCGGGTATGACGGTAGTTTGCGGTGATAGCCACACGAGTACACATGGTGCTTTTGGGGCTCTCGCTTGGGGAATTGGTACTAGTGATGTCGAGCATGTCATGGCGACGCAAACGCTGTATCAGAAACCAGCTAAGACTATGGCAATCGAGATTGACGGACCGGCACCCGATGGAGTTACCGCCAAAGACATCATTCTTAACATTATGGGACGAATCGGCACCGGTAATAATGGTTATATCGCTGAGTACCGTGGCCAAGCCATCAGAGACCTCAGCATGGAAGGTCGCATGACCGTTTGTAATATGAGTGTTGAAGCAGGATTACGAGCCGGCATGATTGCTCCTGATGAAACGACTTTCGCCTACCTTGAGGGACGAGAATACGCGCCGACTGGAGAAGGGTGGGACAAAGCGGTTGCTCACTGGAAAACCTTGGCAACGGATCAAGATGCCAAATTCGATAAGGTTGTGAAGATTAAAGCATCAGAATTAAAGCCGTTTGTTTCTTGGGGTACTAACCCCTCACAAGTCGTGGACATCGATGGCGTAGTGCCTGACATTAGTCATATCGAGGATGAGAGTCAACGTAAGTCTGCCGAAAGAGCATTGCACTATATGGGACTATCGCCAGGCCAAGTTATGCGTGAAGTCCCAATTGATGTCGTATTCATTGGCTCATGCACAAACGCGCGGCTTGATGACCTGAGGGCTGCAGCTAAAGTCGTTAAGGGTAAAAAAGTAGTACGAGATGTGAAAGCTATGGTGGTGCCTGGCTCTGCCCTTGTCCAAGCCCGAGCTGAAAAAGAAGGTTTAGACAAAATATTCATTGACGCTGGCTTTGATTGGCGTAATCCTGGCTGCTCGATGTGCCTCGGGATGAATCCTGACCAGCTCGAACCATATGAACGCTGTGCTTCGACCAGTAATCGCAACTATGAAGGTCGTCAAGGACGTAATGGACGAACTCACTTGGTCAGTCCGCCTGTTGCTGCAGCAACTGCATTGACTGGTTTCTTACGAACACCAGCGGATCTCGGAGTTGAGATATGAAGGCTGTGAAAATTATCTCTGGAAGTGTCGCTCCACTCGATCGAAGTGATGTTGATACTGATCAGATTATCCCTAGTGATTACTTGAAGCGTGTCGAAAAGACAGGTTTCGAAAAAGGCTTGTTTGCACAGTGGCGGGAGGATGAAAACTTCATCCTTAATAATTCAGAATATATTGATGCAAATATCCTCGTTGCTGGAGCAAAATTTGGCACAGGAAGCAGCCGGGAACATGCCGTATGGGCACTCAGCCAATGGGGCTTCGATGCGGTCATTGCGCCGAGTTTTGGTGATATATTCCGACTGAACAGCTATAACAACGGACTCTTGCCCGTCATTGTTGATCAAACGATATCAGATGCGATGATAAAAGAAGCTCTTGAAAATCCAGCGTTAAAAGTCACGATAGATGTACGCAAGAAAACGCTACATGTGCCTGATCTAGATATAATAGTCGGTTTCCCATTAGACGATTCAATTCAGCACAGATTTTTAGAAGGTCTCGATGAGATTGGTCTGACTCTTCAACACGAAGAACACATCACTGAATATGAATCCACTAGACATTCTTGGCTTCCGGATATTAATAAATAGTATAAAGCAAGCAATTTATAATTGTTATAAACTAGATATAGTAATATAGCTTAACTTATGTTATAATACATTTATGGCAAGTAATGCATTTGAAGCAATTGATACTTTGGTTATGCGTCCTGCAGTTGGTGAAACTTTAGCGGTTGATCTCACACCATGGGCTGTACTGCGTCTGCAGAAATAACAACTGTTAGCAGAGAAGAATCAGACGAGGTTGAAACTGGACAAACACTCATTGATTTACAAGTTTTAGGTTCGCTTGTATGTGAAGAGTGTAATTTTCGTACAACCACGTCAGTAGAAGTTGACAGCACTGTTAACCGGGCTGCAGCAGCTGCAATTATCGACTTAAAAAATGGATGCCCAAAGAATAATAAGTTGTAATCATCGTTTACAGAAATAGCTCTACGGCTGTGCTGTCTATCTTTTGTATCGTAAAATTCTTAGGTAGATTGACGTCATTAATCTCACCTTCCCCCTCCAAACCAACTAAGACATTAGCCGTATCATCGCCGATTGATCTGAAGTGAAAAAGACTGATATTGAACCTGTTATTCAAGCTCTCTAAGAAATCATTAAGTGCTTTTGGTCGTTCTGGGAAAATCGCCTTATAAATATGCTCCTTACTGCCAGACGGTAATTTCCCGCCAATCATATGCCGGACATGTTCCTTGGCTATTTCGTCGTGAGTCATGTCTACAAATTGATAGTTATTTACTTTTAGTTTCTTCTCTAAATTAGTCTTGTCTTCTTCGGTGGTTGAAAGGATACCGACAAATATTTCAGCTTTTGAGGCATCTGATTTGCGGTAGTTGAACTCAGTTATTGTGTTGCCTCGCATCACGTGTTTGACAAGAGTTAATAATGCTCCTTTTTCTTCTGGCAGCTGGATAGAGTATAACGATTCTTTGCCACTTCCTAGTAATGTACGCTCAGCAACAAAACGGAGCTTCTCAAAGCTCATGTTGGCTCCGCAATTAATCGTGACTATGTTTTTCCCCTTAAGATCGTGAGTTTTGGCATATTCCTTAACACCAGCAACACTTAACGCTCCAGCTGGCTCCAGAATTACTCGGATTTCTTGGTAAACGTCTTTGATTGCCGTACAAAGCTGATCTGTTGAAACGGTAATCATTTCATCAACGTGCTTTTGAACGAGCTTGAAGGTATTTTCACCAACGAGCTTAACCGCAACACCATCGGCAAAAATACCAACTTCATCAAGATAAACTCGCTTACCAGCGTTAATTGAACGACGCATTGCATCGTTTTCATCTGGTTCGACACCAATTATTTTTATGTTTGGATTCAAAAATTTTAAATATGTTGCAATACCTGCCACCAAGCCACCGCCTCCGACTGGGACGAATACATAATCAACCTCAGGTAGTTGTTCGTAAATTTCTTTACCAATAGTTCCTTGGCCAGCAATCACCAATTCGTCATCAAAAGGATGAATGAAGGTCATTCCAGTTTCGGATAAAAGCTTCATAGCATAATCAGAAGCATCAGAAAAACTGTCGCCTACTAGAACTACTTCTGCCCCATAACCCTTAACTGCATCGATTTTGATTTGCGGGGTGGTTGTCGGCATAACAATCGTGGCTTTGACGCCTAAACGCTGAGCGCTTAGTGCTACGCCTTGAGCGTGATTCCCAGCACTTGCAGCCAACACCCCTTTGGAGAGTTCTGATTCGGATAACTGGGCAATTTTGTTATAGGCTCCGCGAAGTTTAAAAGACTTTACTTGTAGTAAGTCTTCTCTTTTCATGTATACATTGCATGACAAAGAATTACTGAGGCCATTTGCTAATTCTAAAGGCGTAGGAGATAGAACTTCATACACTTTTGACTTAATTATCTGCTGAACGAGTTTGTTCATGACTGAAGATTATTCACTACTTGGTCACCAATATCGGATGTCTTTTTTCCAGCAATGTTAATATCAACCAAAGCCTTTTTTATTCGGTTAGCACTTTCCATCTCACCAAGCCAATCGCACATCATGACACCGCTCATGATTGCAGCAATTGGATTCGCTTTATCCTGTCCCGCAATATCAGGAGCGCTTCCATGAACTGGTTCGAAGAGAGATGGCCCTGTTCGCTCGGGGTTCAGGTTGGCACTTGCGGCCATACCGATGCCGCCAGACACTGCACCGCCCAGATCGGTTAGAATATCGCCGAATAGATTATCTGTAACGATAACGCTATATTTCTGAGGTCTCTCAACAAAATGTATACAGGCAGCATCGATGTGATTGTAGTCAGTCTCAACATCTGGAAATTCACGGGCAACTTCATTAAATGTGCGTTCCCATAAATCGCCAGCGTAAATAAGCACGTTGGTTTTGTGAACGAGTGTAAGACGCTTTTGTTGTCGATTTTGGGCGATTTCAAATGCGTAGCGAATGCAACGCTCAGCTCCTAGACGAGTATTGATTGAGCCTTGGGTTGCTACCTCGTTTGCTGTGCCCTTACGCAAAACACCGCCTTCACCCAAATACACGCCTTCTGTATTCTCACGTATAACTTCAAAGTCGTGGTTCGGGCTAGTAAAAGGACGTCGGTTGATATATAAATCTAGATCAAAACGTAATTTCAATAACAAGCCACGCTCAATGATTCCAGGAGTCACATCAGGGTGACCAACTGCACCGAGTAGGATAGCGTCAAATCCTCTCAACTCTTTTACCGTGTCGTCGTCCAATACGAATTGATCTTTTAGATATCTCTCTCCACCGAGATCAAAATCGGTATACTCAAAATCAGCGCCGGCCGCTTTAAGAACATTGACGGTTACAGGAGTCACTTCTTTCCCTATTCCATCACCGGCTATGACTGCAATCTTTTTAGTCATTAGTTTTCTCGGACAGTTACTGCCCCATAATGGGCTCCGGAGACTACTTTACGATATTTTCTCTGCACACCACTAGGAGCGAAATTAACAAAATCTTTGCTACGTTTTTTCCTTCGGTCTTCTAGAGTTTTGGCATCAACTAAGACGTCGAGTTTTTCCTTAGTAATATCAATTAGTATTTTGTCGCCGTCTTTTAATAGACCAATGGAACCTCCATCAGCAGCTTCTGGTGATATATGGCCAATTGCAAGTCCACGAGTACCACCGCTAAATCTACCATCTGTAATCAAGGCGACCTTGTCGTCAATGCCGGTTCCCTTGATAGCTGACGTAGGTGCCAGCATCTCTCGCATCCCAGGACCACCTTTTGGACCCTCATTCCGAATAACTACAGCATCATATTCTTTGATTGAGCCGGCAAGGATGGCTTTCATGGCGTCTTCTTCGCTTTCAAATACTCGGGCATTACCTTCAAAGGTCTTGATGTTATCGACACCGGCAATTTTGAATACGGCGCCATCTGGAGCAAGACTACCTGATAAGATAGCTATTCCACCTTCCGAATGAACTGGATTGTCCCATGTATGTATAACTTCGCCGTCAGGAGCTGGTGGATTAAGTTCGGCAATATTTTCAGCCATGGTTCGTCCGTTATAGGTGATGCAATCACCGTGAAGTATTCCTTCGTCAAGCAACATTTTGAGAATAACAGGCACGCCACCGACGCGATCAATATCAATCATATGATATTTGCCATTTGGTCTGGTATCGGCAATCTGGGGTACATTCTTACGAATGTCGTTGAACTTCTGTATGTCGAAGCCAACCTCTGCTTCGGTTGCAATGGCAAGAATATGCAATACAGCATTAGTAGAACCACCAAGTGCATTAACAACCGCAATGGCATTTTCAATAGATTTCTCTGTTATTATGTCGCGGATAGTCATTTTCTTCTTAAGTTGGGTGATGACCGCTCGAGCAGCTAATTCTGCATATTTCTCTCTAGCATTATCGGTGGCAGCCGGACCTGCACTGCCTAGTACTGAGACGCCGAGCGCTTCACCAACACTTGCCATGGTGTTGGCTGTGAACATACCACCACAACTACCTTCACCAGGACAAGCATTGCATTCGACAGCATGAAGTTCATCATCAGTCATCTTTCCAGCGGCGTGCTTACCAACTGCTTCAAAGGCGGTAACGATATCTATATTCTCACCGTTCAAATGACCTGGCTGAATTGATCCACCGTACATCATGACGGCAGCAATATTTAAGCGAGCTGGGGCCATAATCATGGCCGGAATAGATTTGTCACAACCAGCAATCGTAACCAGTCCATCGAATTTCTCAGCACGGGTGATTGTCTCGACACTATCAGTAATAACTTCTCGACTGATAAGCGAGTTCTTCATACCTTCGTGTCCCATAGAAATACCATCACTCACAGCGATGGTCGATGCATAAAACGGATAACCTCCAGCAAGTGCCACACCTTTTTGGGCTGCTTCATTAAGCCGTCCACCACTGACGTTGCATGGGGTTACATTGTTGTCGGTATCAATTACTAAAATTTGTGGTTTCTGAAAATCTTCATCTTCCATGCCAACCGCACGGAGCATAGCTCGCGCTGGAGCACGTTCTGGTCCATCAACTACTACCTTAGAATTAACCCTTAGATCATCTTTGGGGGCGGCAATGTCATGCGCAGCAACACTGGCGTGATGTCCTTCGTTTCCACACGAACAGTTACCGTCAACGCAGCTCATGGGTTTAACCTTTCACCGCGATATCAACTGATGGACGGTACTTCAGGGCAGTTGCTAGTGCTTGGTGTACTTCATGACTAGAAAATTCCTTCATTTTCTGAGTTGGATCGACGCTGTCAACGTTAGGAAAGGCGCCTTGCTCTAAAGCATAGTGAAAGTGGGGAGCCCATTTTCTTGCTCCGAGTCGAGCGGTAGTTGAACAGTTATCTATCATGAAATCAACACCTTTAAAATCCATATAAGGATTGAGGGAATCTACTGACTCAATAACCGATTCATTGACGATCTCTGAATAAGCATGCCCGTGTTCACTTAAAACATTTATCTGAGCCATCATTCCGGCTGCATAAACTCCAGCCATGGCAGGATCGACATCAGCTGAATTATTTCCATTTGGACGGTTTTTACGCACTGTTTCACCGATTCGCCACATGGCAGAACCATCAACCTTGGTCCAACCAAATTTCTTTAGTCGATCGTTTGCGAGAACAACGGATCGGATTTCATTTCCACTCGATACCTCGTCATAAATCTCTGAGGTTACTTCATAAAGGGGTTGGAAGCTCGCGGCGTACCATTTAGCAAATGTCTGCTTATCTGTATCAGAGAGTTCGTCATAAAGACCCTTGATGCCACGATGAGATATTGCTTCAGAAATCTTGCCGGTAATACTCTCAGCCGTTCGGGAGAAAGCTTCCTCCTTATCTACACCTGAGCGTATGTACTGAGCGTACATGGCTTCAACCATTCCGTGAACTTCGCCAAGTAGGATACAGCGTTCACCGAAGATGTCTGACTTGTATTCGTTTGTTAAGGTGGTTACAAAGGCAAATGGGGCGCCAACGGCGACCGCCCAGCCAATAGCTATATCGGTAGCCTTGCCGTCGTAATCTTGTTCGACAGCGAAACTACAATTAATTCCGGCACCATTTGTCTCTTTTCCTTGTTCGTATAAGCGTCTAACCGATGGCCCCATTCCTTTCGGGCAAACTCCGACAACATTGATATTTTTGGGAAAGTAATCATTGACTGTATCCATAAATCCCACCAGAAATCCATGAGACAGTCCTAGAGTCGCTCCGTCTTTCATTTTCTCAAACACTTTTCGATAGTTTTCAGTCTGTGCAGCGTCACTAATGAGCAGAATCACAAAATCTGACGATTCGACAACACTGAACATTTCGCCAAGCGTTCCACTTTCTTCGGTAAAGCCAGCTGTTCGCGCGCCCTCTAGTGATGCCGAGCCTTCTCGCAAGCCGACGACTACCTTAATATCAGTGTTTTCTAGTGAGTCGCGAAGGTTCTGAGCCTGGGCGGGGCCTTGAGAGCCCCACCCAATGACACCGATTTGTTTGATACCATAAAAAGCTTCGGGTAGTTTCCCGAATAAATCTCGTCCACCGCGGACAATGTATTCGTCAATTCCTCCGAAATTTACTTTTTCCTTCGCAAATACCTTGGTATCAAAATCTTGTGCCATTATTTCCTGCTCATCCTTTCAATAGTGTTACCGTTTATTCTACTTCTCATCTGTTTATAGTTCAAGCACTGGCACTACTCAAGCTTATTCTGAAGCTGAAGCTGAAGCTTCTTCGGGTGCTACTTCAACAGCATCACCGATATCTACCGTGGCTGCAGTTGCAGCTGCCCCGGACTCTGCCCCAATCATTACTAATCTATCGCCGACTTGGACAAGCTCGCCCGGACCTGGAACTGTTACTTCAAACCCATCTCCACCTGGACCTCCATCATCTGCCCATACTTCTCTTGGCACACTAAATCCTTTTCCCATAAAATTTCTCCTTTGCAAATTAAAAAATGGCTTCGGATTGAAGCCATTTGTCTTTTGCTGCGTTTACGGTTTTATCCGCTGACTTCAATCCTATCTGGACGCAGCAAAGGTAGGCCTAGGAGTAGGATGTTTATATCTATAGTTTTATCAGCAACTTTAAACATAAAGGCGATATTATAGTAAAAGTTGATATTCGTCAATAACAATTGACACACGAGCGTATAATTATAGATTATGCCGGTAGAAACAGGAACTTTAGAAGACTATGCTAATCGACTAAGAGTTGAAGCAGCGTCACCAAGCACAGATCCTTGGCAAGCAGCGCAGGCTAGATTTTGGGCAGAAGCAGTTTCTCGCTTAATTCAAGATAGTCAAACTGACAACCTAGGGCCTGAACCTCCTGAATCTCAAGAGTGATTCTTAATCCTGTCGAAGTTGATCTAGTTTATATTGGGTGTATTTCTCGGCAGCTAAACGGGATAGTTCTGGGTCTTCATCTTGATTTACAAATTTCATAGCCCCAGCTAGTAAAGGATGGACTTCAGCTATCTTTTCGTGCATTTCGTTAACTAGCTTGCGGTAGCCTGGATGCCCCTGCGGAGTTGTGCGTAATTCATGAAAATGAAACGCCTGTCGAGCATTGTAGGCTATTTTCCAACGCATTTTGTGGCCCATTAGTACGGCATACTGTGACTGCTCATAGTATCCAAGAGCCTGCAATCGGCTATGCAATTGATAGCTAAGGTCAAAACATTGCTCAAACATATCTGTTAGCCCTGCTTCTTCGATAAGCTTCGGTACTTCGTAGCCGTATCGGGGGGTAAGATGCTGCCATTCAAGTCCTTCAACCATCCGATGACGCTGTAAGTCGCGGAAAATTCCATAATCGCAGATTAGGTCAAAATGGTACTCAATATGTTCTAGGGCTCTTCCTGGTTTGTGCCGTCGATTGAGTCGTTCGCCCATATAGGCGTTAAATGTCTTTAGCTTTTTATCATAGTTCCAACTGTTAACTACGGATCTTAACTCATTTAAGGACAGTTCGCTTTGGTCGTAAAGCATGTATGGAATCAAATCAAACTCATTGCGGGTAGATACATGTTCTAATCGTACCGCTTCGGAATAGTCCGTAGTGCGTTGTGGCAATTCATCCTCAACTATTTGAGCTATCGAGGCTCTAGTATTAGCCATGTAAGCTACTCTCGCTCCGCCACGGTCAGGTTTGTCGGCCCGCTCTAGGAATGTCGGTACAATCTTGCGACCTTCATTGAGTAGTTTTGATCCTGTTGATTTTGATTCCAATAATTCATCGGCCAAAAGATGCATTATTAAACTCTCAAAGGCTTGCCCGCTAGCGAATATTCCGACGGTGCTAGTCGTGGCGACGGGCAAGACATTTCTCACCGCATCACAAGCTTGTGCTTTGGTTGCGCCTTTCCAGGCAATATCCCTATCTTTTTCGGGTACAGTGCTGTTTGATCGAACATAATCAGTTAGTTTATGAACCATTTCAGAATAGATCTTAAAGATTTGATTAATTGTGTTTTCGTAGATTTCCGTTGTTGTCGCGTCAAATTCAGATGGAGTGTAGTAACGATACTTTCCCGATTCAGTCTTTTCGTCGAAGAAAATATATCGGGTTGACTGCTCTAAGTAGGCGGCTAACCGCCCCCACTCAAGTTTCTTTGTAAGTAAGTTACTGGCATTTTCGACAACTGCCTGTAAACCGACTAGCTGTTGGACTGAGTCGTCTCCGTAGGCGGTTATTACACGATGAATTAATTCCTCGTCTTTGCCTTTAGTGCCACTAAACTCATCCAAAATAGTGATACGCATGTCGTCAGCCCGACGACTTAAACGAGCCATCCCAGCTGCCACTGTTACTGGACTGATGGTGTCCTTAAATACATAAACATTATCATCGACATTGGTAGCGATTGTAGAAAGGTAGTTTTTTCCTGCAGGAGTAACTTCTAGTTTTCCTTTTTTATTTTTCTTAATTAGGGGATTGTTAGACTTTGACTTACTCTTTGGGTAGTCATCTGAACCTAAGTAATTTTCCACATATTTCCAAATATCACCACTTACTTTGGTTACAGAACTATTTCCATCGATTATCGGTAGACCTTCAATTTGTGCTTCGGTTAAATAACCTTGTCGTATTCTTTGGTGGAAATCTAGTTGCATGTTCTCGAAGTAATCAGTAGCTTCCCCCCGCTTTGATATCCGATCTAGATTCGACTCTGGTGAACTGTCTAATATGAATGTAATGTCGGGGTCGTGAGTTACGGCATACTTACAAACGGCTCGAATCTCTTCAATATTCTGACCCTCCCCGTAACCTTGGTAGACAATCGTTGATAAATAACTGCGATCAGAAATAACCCATCTTCCAGTCGCCAATACCTGTTCGATTTGTGACATCGTCTCTGCGCGGGCAGCGTTAAATGCTAATACATTTGTTTTGGGAGTGCGGGATGTTTCACTTTTGATTAATATTCTTAGTCCTTTTGCAAAAGTGGTACTACCAGGTTCCTGCATATAAACAGCTTCGATCCCTCTTTCGCTCAATTTTCTAATTAGTAAATCGGCTTGAGTAGTCTTCCCAACGCCTTCGCCACCTTCGATAACAATGTATTTACCGTTCACTTTATATCTCCAATGGTTTAGTTCTTGAGTCTTTGTAGGCTTGAGGCAACATCTGCTCTGGTTTCCAGTCTCGTATTAAGCTACGTAGGTCACCTTGAGAATCATCTTGGTACTTTCCACTCAGAGAAGCGTATTCGCCTTCGACAGGACCTGTATGATAAAAGACCATTTGGGCTATTCGCTCGCCGACCGGTAGTACAACGCTCTCGTGTTCATTCATATTGTAGATCTCCATTGTCCATCGGTTAATATAACCTGGATCTCCCCATCCGGCGTCCAAACAAACAGCCACTCCATTTCGTCCCCAAGTGCTACGGGCTTGAAGCGTAGTCGTGCCAGGCGCTTTAATTCCTATAAATTCATGAGTATGGGCCAGCATCCGCTCACCTGGCTGAAGAACTATTATCGGATGATCGGCCGGGATTCCGGTGAAGAGTTTGCGTCCGTTTTTCTCACACCATATTTCATGAGTAATTGAATGGTGTGGGCCATCAAAATAATTGGCAACATCATGTTGATCAAAAGGATTATAAATACCTGTATCGCTTTTACGACGCGCAGAATAAAACCAATGGCCAAGTGTTACATCATAGCTACTACCATTCACATTAGCTTCAATATACGGATGAATAACAATATGACCGCCACTGGCCGCCTTTTTAATCTGAATATTGCTGTATACACCAAACTGAGGTTCCATATATTTCTCCATTTTTTGTTTCCCACCCTGTTACCTACTATTGTACGCATCTGACCAACAGTTTGCTAGTATTAATATTATGGTGTCATATATTGCGGCGATGTCTGAAAACAGAGTGATTGGAAACCGTAATGGTGTGCCGTGGGGAAAAAACCAAAAAGCAGATATGAAGCGTTTTAGGGAGCTAACTCTGGGGCACACGATAATTATGGGTCGGATTACCTATGAGGAGTTCAAAAAGCCACTGGATAATCGTCTTAACATTGTTATTACGCGATCACCTAGGGTTAGTCTCCCCAATGTATTGTTTAAGACATTTGAGGAAACCAAGCGCTACATACAAGATAATGATGAAGAGCTATTTGTAATCGGTGGACAGAAAATATTCGAATTGTTTTTACCATATGTTGAAAAAATCTATCTCACTGAGATTAATGCTAAATACGAAGGTAATGTTTTCTTTCCAGAATTCGATCTGCCTCGTTGGGATAAAATTAGTGAATCATGTCACGAAGCTGATGATGAAAATCTACACGCTTATTGTTTTCAAGAATATGTTAGGTAATTATTTTCTTAATCACCCATTTTTTTAATGATTACTTTTCCTTGTCGATACCTTTGAACTGCTAGTGTTAGCCATAAGTTAGCGACGATAAATGTAATTACCGTTGTCAGATAAAGTCCTAAGCTAACTTGAACTACACAAATAACGTACAGAGCTAGGGTTGATGGTATGCTGGTCGACAGAGGTGGTTTCTGCTGATCGCGAACAGCTGATGCAAGCGATACTAAGAAAACAAAATTGGTTAGCGTGAGTACGATGTCTTGCCACATTTTAGTATCTTAACCTAAATAGAATGGCGAGTCACTCGACTTGGTAATGTGTTTGTAGATAGTTGTATTTGTAGCAATGTACTTGGTCTCGTGAAGATCAGCGTCATTACCCTGAAAGTCTTTATAGACTCCTCCGGCTTCACGAACCAGCAACAAACCTGCAGCACGGTCCCAGGCCGCTCCGCTACCACTAGGTGCTGTGTAGATGTCTAACTTGCCACTCGCAATCATGGCTAGTTTATAGCACGAAGCGACGACATCTAACGGCCACGAATGAGATCGTAGATAGTTTAAATATTTCAGAGCGTCAACGCTCGGATTTCTTTTAGGGTTATATGTCAGCGCATAAAAGGCCTCATCTAAGGGTCTATTACTCACTGATATTGCATTTTCGTTGCAAAAGGCGCCTTTGCCTTTCTCGGCAATGTAGAGTTCATCGTTAACAAAATCATAGATAATGCCAATTAGAACCTCATTATCTTCAACGTAGGCTAACGCACAGGTTGCGAAGGGAAGGCCTCTAACATAACAATTAGTACCGTCGATTGGGTCACACAACCAATATTTCTTTGATTTTGGATTGTATCCAAGTTCCTCTCCATAGAATTCAATTTCGGGATCCTTCGATAGTTGTTTTTTGAGACTCTTTTCAACAGCAATGTCGATTTCGGTTACAAAATCTCGAACGTGTTTCTTCTGGCGTAATATTGCGACTGTACCAAAACCCGACAATAGTAGACTACGCTGACTAGTGACAACCAACGCGGCTTTCTTAGCACGTTGTGATAATAATGACGGAGCATAATTTTTGGCCATTAACAGGTTATTCTAGCCTATTTGGACTTTGACAGCTGGACCCATTGTTGGCGAAACAGATATTGTACGAATATACTCTGACTTAATGCTAGTCGGACGGGCATCTTTGATTGCTTGAATTACCACTTCGGCATTACTTACCAAATTCTGTTGATCGAAACTAACTTTGCCGATTACGAGATGAACGATGCCTGACTTGTCGACTCGGTATTCAACACGTCCAGCCTTAGCTTCTTTGACTGCCTTTTCAATATCAGTTGTTACGGTTCCGCTCTTAGGGTTAGGCATTAGACCTTTTGGACCAAGTACCCTTGCAAATTGGGCTAGTTTCGGCATGTTTTGAGGAGTGGAAATTAAAATATCAAAATCAATCTCATTTTTCTTCATTTTATCAACAAAATCATCACCGTATGCTCCATCTGCCCCAGCGGCTTTGGCTTTAGCAACATTTTCTTCGTCGGCGAAAACAGCTACACGAACGGTTTTACCACTACCATGAGGCAGGACCAAGCTGCCACGGATATTCTGATCAGCGTACTTAGGATCTACGTTAAGATTAATGTGCAATTCAATGCTTCCATCAAATTTGCTTGTACTGGCTACTTGGGCAGTCTTGATTGCTTCAGTAATCGTATATAGTTTTGCTTTATCAAAACTTTCTACTGCTTTACGATATTTCTTTCCACGACGTTCTAAGACACTTCGAACTTTTGGAGCAGGTCCCTTTTTTACGGCAGATTCATCTTCTGCTTCCAGTTCACCGGCTGCTTGCTTCTGCTTACGTTCTGCTTTGACGGCGACAGCTTCTTCCTCTTCGGCCGCCTTCTTGCTATGCTTTCCGGCTTTGGTAAAGCCATTTTTGACGACTGGATCTAGTATCTGAGATTTTGGATCTAGAATTTCAGAATTATCTTCTTTTTTCGCTCTGGTAGCGGATTCATCTGGTTCTTGTTCGGATACAGCCTCTGCTTCTTTGGAGGCTTTCTTTTCGCTGGGTTTATGCATCTCAATAGCGTGCGATATCTGTACTACAGTGTTCTTTTCGTTAACATCTAGTCCAAGAGCTTTTGCTTCTATAATAAGATCTTGTTTTGTCTTTGCCATGATGGCCTCCTTTTATTTAATTGTGGTTGCTAACGAGGCGGATGCACCTCTTCCACGGCTTATTTAACTTAGGCTTCGATTTCGACGCCCATACTTCGAGCAGTACCAGCGACGGCTTTCATGGCACTTTCGACAGTGTCACAGTTCATATCGATCATTTTTGCCTCGGCAATATCTTTAAGCTGAGTTTGGGTAAGCTTTCCAATTTTGTCTTTTTGAGGTACACCAGAGCCTTTCTTAATTCCAAGCGCTTTTAGTATTAATACATCTGTAGCGACACCATTAGTTCTGAAAGTAAATGTCCGGTCGTCATGAATGCTCATATGAACACCAATATCTCCCTGACCTTTAAGATCAGATGTTTGGGCATTAAAGGCCTGGATGAAATCCTGACTGTTTACACCATATTGACCAAGGGTACTGCCTACTGGTGGTCCTGGAGTTGCATTACCAGCCGGAACTCGGAATTTTACGTTGGCGATAATTTTCTTTTGTTTCTTAGCCATAGAGTCCTACTTTATACCTTTTTAACTTGCAATCCGTCAAGTTCGACTGGTGTTTCTCTTCCAAACATATTGACCAGTACTTTGATTTTGCCCTTTTGCTCATCAATATCGCTGATAGCGCCGTCAAATCCTTTGAATGGTCCATCGATAATGTTAACAACTTCACCAACTTCAAAATTAATGTTGTGAGTAGGATCTTTAACACCCATTCGTTTCTTGATTTTATCCATTTCTGAATCTGACACTGGAGTTGGCTCGTTGCCGCTACCAACAAATCCAGTAACATTTGGCGTGTTACGAACAATATACCAGGCATCATCACTCATTTTCATTTGGACTAAAACATAGCCTTGGAATATTCGTTTTTCAACAACTTTGCGCTTTCCGTTCTTAATCTCAATCTGTTTTTCTTTTGGAACCAGACACTCGAAAATCTTATCTGCCATGTCAAGACTATCAATTCTTTGCTTGATTGCTTCAGCTACTTTTTCTTCATAGCCACTGTAAGTGTGAATTGCGTACCATAGTGTGTCGTTCTTAGATTTACTCAATTGCTATCCTTGTAAAAATACTTTGTTAAATAATTCGTTAAATCCAAAATCAATTATCGAAATGAAAATTGCAAAAAATACCGAAAAAGTTATTACCGCAAAGGTAAGTTTCGCCGCTTCTTTACGAGTTGGCCAGGTAACCTTACGGATTTCCGAGTAAGCTCCTTTGAAATAAGCACCGACTCGTTCCATCATTGGTTCTCCTGTAATAAAAAAGAGCCTACTTTTTGGCTCACTGTGTCAAGTATACATAGTTATCTATTTGAGGTCAACAATTAGCGTCTAATCATCCTAGCTGCATTGACAGCTTTTTTGGTAAGGTTAGATTTAAAGGTTTTCTCGAGCAAATATTCTGCGGCAATTTGTTTTGTAGCCATGGCGTATGTTGGATAAGGCAATATTGCTGATGCAAAATCGCTCATGCGTAGATCGTGATTCATTGCCACCACATACTGACCGATTTGTTCACTAGCATGAGAGCCTACCATGGTTGCCCCCAATAGTTGATCATTCTTGTTCAGCGAAACCTGAATCAAGCCACCTTTATTTTCGATCATTGCTCTATCGATTTGAGTATAATCGAGTGTCCTCACAGTATGATCAATGCCTTCGTCTTGTAACTGCTTAGACGTTTTGCCAACATGAGCGACCTCAGGGCTTGTGTATATGACGTATGGCAGAATGTGAAGCTTTACTTCATGTCGATATCCGAACAGAGCATGTAGTGTTGCGTAGAAACCCTGCTCGGCAGCCACATGCGTGAAACCGGCGGTTGCCGTAACATCTCCAATTGCCCAAATTCGTTTGTTACTTGTTCTGCCATACTTATCAATTTCAATTGCTCTATCGTTATATTTGACTCCAGCATTCTCCAAACCAATGTCTAAGGTTGGCAGGCGACCACTAGCAATAAATATCGCATCGACAAATTGGTGTTGATGCTCGCCATTAATAGTATAGTCAATCTTTGTACCGCGCTTAGTGTTCTTTATCTCAGTTATAGCTGAGTGAGTTCTTACCTTCATATCCCTTTTAACAAACCTACCAGCAACAAACTCAGCAATTGGTTTATCCACCCGAAGTGATAAATGGTCATATTTTTCATAAATGGTCACTTCGCTGCCTATTTGGTTAAAAGCAGAAGCGATCTCACAGCCAATAACGCCACCGCCAATAACTGCCATTCGTCTCGGTAAAGCTGAAATATCAAATATCGTTTCGTTGGTATAATAGTCGGCGCTTGTTAGCCCAGGAATGTCTGGGATTCTCGGCCTTGATCCGGTAGCAATAATAAAGTGTTTGCCTTCTATTTCATGAGGCCCTGCTCTTAATTTGCTGGTACTAATAAACCTTGCATGTTCATGATATACATCCACTCCCAGCTGTTGATAGTATTTGTCGTTATCTCTATAGGTTCTAATTCTGTCACGAGCTGCCTCAATAGAAGCTTTAAGTTGGTCAAAGTCTAATTCGGGATATGCGTTGACACCAAACTCAGCACCATGCCCTGCTCGATAAAAGGTTTTTGCTGCATGTATTAATGCTTTACTCGGTACACAGCCGCCGTTTAGCCTATCCCCGCCCAAACTATCAGATTTTTCAATAAGAGCAACTGATGCACCCAGTTGACTGGCGTATTCTGCAACAGTTAATCCGCCTGATCCTGCACCTATTATCACTAAGTCATACTTTTTCATGAACTAATCATATCATTGAATGCTATTGGAAACTGTTATGATAGTAGTACTTATGTTTATAATTGAATCTAGTTCACAATTACTACTGTTATTGTTTCTTTTTGGAACTATAATTTTGTTCATATCTGCTATCAGTCTAGGGCATAAACTATTTATCATTCAAAGATGGCTTTTTGGAATCAGTACTTTTTCCTATTTATTAACTTCTCTGGGAATATATTTATTAGATATTGGACTAATCTACGACGTAATTGGCGTAATAATATTATTTCACGCAATTAACGCAGCTAGAGGCGTCTATGGCAGATACCGTGCTCATTATTTGCGAACCAAAATCAGCACTTCGTGGTGGAAGTTAACTGCTCTAATCGTAATGGCATATTATTTTAGTGAAGCAAAAATAATCAGTTCTCAATCATTAATCATGGCGCTCAGTGTAGTTTCCTTTGTCTTGGTAATAACCACAATTAGAAATGTGATCAAATATCGAATTAAACTTTCTAGTGATAAGATGGACGATTGGCCAACCTTATCTATCCTCGTTCCGGCTAGAAATGAAGATCATGCCCTTAATGAAATGTTGATAAATCTGACGAGTATTGAATATCCGAAGTTAGAAATTATCGTACTTGATGATTGCTCACACGATAAAACTCCAGAGATAATTAATAGTTATGCCCATAAGGGAGTCAGATTTGTCAGAGGTAAGACACCGGCTGAAGGATGGACAGGCAAGAATCAAGCATTGCAATGTCTACTAGATGAAGCTAGTGGGGAGTATGTTTTGTTTTGTGATGTTGATGTTAGGATTGGCAATGATAGTTTGTCCCCATTGATTGCACATATGATGAAGGATAAATTATCGATGCTGAGTGTCGTACCAGCAAGACGTACGTTCGATTTTAAGGCCAGCGTTTTCGCGTCTATTCAAGAATTATTTATGATCTCTCTGCCTCTATCAACATTTGGCCAACCACCAGCAAGCGGTCCTTGTATGATGTTTAAAACCGAGGATTTAGTCCAAATAGGTGGCTTTAGTATGGTTTCTGATATGGTGGGGCCTGAATTCTTTTTCTCTAGGACTTTTAACCGAAGACATAAAGTCAGCATGATTCTTAGTTCAAGAGAACTCGGCATTACCACTCGAAAGAAATT
>WPCK01218416.1_pt1 | contig 27299 bp, 26 predicted proteins | sample 5399851 | NCBI WGS metagenome assembly WPCK01 (sample SAMN12869471, study PRJNA574797) | sludge metagenome | isolation source: wastewater treatment of pH11 | place: China:Beijing | collected 2019-05-20 | reverse complement strand
GCCTGCCGGCGGAGACCAGCCCGCTCCGCCCGCCGGTGGCGGTGGCGGCGATGATGGCGACGACGGCGAAGGCGAGAGCCCGCCGCCCGGCGCCGGCACCGTGCCTCCGCCTGCTCCGCCCGGTGATGGCGACGATCCGGCCCGTCCGCCCACCGACGAGGACGCCGCGATCGTTCCTCCATCCTATGATCTGGAGGCCCTGCCCCAGCCGGTCCGGCGCATGCGCGAACTGATCATGGAGGCTTGCCGCGCCGGCGACCTGGAGAAATTGCGCCCGCTGATCGGCACGACCGAGGCCCGCACGCGCCTGTCGCTCGACGGCTCGGAAGATGACCCGATCGAGTTCCTCAAGGGATCGTCAGGGGACGAGGAAGGGCAGGAAATCCTCGCCATTCTCCTGGAGGTGTTGGAAGCCGGCTATGTCCATCTCGATGCGGGCACGGACACCGAGCGGTTCATCTGGCCGTATTTCTTCGCCACGCCGCTGGAAAAGCTCGATGCCCGGCAGCGGGTCGAGCTGTTCAAGCTGATCACCGCCGGCGATTACGAGGACATGAAGGGCTACGGCGCCTACATCTTCTACCGGGTGGGGATTTCGCCGGAAGGCAAGTGGGATTTCTTCCTCGCCGGCGATTGAGTTCCGGCGCTACAGGGCCTCTAAAAACAGGACCGGGCGGCCCTGCCCCGGGGTGGCGATCTCGCCCTCCCACATTACGCGCTGGCCGCGGACGATGGTGCCGACGGGCCAGCCAGTCACCTCCTTGCCGTCATAGGGCGTCCACGCCGATTTCGAGCCGATCCAGGCGTTGGTGATCGTTCGCCGGGCCTTGAGGTCGACGACGGTGAAATCCGCATCGTAGCCGACCGCGATCCGGCCCTTGCGGGCGATGGCGAAGATGCGGCCCGGACCGGCGCTCGTCAGGTCGACCAGGCGTTCGAGCGTCAGCCGCCCGGCATTGACATGGTCGAGCATGATCGGCACCAGCGTCTGCACACCGGTCATGCCGGACGGCGACGCCGGATAGGGCTTTGCCTTTTCTTCCAGCGTGTGCGGTGCGTGGTCGGAGCCGAGCACATCGACGATGCCCTGCTCCAGACCCTGCCAGATGCCGTCGCGGTGCCTGGTGGCACGCACAGGCGGGTTCATCTGGATCAGCGTGCCCAGGCGCGCATAATCGTCGGCCGACAGCGTCAGGTGATGCGGCGTCGCCTCGACGGTCGCCACATCCTTGTGCGCGGCGAGGAATACCATCTCCTCGGCGGTCGAGACATGCAACACGTGGATCCGCGCCCGGGTCCGGCGCGCGATGCGGACCAGGCGCTCGGTGCAGATGAGCGCCGCGATCTCGTCGCGCCACACCGGATGCGACGACGGATCACCGGCCACGCGCAGGCTCTCGCGCTCGCGCAGTCGGAACTCGTCCTCGGAATGAAACGCGACGCGGCGGCGCACATTGGCCAGGATCGACGCAACGCCGTCGTCATCCTCGACTAGCAGGTCGCCGGTGGACGAGCCCATGAACACCTTGATGCCGGCGGCACCCGGCAGGCGTTCCAGTTCGTCGACATGACCGGCATTGTCGCGCGTTCCGCCCACCCAGAACGCAAAATCGCAATGCATGCGCGATGTCGCGCGCGCCACCTTGTCGGCCAGTGACGCCTCGCTCGTCGTCAGCGGCTTGGTGTTGGGCATCTCGAACACGGCCGTGACGCCGCCCAGAACGGCGGCGCGGGACCCGGTCTCCAGATCTTCCTTGTGCTCCAGACCGGGCTCGCGGAAATGCACCTGGCTGTCGATGACGCCGGGCAGCACGTGCAGGCCGGCGCAGTCGATGGCCTCGCCGGCCGACGCCCGCGACAGGTCGCCGATGGCGGCGATGCGGCCGCCGATCACGCCGACATCGCGGCGCAGGCTGCCGTCGTGGTTCACCACGGTGCCGCCGGCAAGAATGAGGTCAAAGGTTTGGGGCATTCGCGTCAGCCTTGTCCGGACCGTCGTGGCGGCTTACGTAATCGCCATCACCAAGGCAAGCGGAACCGACATGCCCACAGTCCACCTCGCCGACCGAAGCCTTCTGCGCGTGCGCGGCGCGGACGCCGTGACCTTCCTTCAGGGTCTTGTGACCACCGATGTCGCAGCCCTCGGCAGGGGCGAAGCCCGCCCCGGGGCGCTGTTGTCGCCACAGGGCAAGATCCTGTTCCATTTCGTCGTGTTGGCCGATGGCGACACGCTCGCGCTCGATTGCGCCAAGGGCGACGCACCAGCGCTCCTGAAACGCCTTACGCTCTACAAGCTGCGATCCAGCGTCGATTTGTCTGTTGAAGATCAGGATGTTATCGGCGTTTCCTGGGAGAACGATCCGGTTCCCTCGCCTGTTGATTCAGCGACTTCGCAGATTGAATCAACCGGGTTCCTGGATCGCAGTTACCCGTTTGCCGTCACCCGGACTTACGGCGCCGGCATCCCTGCGGCAACCGCCGGCGCCGAGGCGCTCGACCGGCTGCGCATCATCCACGCGGTGGCCGAGCCTGGACGCGACTTCGCCAATGGCGACGCCTTCCCGCACGACGTCAACCTCGACCAGACCGGCGGCGTATCATTCCGCAAGGGCTGCTATGTCGGACAGGAGGTGGTGTCACGCATGCAGCATCGCGGCACGGCGCGCCGGCGTGCTGTCGTGGCCACGGGTCATACGGACCTGACAGCCGGCGTGGAGGTGCTGTGCGGCGGCCGGGCGGCCGGAGCCATCGGAACCGTGGCCGGCCGGCTCGGGCTTGCCATCGTCCGGCTGGATCGCGTGAAGGATGCGATGGACCATGGCGTGCCGATCACTGCCGGCGGCGTCGAGGTGGCGCTGGCGTTGCCGCCGGGCGCGACGTTCGGCTGGCCGGACGCCGCAACGGCCGGACACGAGTGATGGGCCGGCCGCACGCACCGCGCGCCTGGCAACGCATGCTGTCGGGCCGGCGGCTTGACCTGCTCGACCCCTCCCCGCTCGACATCGAAATCGGCGACATCGCGCACGGCCTGGCACGCGTGGCACGCTGGAACGGACAGACGCGCGGCGCCCATGCCTTCTCGGTCGCCCAGCATTGCCTGGTGGTCGAACGCGTCTTCAGCCGGATCCGGCCCGACAGCGAACTGCGCTGGCAGATGGCCTGCCTGCTTCACGACGCACCGGAATATGTCATCGGCGACATGATCTCGCCGTTCAAGGCGGTCGTCGGCGGCGGTTACAAGGAGGTCGAGGATCGGCTGCAGCGCGCCATCCACATCCGCTTCCAATTGCCGCCGCTGGTGCCGGCGGCCGTCAGGAAGGCGATCAAGCTCGCCGATGGCATCGCCGCATTCCATGAGGCTACCCGTCTTGCCGGGTTCGACGTGAACGAAGCGGCGCAATTCTTCGGGCGTCCGGCGGTTGCGGCCGACGCGTTGCCGCTCGAACCGATGACGCCGACCGAAGCGCAGGCCGCGTTCCTGAAGCGCTTTGCCGAACTCGATGCCGCAACCGGCATCAGGCCGGGGTCATGAGCACGGTCCGCACGAGGACGGATGCCGCGAACATCGCCACGGCGCTGGCAAGCGCGCGACGGGCAAACACAGCGTAAACCTCGCGCAGCGTGAGCGCGAAGGTGCGCGCGGCATGTGGATTGCGTGGCCGGTGGCTCTCGGCCAGGTGCAGCCAGGTTTCGGTACGCCGTGGCGGCTTGCGCACGGCTTCCCATGCCTTGATGAGCAGGATTGCGGCCATCAGCAGCGTCAGGATCGCCCCGGCGCGCAGCGCCATGACCGGGTCCCAGGCCAATCCGAGCATCAGCAGGAAGATTGCGAACGAACCGAAAAAGACGGCTCTCGCGATGCAGGTCCGGGCGACGTGTTGCCATGCTTCAAGCGGCGCTGCCATGGACAAGATTTGCCTGCGACGAAACCAATGCGCAAATCACGAAGACGGGAACGCCTCAGTCCACGACGACATCGAGACCGAGGTCAAGCGCCGGCGCCGACAGCGTGATCTTCGAGGTGGAAATGATGTCGACGCCGGTCGCGGCGATCGCGGCGACCGAGGACAACGACACGCCGCCGGAGGCCTCCAGCACGGCCCGCCCGGCATTGCGGGCGACGGCCTCGCACATGGCGTCGAGATCCATGTTGTCGAGCAGGATCACATCGGGCCCGGCGGCCAGCGCCTCGTCGAATTCGGCAAGCGAGGTGACTTCCACCTCGACCTTGACCAGGTGCCCGGCTGCCTTGCGGGCCGCGTGCACCGCACCGGCGACGCCGCCGGCAACGGCGATATGGTTGTCCTTGATCAGGATGGCGTCGTCGAGCCCGAAGCGATGGTTGACGCCGCCGCCACAACGCACGGCGTACTTGGCGAATGCGCGCATCCCCGGCACGGTCTTGCGCGTGTCGGCGATCCGCGCCCGCGTCCCCGCCACCTTCGCCACGAACGCCGCGGTCATGGTGGCGATCCCCGACAGGTGCATGAGGTAGTTGAGCGCGACGCGCTCGGCTGCAAGCACGCCGAGTGCCGGTCCGCTGACGCGCGCCACGACCGAACCGGGGTTAAGTTTCGCGCCGTCGGCGAGTTCTTCCTTAAAGCGGATCCCGGGATCGACCAGCCGGAAGGCGGCCCGGGCGAAAGGCATTCCGCACAGCACGCCGGCTTCGCGTGACGACAGCACGGCAGTCGCGACCCGCCCGGCGGGGATTGTCGCGGCCGAGGTGATGTCGCCGGCGCGACCGAAATCCTCCGCCAGCGCCGCGCGGACCGCGGTCTCCACGTCCAGATTCGGCGGCGGAAACGCGCTCATGCCGGCACGCCCACGGCGCGTCTTGCGCGGCGATCGGCTTCATCGAGCGTCAGGAAGGTGCGCTGGCGCTGCACGTCGCTCGTCTCGGGGAAATCGGTGCGGAAATGGCCGCCGCGGCTCTCGGTGCGGGCGAGTGCGCCGACGGCGATGAGCTTCGCAGTCGCTGCCATGTTGCGGAAGCGGACATTGTGGTTGCGCTCCTCAAGGACAAGGATTTCGGCGATCGCCTTCTTCAATCCGGAGGCGTTGCGCAGCACACCCACATGCTCGGTCATCGCCCGGCGCAGGCGGGTCAGTTCCGGGCTGTCCTGTTCCGTGACAATGTCGTCGGAGGGCGACGACGACGCCGGCCAGGGATTGAGCTTCGGCGACGGCAGCAGTCCCTGGATGTCCTCGGCGATGCGCGCGGCGAAAACCACCGCCTCGAGCAGGGAATTCGAGGCGAGACGGTTGGCGCCATGCACACCGGTCGAGGCGACCTCGCCGGCCGCCCACAGGCCGTCGAGCGAGGCGCGGCCGCGGGCATCGGTCAGGATGCCGCCCATGTGATAGTGCACGGCCGGTGACACGGGGATGGGCTGGCGCGACGGGTCGATGCCGGCCTCGCGGCAATAGCCCCAGACCGTCGGGAACTCGTGCTCGAAGCGATCGCCGACCGCTGTCGTGCAATCGAGGAAGGCGCCACGGCCAGCCGAAACCTCGGCGAAGATGCCGCGCGCCACCACGTCGCGCGGTGCCAGCTCGGCATCGGGGTGAATGTCGGTCATGAACCGATGGCCGGCGCGATTGACCAGAATGGCGCCCTCGCCGCGCAGCGCTTCGGTGGCGAGCGGTGCGGGATCGCGGCCGACATCGATGGCGGTCGGATGGTATTGCACGAACTCCGGATCGGCGATCACCGCCCCGGCGCGGGCGGCCATGCCGGTGCCGGCGCCGCGCGCCTCGAGCGGATTGGTCGTGACCTGGTAGAGATGGCCGATGCCGCCGGAACAGATGATGGCGGAGCGCGCCGGAAACGCGATGCGCTGGCGGGCCTTGCCGAAATCGGGCCGTGCCACAACGCCGGCGACATAGCGGCCCTCCGTCACGATTTCCTCGACGATCAGCCCTTCGAGCACACGAATCGATGGCGTATTGCGAACGGCGGCAATCAGTGCCTCCATGATCGCCTTGCCGGCCATGTCGCCCTTGACGCGCACGACGCGATTGGCCGAGTGCGCGGCCTCGCGCGACTGCAGCAGGCGGCCCTCGAGGTCGCGGTCGAACGGCACGCCGTAGGCAAGCAGGTCATGGATGCGCGCCGGCGCCTCCTCGATCATGCCGAGCGCCATCTTGTCGTCGACCAGGCCGGCGCCGGCGGCGATGGTGTCGGCAAGATGCTTTTCGTACGTGTCGCCCTCGCCGACGGCGGCGGCAATGCCGGCCTGGGCCCAGGCCGACGAGGCGCCGCGCCCGATCGGCGCCGCGGCAAGCACGGTCACCGGGCGCGGCGCCAGTTTCAGCGCACAGAACAACCCGGCGAGCCCGCCGCCGACGATGACCACGTCGTCGACGCCGGTCCATGATTGCGGCGCATAGGTATCCAGCGTGCCGTGCGCCATGTCCGCGTCAGCCCTTGAGGTTGACCATGCGCTCCACCGCCAGGCGGGCGCGTTCGGCAAGTGCGGGATCGACGGTGACCTCGCCCTGCATGGTGAGGAGCGTGTCGAGGATCTTCGGGAGCGTGATGCGTTTCATGTGCGGGCAGAGATTGCAGGGGCGGATGAATTCCACCTCGGGCGTTTCCACCGCGACATTCGACGCCATCGAGCATTCGGTGACAAGCAGCACCTTCGGCGGACGCTTGTCCTTGACGTAGCGGATCATGCCCGACGTCGAGCCGGTGAAATCGGCGATGGCGACGACCTCCGGCGGGCATTCAGGATGCGCGACGATCTCAAGCCCGGGATGCGCCGCCTTGAACGACAGCAGTTCCTCGGGCGAGAACCGCTCGTGCACCTCGCAGTGCCCCTTCCAGGTGAGCACCTTCACCCTGGTCTGCGCGGCGACGTTCTGTGCGAGGAACTCGTCGGGGATGCAATAGACCGTGTCGACCCCGAAGCTCTCCACGACACGCACCGCATTCGACGAGGTGCAGCAGATGTCGGTTTCAGCTTTCACTTCGGCGGACGTGTTGACGTAGGTGACGACGGGTACGCCGGGGCGGGCCTGCTTCAGCAACCGCACATCCGCGCCGGTGATCGATTCGGCAAGCGAGCACCCAGCCTTCATGTCCGGCAGCAGCACGATCTTGCCGGGATTGAGCAGCTTCGAGGTCTCCGCCATGAAGTGCACACCGCACTGGACGATGACATCGGCATCAACCCGCGAGGCTTCGCGCGCCAGCTGCAGCGAATCGCCGACGAAATCAGCGACACAATTGTAGATTTCCGGTGTCTGGTAATTGTGCGCCAGGATGACGGCGTTGCGTTCCTTCTTCAGGCGGTTGATCGCCGCAACGTAGGGCGCGTGCATCGGCCATTCGACCTCGGGGATGAAGGCACGCACCTTCTCGTAGAGCGGCGCGGTCTCGCGCGCGACGTCCTCCGTGTACGACAGATCCGGCATCGGAAGCGGCGCGAACCGGGCTGCGGCATCGATGGTGGCCTTGGACATGGGATCCCCCGGAGCCGCATTGAAGACGGCCCATCTATGGCCAAAAACCGGTCAGTTCAAGAACGCGGAATTGATGATCCATCAGCGTTTTCGATGACCGGGTCAGCACAATTCGTTTTTCTTGCGCAAAACGCGCTCTATTGTGCGCCCGAAACGGGACGCGCGATCCCGTCATCGAGGGCGACATGACTTCTTCCCCATCCACGCCATCCGGCAGCGTGCCGGCCCTTGTGATTGGCGCCGGATGCGTGATCGCGGCGCTGACCTTCGGGCCGCGATCGGCCATGGGGTTCTTCCAGTTGCCGATGCTGGCGGAGAAAGGCTGGGACCGTTCCACCTTCGGCCTGGCCATGGCGATCCAGAATCTCGCCTGGGGCCTCGGCGTGCCGTTCTTCGGCGCCATCGCCGACCGGTTCGGGACGTGGCGGGTGCTGGCGCTGTCGGGCGTGATCTATGCCAGCGGCCTGGTGATGATGGCGTTTGCCGAAGCCCCGGTGTGGCTGCATCTGGGCGGCGGCCTGCTGGTGGGGCTGGCGATCGCGTCGGGTTCGTTCGGCATCGTGCTCGCGGCGTTCGCGCGGCACGTACCGGCGGAGAAGCGCAGTTTCGTCTTCGGCATCGGCACGGCGGCGGGATCGGCGGGCATGTTCATCTTTGCACCGCTCTCGCAGGGTCTCATCGACGCGGTCGGATGGCATCAGGCGCTGATCGTCATGGCGGCGGCCATGCTGACCATCCCGTTTCTCGCCATTCCGCTTGCCGGAAACAGCCGTTCCGGCGCGGCGGCACGGGCCGAACTCGACCAGACCGTCGGCGATGCGCTGCGCGAGGCGTTCGCGCACCAGTCCTACCTGCTCTTGACCGCGGGCTTTTTCGTCTGCGGGTTCCAGGTGGCGTTCATCACCGCGCATTTCCCGGCCTATGTGCGCGACATCGGCATCGATGCCCGGTACGCCGTGATCGCGCTTGCGCTCATCGGTTTCTTCAACATCATCGGCTCGCTGGCTTCAGGCGTGATCGGGCAGCGCTACTCCAAGCCCTACTTCCTGGCTTTCATCTATATCGGACGCTCGATCGCGGTGACGGCGTTCCTGCTGCTGCCGCAATCCCCCGCCTCGGTGATCCTGTTCGCCGTGGTCATGGGCCTCTTGTGGCTTTCGACCGTGCCGCCGACCAATGCGCTCGTCGCCATCATGTTCGGCACCCGCCATCTCGGGCTGCTCGGCGGCATCGTGTTCCTGTCGCACCAGATCGGCTCGTTCCTCGGCGTCTGGCTCGGTGGCTATCTCTACGACATCCACGGGTCCTATGACGGCGTGTGGTGGCTGGGCGTCGCGCTCGGCCTGTTCGCGGCGATCGTGCACTGGCCGATCGCCGAGCGTCCAGTGAGCCGCGCGGTGGCCTAGGCCGCCTTTCGCATCAGCATGCGCTGGTAGAACAGCCCGATCCCGATCAGCACCGCGCCAAGTGCGATGAACGAGAAGGCGCGCAGCGCGCCCTCGAGTTCCGCCATGTCGAAGATGAACACCTTGGCGACGGCAAGCACGACCAGCAGCGCCGAGCCGAACCTGAGCACAAGCGAGTTGAAGCGAAGCCCGAGCACCAGGAGCAGTACGCCGAGCGCCAGCCAGAGCGCCGAGTAGGACCAGGTCTCCAGCGGCTCCAGACCCTTCCAGGCGCCAATGAACTCGCCCTTGAACAGCCGCCGCAGCGACAGGGTCGCGTAGGCGAACAGCAGCACCGCGCCGCCGGCGGTCAGCGCCCGCACCCACCAGAGCGGCCGGTACGGACGGGAGAACAGCGCCAGCAGCCCGAGCGCGACGCCGGGCATCAGATAGGCAAGGAAAAGCTGGTTGAATACCATGATCGACCCGGTCGACGCGTTGGTGCGCAACGGATTGAGCGCGATCAGATGCCCGAACAGCAGCCCTGCGAGCGCCAGGATCCCGAGCAGGATCGAACCGTGGCGGAACACCGGGCTCGCCGCCCGCCGGTCAAGCGCAACCAGGACGGCGCCGAGACCGATCACCGCCAGGCTGTCGACGGCAAGTTCAGACAATTGCGGCTCGCGCCCGTCGATGACGCCGCCATTGGTGGCGTGCCGGACAAGCATTGCGATCGCAAGAACCAGCGTGCCGGCCGACAGCGCCTGCATGAGCAGCACCGGCGACTGGCGTGGCTCGCCCCGCAACCGCCACGCCGCGGCGGCGAAGGCAAGGACCGGAAGACCGTAGCCGGCGAGCAGGTAGTTGAAGACCGGGGTCTTGCCGAGGCTCGCGGCGCCGACCAGCGTCGGATCGTAGAGCACGCGACCGAGAAAGATCGCAGCAAGGCCGGCGGCGATCCAGGTGATGATCGGTGCCGGTCGGAATGTCCAGGCAAAGGCGACAGCGGCGGCTGCGCCGGCGATCAGCATCGTGGTCAGCGCCGGGCCTGCCCCGGCATGGATCGCGGCCACAAGTGCCAGGGCCGCGGTCGTCCATGCGCCGGCGACCGCCAGCCCGGAATGGGTGTGGAGTTCCCGTCCGATCCACTCGCCGAAGCCGGCAAGCAGCACGGCGAGAACAAGTAGCAGCGCGGCATGCATCGGGTCGATATCGGGATGTCCGAACCCGAGCCACGACGCCGCAAGCAGCAGGGCCGGCGCCAGGCCGGCGGTCAGGGCCAGGACCCCTGAGCGCAACGGTTCGGACCCGGCAAGCCGGCGGGCCGACCACAGGCCGGCAGACAACGCGACCGCACCGACCGGCAGCGCAAACCACAGGAAATCGGATCTGCTGACGGTCTCCAGGAACTGCAATTGCGTGTCCGGCCCGCGCAGCAGCATGATGAGGCTCGAACCGTCCCCTACCGTGGCGCGGATTGCGAAGCCGAGCGTGGCAAGCAGCGCGGCCGGCAGCGCGGCGAGTGCACCCTGGCGCCAGATGGCGCCGGCCATCAGCGCCACGACGACCAGCGCCGCTCCCTTTGCACCGCCGATGGCGAGAAGGTCGGCGTCGCTGGCCATGGCGAGCGCGGCGAGGCCGACCGGGAGTGCCATGGCAATCCCGACCGGATCGAACAGCCTTGCCGGTGTCGGCGCCCCTTCGCCGGTGGAACGCATCCACACGCCCGTAACCACCGCGACGATCGCCATCCCCATGAAGGCCGGGGCCGAGATGCCGTCCGGCGCGCCGTCAACAAGATAGACCAGCAGCCACAGCCCGGCGCCGATCGTCGCGGCCAGCATCAGCGGCAGCCAGCGCCGCATTGCCGCGATCGCCGCCGCACCGGCGAGCGCCACGGCGATCTCGATGAACAGCGCCCAGGCGTTGGGCGCGTTGGACGCGACGAGCAGCGGCGTCGCGTAGGCGCCAAGCAGCCCCACGCCCGCCATGGCCTGCCCATGGATGAGCGCGGCGCCGATGGTGAGCAGCGCGATGATCGCCAGCAGACCGAACGCCATCGCCGGGCCGATAAAGCCGTAGATTGCGTGCGCGGCATAGACGACGCCGAACAGGGTGAAACTGCCGACCGCGACAAGCACGCCCGGAAGATAGGCCGAACCGCTGCCGGCGGCCTTGATGGTGTAGCCGGTGCGCCGGGCGAACTCGCCGCCGGCAACAAGCGCCAGCCCGAACAGGGCGCCAAGGACAAGGCGCGCCATCGGCCCGAGCAATCCAGACTCAATCGTGTAGCGCACGAGGAACGCGCCGCCGAGCGCCAGCGCCAACCCGCCGACCCAGACTGCCCAGCGGGTGCCAAGCGCGGTCTCGATCCCGGCTCCCGCGGGTGCCGGCGGAACATCGGCTTCAATCGCGGGCTCCGTGGCGGCATCAGGCATCGCCGCCGTCGCAGCGGATGCGGTCTGCCACGGGCCCTGCGCATCGATCCCGGCGTCGTCCGGCTCCTCCGCCACCGCGTCCTGAACCGGTGGCGTTTCGCCGACAGGCGCCTCGGCGCGGACCGGCGCGCCGGCTTCCAGCCTTGCCCGCAGTGCCAGCACGATCTCGCGCAGCCCGGACAGTTCGAATTCGGCGGCGCGCAGGCGCTGGTTCAGGCGCACCAGGGTCAGTGCGGCGATCCCGAGGATGATGACCGGCATGATGATGCCATCGAACAGGTACATGCCCTTCCCCTCCCCAGGTCCGGTCCGCGACCGGTTGTTTTTCAGGCCGCGCTCGCGCCCTCGGCCATGTCCGCCTTCATGCGTTTCAATATGGCCGCAATGAAGGCGCCCCGCGCCTTCGGTTCGGCCTCGCCGCGCGCATCCCAGACATGCCGCGCCAGGAAATGGCCGGTCAGGCGGAACGCCTGGGCCAATCCGTCGGGGTCGGCTCCGATGCCGTTGGCGCGGTCCAGGAACGATGGCAGGGCGAGCAGACGTTCGGCCCAGGGCTCGCCCGCCGACCGGGTGACGGCGCGTCCCGTTCGCGGCGAAACGAAGGCGAGGCCGGCGCGGCTGCCGGTGGCCGCGCATTCGGTGAGGTCGAGGCCGAAGCCAAGCTCGTCGAGGATGGCCAGTTCGAAGCGGACGACAAGCTCACCTGCCAGCGCCGGATCGCCGACATGGTCGAGGATGATGGCGAGCGTCTCGAACAGCCGAGGATGCGGATCGCGTTCGGGAATGGCACGCAGGTGCGCGGCCAGAGTCTGGATGCCGTACATCGCCGCGGCGCTGTCGAACAGGCTGCCGGCCAGAAGTTCCAGCGGTTCGACCGCGAACTGCCCAAGATGCTCGTCGAGGCGGGCCCGCCAATGCAACGCCACGCGATTTCCCGGCTGAAGCATCGGCTGCAGGCGACGCGAGCGCCCGCCGCGAACCAGGCCGAGATGGCGGCCATGCGCACGGGTCATGGCTTCGACGATGGCGCTTGTCTCGCCATGCCGGCGGACCCCAACGATGATTCCCTCGTCGCGCCACTCCATGGCCGAGACTTGACCTGTCAGTCGTGGAATTCAAGTCCCATGGCGCGATAGCGCTCGGGATCATCGCCCCAGTTTTCGCGTACCTTGACGAACAGGAACAGGTGCGCCTTCTGCTCGAGCAGCTCGCCGATTTCCTTGCGCGCCGCCTCGCCGATGGCCTTGATCGTGCGCCCGCCCTTGCCGAGCACGATGGAGCGCTGGCTCTCGCGCTCGACATAGATGACCTGTCTGATGCGGACGGACCCGTCCTTGCGGTCCTCCCACTCCTCGGTCTCGACATGGGCGGCGTAGGGCAGTTCCTGGTGCAGGCGGAGATAGAGCTTCTCACGGGTGATTTCCGCCGCGAGCTGGCGCAGCGGCAGGTCGGAGACCTGGTCCTCGGGGTAGAACCACGGTCCCTCGGGAGATTCAGCGCAAAGCCATGCCGCGAGATCGGCGCAGCCTGATCCCTCGAGCGCGGACACCATGAAGGTGCGATCGAAGGCGCACATGTCGTTGGCTTCGGCAGCGAGCTTCAGCAGCGTGTCGCGCTTCACCCGGTCGACCTTGTTGATGACCAGCGCCTTCCTGCGCCGGATGTCCCTGGCGGCGGCGACGATCTCCGCCGGCTCGCCCTTCAGGCCGCGCTCGGCATCGATGAGGACGAGCACGATGTCGGCGTCCTTCGCGCCGCCCCAGGCAGTCGCGACCATGGCGCGATCAAGCCGGCGCTTCGGCGCGAAGATGCCGGGCGTGTCGACCAGCACGATCTGCGCCGGGCCTTCCATCATGATGCCGCGCACGAGAGCCCGGGTCGTCTGCACCTTGTGGCTGACGATGGACACCTTGGTGCCGACCAGACGGTTGACGAGCGTCGACTTGCCGGCGTTCGGTGCGCCGATAAGGGCGACGAAGGCGGCACGCGTCGGCTGGGCGGCGTCACTCATTGGTCGTCCTCCGCGGCATTGGCCGCCAGCATGCGGGCAGCGGCGTCCTGCTCGGCGGCGCGGCGCGACGGGCCGCTGGCCGTTTCCGCGCGGAGATCGGCGACCGAGACCCTTACGGTGAACACCGGCGCGTGGTCCGGACCCTCCCGGGACAAGGTCTCATAGACCGGCGCGACGGCGTGGGCCTTGTGCGCCCATTCCTGCAGCGCCGTCTTCGGGTCGCGGCGCGGCCGGTACTCAGCCTCGGCCCGCGCTGCCCAGAAGCGCTCGACGAAGGCCCGTGCCGGCGCGATGCCGCCGTCAAGGTAGATGGCGGCAAGAAGGGCCTCGACACTGTCGGCGCGCAGATTGGTCAGGCGACGCGCCGAGGCGCGGCTGATCTCCTGCCCCGTGCGCACGAAGTCGGCGAGCCCGATCTCGTCGGCAACGGATGCCAGCGTCTCGCCATTGACAAGCGCATTGAGCCGCAGCGCCAGTTCGCCCTGGTTGGCTTCGGGATGGCGGCGGAACAGCATGTCGGCCACGACCAGGCCAAGCACGCGATCGCCGAGGAACTCGAGACGTTCGTAGTCGGCTCCGGGCTTGCCGGCGCGGGCAGACGCATGGGTCAGGGCAACGTTGAGGCGATTGGGATCGGCGAAAACATAGCCGATCCGTTCGGCCAGAACGGCAAGGGATGTGTCTTTCCGGTTCGCCATGCCCGTCAGTAGGCGCGGTTGAAAAAGCGGTCGAGCCGGATTTCCGACGGCCAGCGCCAGATTTCGAGCGGGCTGGCCCCGCCGGCAATGGAGAAGAAGATGTAGTTGGCGCGGCCGACCAGATTCTCTGCCGGAACGAAGCCGACACCGAAGCGGCTGTCGGAGGAGTTGTCGCGGTTGTCGCCCATCGCGAAATAGTGGCCGGGCGGCACTGTGAATTCCCTGGTATCGTCGCCGATCGAATGCGGGTCGATGTCGAGCGTGTCGTAGGTCACGCCGTTCGGCAGCGTCTCGCGATAGACATCGACCGGGCGGTTGACCTCGGTGATGTCGGGATTGTCGATCTGCCCGATCTTCTCGCGCTTGACCGCCTCGCCATTGATCATGAGCTGGCCAGCCACGACCTGGATGCGGTCGCCGGGCAGGCCGATGATGCGCTTGATGTAGTCAACGGCGGTGTTCGAGGGCAGCTTGAACACGGCGACGTCGCCGCGCTCCGGCTCGGAGCCGAAAATGCGGCCGGAAAACAGGTTGGGCGAAAACGGCATCGAATGCCGGGAATAGCCGTAGGCCCACTTGGTGACGAACAGGTAATCGCCCTCAAGCAGGGTCGGCCGCATCGATCCCGACGGAATGGAGAAGGGCTGGAAAAACACGGTCCGGATGACGACGGCAAGCAGAAGCGCCTGCACGAGGACGCTGAACGTCTCGCCGAATCCGCCCTTCTTTTCCGCACTCAGGGTCTTGTCCGCCACGTTCGATCCTCTCCGTTCGCGGTCCTTCTAGCTGCTTGCGCCGCGCGCGGCAATGCGGGCGAGCCGGCGGTTCAGGCCGGACCCGGCGTGGCGGCCTGGCCCACCGCCTCGATGATCACGAACGCCTGCGCCAGCGGATAGTCGTCGGTGATGGTGAGGTGCACCACCGCACCCATCCCGGGGGGAACCAGCTGGTCGAGCCGGCGGGCTGCGCCGCCGGTCAGCGCCATCGTCGGCTTGCCACCCGGCAGGTTGACCACGCCCATGTCGCGCCAGAACACGCCGCGCGACAGGCCGGTTCCCAATGCTTTGGCGCAGGCCTCCTTTGCCGCGAACCGCTTGGCGTAGGAAGCGGCGCGCTCCCGCCGCGCTTCGGACTTGCGCCGCTCGATGTCGGTGAAGATGCGCGCGATGAACCGTTCGCCGTGGCGCTCGAGGGTTTTCTCGATGCGGCGGATGTCGATGAGGTCCGACCCGATCCCGACTATCATGCGGGGTTGCCCGGATGCGGGGCAGCAGGCGCGCGCGTGGACGCCAGCGACGCGGCCATGCGGCGGACCACCGCGTAGGCCACGAGCGCGGTGACGATGCCAAGCGGGATCGAACCGACCAGCATCGGCTTCAGCAGCGGCTCCCAGACGGAAGAGAGATGGTGCCACGACCACCGGGCGCCATGGGCGCCCTGCCCTTCGCCGGCCGCATTGCCGAGAAGGACGCTGCCGAGCTCGAACGTGCCGGCCCAGATCAACGGATAGGTGAGCGGGTTTCCCGCCCAGGTCGCCAGCGCCGCCGCAATGAGATTGCCGCCAAGGACCCAGGCCAGCGCCAGGGCGAGGACCGTATGCAGGCCCAGAAGCGGATTGAAGGCCGCAAAAACACCGATGGCCACGCCAAGCGCGATGGAATGCGGCGATGAGCGCAGCCGCATGATGCGCTTGGCCGTATAGGCCAGCGACCGGCGGAATGACCGGCGCGGCCACAGGGCCACACGGGCTTTCTGCCAGTGGCTTTCGGGTATGCGGCGCTGGAACAGCATGGCGACACGTCCATGCCGGCGGACAGCCGGCGACAGTCAGATGTTGCGGCTTCCCGGCTTGACCGGCGGCAGGGCCGCCAGTTCCGGCGGAAGGCGATCAGGCGGATAGGCCGGGACTTCGTATTGCGCAAGCGAAATCAGCGGAACGCCGACATCGGTCTTGCCGGCGGAACGGTCAATGATGCAGGCGGCGGCGACCACTTCGGCGCCGATGGCCCGCATGCAGGCGATGGTCTCGCGGATCGACAGCCCGGTCGTGACGATGTCCTCAACGATGACGACGCGCGCGCCCGGCGCGATCTCGAAGCGGCGCAGGCGAAACTCCCCGCCTTCGCGCTCCACCCAGATCGCCGGCACATGCAGGTGGCGGGCAGTCTCGTAGGCCGGAATGAGCCCGCCGATGGCCGGCCCGACTAGATAGTCGACCGGCCCCGCGACCTCGGCGCGAATGCGATCCGCCAGCGCGCTGCACAGCTGCTCGGTCTTGTCGGGGTGCATGAAGACCCTGGCCTTCTGCAGGAAGATCGGGCTGCGCAGGCCGGAAGTCAGGATGAAATGGCCCTCCAGCACCGCGCCCGCCGAACGGAAGATCGCCAAAACCTCATTCACGTCCATGTCGTCACCCGTTCACGCGCTTGCTCTCGCTGATGCATTTCTCGTCCTTGAGCTGCGCCAGCAGGCGGTTGAGGTGCTTGAGATCCCAGACCTCCAGGTCGACCACCATCTCGGTGAAGTCCGGCGCGGTGCGGATCATCGACAGGGTGTGGATGTTGGCATCGTTTTCGGCAATCACGCGGGCAATCGTTGCCAGGGTTCCCGGTTCGTTGAGCGCGGTGACCGAAATGCGCGCCGGGAACCGTTCCCGCTTGTTGTCCTCGATATCCCAGCGCACGTCGATCCAGCGTTCCGGCTGGTCGTCGAAGGCGGCGAGCGCGGGCGACTGGATCGGATAGATGGTCACGCCGACGCCGGGCTGCACGATGCCGACGATCCGGTCGCCGGGGACGGCGCCGTCTGGTGCGAAGCGGACCGGAAGATCGCCCTGGACGCCACGGATCGGCACGGCCGGGCCGACCTTCTCGGCTTCCTTCTCGCGTCGACCTGAAAGGCCGGGAACCCGGAAGATCATGCCGGCGGCGTTGCGGAAGTTGAACCAGCCCTCTTCGCGCTGACGCACGGGGGCCGGCGTCGCGGCACGCTGGTCTTCCTTGAACTCCGGATGGATGGCCTTGAGGACGAGCCCGGATTCGGTCTCTCCGCGACCGACTGCGGCCAGCACATCCTCCACATCCTTCTGGCCGAGCCGGTGCAGCACCGGCTTCAGCTGCTCACGCGCGAAGGTCTTGCCGGCCCGCTCGAAGGCACGCTCGAGAATGCGTTGGCCGAGGCCGGAATATTGCTTGCGCACGGCGCTGCGCGTGGCACGGCGGATGGCGGCGCGGGCCTTGCCGGTCACGACGATCGATTCCCAGGCCGCCGGCGGCGTCTGCGCCTTGGACGTGATGATCTCGACTTCGTCGCCGCTCTTCAGTTCGGTGGTCAGCGGCATGCTGCGCCGGTTGACTCGGACACCGACGCAGGTGTCGCCGATGCCGGTGTGGACCGCATAGGCGAAATCGATCGGCGTGGCGCCGCGCGGCAGCGCGATCAGCTTGCCCTTCGGCGTGAAGCAGAACACCTGGTCCTGGAACAGCTCGAGCTTGGTGTTTTCAAGGAAATCCTCCGGATTGTCGCCCTCGGCGATCTGCTCGATCGTCCGGCGCAGCCAGCCATAGGCGTTGGTGTCACGCGACAGCGAGTGGTCGGCGCCGTTCGATCCGTCCTTGTAGATGGAATGCGCGGCGACGCCATATTCGGCGATGGAATCCATGGCGAAGGTGCGGATCTGCAGTTCGATGCGCTGGCGCGACGGCCCGACGATGGTGGTGTGGATCGAGCGGTAGTCGTTCTGCTTCGGGGTGGAGATGTAATCCTTGAAGCGCCCGGGAACGGCGGGCCATTTGGTGTGGATCGCCCCCAGTGCGCGATAGCAATCGTCGACGCTTTCCACGAGCACGCGAAATCCGAAGATGTCGGACAATTGCTCGAAAGACAGGCCCTTGGTTTCCATCTTGCGGAAGACCGACCACGGCTTCTTCTGCCGGCTCTTGACCAGCGCGCGCAGCCCGAACTTGTCAAAGAGCGCGGTCAGCGCCTTCTGGATTTCCTTGATGACGCTTTCGTTGCGGGCAATCACGTCGGCCAGCCGCGCCGTCACCGTCGCGTGCGCCTCCGGATTGACGTGGCGGAACGCCAGTTCCTCCAGTTCCTCCCGCATGTCCTGCATGCCCATGCGCCCGGCCAGCGGTGCATAGATGTCCATCGTCTCCTCGGCGATGCGCCGGCGCTTGTGTGCGGCCATATGGTCGAGCGTGCGCATGTTGTGGAGACGGTCGGCGAGCTTGACGAGCAGGACGCGCACGTCGGCGGCGATGGCGAGGAGCAGCTTGCGCAAATTCTCCGCCTGCTCGGCCTTCTTCGACACGAGGTCCAGACGCTTGAGCTTGGTCAGTCCATCGACGAGCTGGCCGATGTCGGAGCCGAACATCGCATCGATTTCCTCGCGCGTGGCGGTCGTGTCCTCGATCGTGTCATGCAGCAAGGCGACCGCGATCGTCGCCTCGTCCATGCGCATGTCGGCAAGGATCGCGGCAACCTCCAGCGGATGGGAAAAATAGGGATCGCCCGAAGCCCGGCGCTGGTCGCCATGCTTCTTCATGGCATAGACATAGGCCTTGTTGAGGAGCGCCTCGTTGACATCGGGCTTGTAGCGCTGAACGCGCTCGACAAGCTCGTAATGCCGCATCATCGGCGTCTGCTCCCCGGGGGCCCTGAAACATCAACGGGCGCCGCGACAGACGCGACGCCCGAAAAGGAATAGCGATGTGGCATGCGGCGCGGAAGTGGCCGTTTCACCGCACCGTCAGAAATCGTCGTTCTTCTCCGGCGGAACCAAGCCCTCGATGCCGGCAAGCAATTCCTCTTCCGACATGCGGTCGAAAGTGACCTTGTCGTCGTCGAACAGTTCCTCGGCGATCTCCGCCGCGGCAACGGCCGGGGCAGCTTCGGCCTCCGGTTCGTCGATCTCGACATGCTTCTGCAGCGAGTGGATCAAGTCTTCGCGCAGATCGCCGGCCGAAAGCGTCTCGTCGGCAATCTCGCGCAAAGCCACGACCGGGTTCTTGTCATTGTCGCGGTCGATGGTGATCTGGGCACCCTGCGACACAAGCCGCGCACGGTGGCTGGCGAGCAGGACGAGATCGAAGCGGTTGGGAACCTTGTCGATGCAGTCTTCGACAGTGACGCGGGCCATGGGCGTCCCTTTCGTGATCCAGGCGGGGGATTGAGCGGCGCGTTTACCCGGTTGACGCGGCGAAAACAAGAAAAATCGGCGCGGCGGCACCTTTTGGTCGATCTTGCGGACTGCCGGGATTGGCGCTAGTGAACGCGCATTGGTTCAATGCATTTCAATCAGAAAGGGTTTTGAAATTGTTCGATCCACGCGAGAAAATTGCACTCTTCATCGATGGCGCCAACCTTTATGCCACATCGAAGAGCCTCGGATTCGATATCGATTACAGGAAGTTGCTTACTACGTTTCAGAAGCGCGGCTATCTGCTTCGCGCTTATTACTACACGGCATTGATCGAGGACCAGGAATATTCGTCGATCCGGCCGCTGATCGACTGGCTGGACTATAACGGCTTCAAGGTCGTGACCAAGCCGGCCAAGGAATTCACCGATTCCACCGGTCGCCGGAAGATCAAGGGCAACATGGACATCGAGCTCGCCATCGATGCGCTCGAGCAGGCCGAATGGGTTGACCACTTCGTCATCTTTTCGGGCGACGGCGACTTCCGTTCGCTGGTCGAGGCGCTGCAGCGGCGCGGACGCAAGGTCTCCGTTGTCTCCACAATGACCACGCAGCCGCCGATGATCTCCGACGATCTGCGCCGCCAGGCGGACCATTTCATCGAACTCACCTCGCTCAAGGCCGAGATCGGCCGCGACCCGTCCGAGCGGCCGGTGCGCCGCTATGAGCCGGTGGAACCGGACAGCGACGAGTGAGCCTGGCCGAACCGGATCGTGATTGCGCGCTGTGCCCGCGGTTGCGCGCCTTCATCCTCGATTGGCGGCATCGGGAGGCCGGGTGGCACAACGCGCCCGTCCCCACCTTCAGTGCCGCCGACGCGCAGGTGCGCCTCCTTGTCGTCGGCCTGGCGCCAGGCCTGCGCGGCGCCAACCGTACGGGGCGGCCGTTCACCGGCGACTTTGCCGGCGACCTGCTCTACCGCACGCTGATCCGGTTCGGGCTTGCGGAAGGCCGCTACGAGGCCCGGCCCGACGACGGCATCCGGCTCAAGGGCGCGGCGATCACCAACGCGGTGCGCTGCGTTCCGCCGGAGAACAAGCCGGTCGGCGCGGAGGTCAACACCTGCCGGCAATTCCTGCAGCCGACGCTTGAACGGTTCGCGAACCTGAAGGTCATCGTGACGCTCGGCAAGATCGCGCACGATTCGACCGTTCGCGCGCTCGGCGAACGCCTCGCCGACCATCCGTTCCGCCACGGCGGACAGACGAATGCCGGCCGGTTGACGCTGCATCCGAGCTATCATTGCTCGCGCTACAACACCAACACCGGCCGGCTGACGGAAACGATGTTCGCCGAAGTGTTCGAGGCAGCGGTTCGCCGCCTCGCCTGAGGGGTCAGACCAGGCGGCCGCCCTGCATGCGCCACACGCCGACGCCCGAGCGATAGTTGCGCACGTCGGTGTGGCCCGAGCCTTCGAGGATCTGCTTGGCCGTGCCGGAGCGCGCGCCGGACAGGCAGTAGACGACGACCGGCTTGTCCTTGGGAACGGCATTCGGGTTGAACCGCGACAGCGGCACGTTGATGGCGCCTTCGATGGCGCCGGAGCGGAACTCGTGCTCTTCGCGCACATCCACGACATGCGCGGAGCCGGTGCGGACGATTTCCACCATCTCGTCATGCGGCACGATGCCGGCGGTCGAGGCGTTGAAGTTGAAGAAATTGGCGAAGTTCATGGCGGGCTCCCTCGGGGTTCTACGCTCGCCGGCGGCCTTGGCTGGCCGTTTCGGCTTTCCCTGCGCTATATATGAACATGTATTCATGCGTCAAGGGCATTGTGCCGTGCACAATGAAAAATCAGCCCCTGTCGCGCAGCAGCCGCGACTTCTGGCGCTCCCAGTCGCGCGTCTTCTCGGTCTCGCGCTTGTCGTGCAGCTTCTTGCCCCTGGCCAGCGCCAGCAGCATCTTGGCGCGCCCGCGCTCGTTGAAATAGATCTTCAAGGGCACGAGCGTCATGCCGTCGCGTTCGACGCCCTTGGCCAGCCGCGCCAATTCCTTGTGCTTGATCAGCAACTTGCGCCGGCGGCGCGGCTCATGGTTGAAGCGGTTGCCCTGCAGGTACTCCGGCAGCCAGGAATTGATCAGCCAGAGTTCGCCGCCCTCGACCGAGGCATAGGATTCGGCAATGTTGGCCTGTCCCTGGCGCAGCGACTTCACTTCCGTGCCGGTCAGCACCAGACCCGCCTCGAGCGTGTCGATGATCTCGTAGTTGAACCGTGCCTTGCGGTTCTCCGCGACGGTGCGGCCGCCTCTGTCCTTGTCCGGGGAGCTCATGATGCTGGGGCGGCCGTTCCCGCGTCAGTTCGCAAGGCCGACATGCGCCATCGCGGCGTCGAGCCGGGCCGCGGTGCCGGCTTCCACCGGCATCATCGGCAGGCGCAGCCGATTGTTGACGCGGCCGAGCCGCGACAGGGCGTATTTCGCGCCCGCCACGCCGGCCTCGGTGAAGATGGCCTGGTGCAACGGCATCAGCACGTCCTGCCATTCCAGCGCCTTGGCCCAGTCGCCGGCGGCCATGGCGGCCTGGAAGGCGGCGGACTGGCGCGGCGCGACATTGGCCGTGACCGAGATGCAGCCGACGCCGCCATGCGCATTGAAGCCCAGCGCGGTCGCGTCCTCGCCGGACAACTGGATGAAGTCCCGGCCGCAGGAAGCGCGCTGTTCCGATACGCGCTCGATCTTGCCGGTCGCGTCCTTGACGCCGACAATATTGGAGAAATCGCGCGCGAGCCGGCCCATCGTCTCCGGCGTCATGTCGATGACCGAGCGCGGCGGGATGTTGTAGATGATGATCGGCAGCGTCGTCGAACGCGCGATGGCGGCGAAATGCTCGTAGAGACCGCGCTGGTTCGGCTTGTTGTAATAGGGCGTGACGACGAGCACGCCATCGGCGCCGACCGCCTCGGCATGGCGGGCCAGTTCGACGGCTTCCACCGTATTGTTGGAGCCGGCGCCGGCGATCACCGGAACGCGGCCGCCGGCGACCGAGACGCACACCTCCACCACGCGGCGATGCTCGTCATGCGAAAGCGTCGGGCTCTCGCCGGTGGTCCCGACCGGCACCAGGCCATTCGACCCTTCGGCGATCTGCCATTCGACGAAGGACTCGAACGCTTTCTCGTCGAAGCTCCCGTCGTCCCTGAACGGGGTGACCAACGCGGGGATCGAACCGGAAAACATGGGCCTTGGCTCCTGAAGCGGCCGGCCGCGACGGCAGCCGGAAAGCGGCGCACCATACTTGGCGCCCCCCTCGCCCGCAAGCCGGATGGAATGGCGGCGCGCCATGGCGAAAGCCCCTTGCGGACGGCCGCCCGCGCCCTATCGTCGGCGTTTTCGCGGGGAGCATGCCATGGCCGGGTTTGATGATGTCTTCTATTCCGCCCAGGACGGGCTGATGCTGCACGCGCGCGTCTATGGTCGGGCACAACCCGGGCTTCCCGTCATCTGCCTGCCGGGCCTGACCCGCAACGCGCGCGACTTCCACGAGCTGGCGCTGCATCTTTCGTCCCAACCCAAATCCCCTCGCCCCGTGGTCGCTTTCGACTACCGCGGTCGCGGGCAATCGGCCTGGGCATCGGACTGGACCAGCTACGATCCGCTGGTGGAAGCCCAGGACGTGCTGGCCGGGCTTGCCGCGCTCGACATCGGCCACGGCCTGTTCATCGGCACCTCGCGCGGCGGGCTCATCACCATGATCCTGTCGGCCATGCGCCCGGCCGCGATCCGTGGCGCGATCCTCAACGACATCGGCCCGCGCATCGAAGGCGAGGGCCTGGCACAGATCCGGGCCTACCTCACCGGCATGCCGAAGCCGGAAAGCATGGCCGAGGCGCAGGCGATCCTGCGCCAGGTGTTCGGCCCGGCCTTCACCGCGCTCAATGATGCCGACTGGTCCAGGATGACCGATGCCATCTTTGTCGAACGCGATGGGCGGATCGTCCCCGATTACGATCCGGCCCTGATCAACCCGTTGAAATCAGTCGATTTTTCAAAACCCATGCCCGAGTTGTGGCCGCAATTCGACGGGCTTGGCGATGTGCCCCTGATGGCGATCCGCGGGGCGAATTCGCGCCTGCTGTCAGCCGAAACCTTGGGCGAAATGGAGCGGCGGCATCCGGGCATGGTCACGATCGTCGTCGACGGCCAGGGCCACGCGCCACTGCTTGAGACCGGCGACCTGCCGGCCCGGATCGCGGCGTTCGCCGCGAAGCTCGACGCCGAATCCTGACGACAGGGCATCCCGCCAAAATGAAAAACCCGGCGGTTGCCCGCCGGGTTTTCCGTGTCTCGCGGTCTTCAGGCGATCAGAACGAACGCTCGAAGCGCAGCATGAACGAGTTGGTGTTGTCCCAGAAATGGGCGACTTCGGCGAGCGCGGTCAGGCCCGGCGCGATCGTGTAGCCGAGGTTGCCGTAGATGTCGTAGTGACCATCCCACATGTACTGGAAGTCGAGGCCGACCGAGGCGCGCGAGCCAAGCGGCGCCGAGATGCCGGCGATGATCGACCAGCCAGCGCCGTGCACGCCGGCCCAGTCCGCCGCGTAGTCGTTGGTGGCGCTGTTGGTCCACAGGCCGACGAGGCGCAGCGTGGCCGGGCCGATCGGCGCATTGGCGGTGGCCTTGACCGCAAACGACGCATCATTCTCGTCGTAGGCGGCCGACAGCGTGGCGTTGACCTTGCCGAAGGTGCCGGCGACACCAACCATCACGTCGGGCATGTAGTTGGCGTTGTCGTCGTGATCGAGCGACACGATGCCGGAGAAGTTGCCGGACGTGAAGGTGTAGCTGATGTAGTGGCGCTCCTGGTAGCCGTAGGAGCCACCCCAATCGGTCACGCCGCCGTAGCCGGAGAAGCGGTTCCACTGCGAGTCGCGAAAGCCCATTTCGAGGCCGCCGACGCCGAGCGAATACTGCGGGTCAAAGCGGGACGCCGAGGTCGGCACGCCGACAGGCGGGTCGATCAGAGAGGTGTGGCGCATGTCAACGCGGAAGTAAGACGACACGGTGCCGAGATCGGACTCGTTCTTGGCCTCGAACTCGAGGCGGCCGCGGGCAACCTTGTCAAATCCGGTCGAACCGGTGGCCCAATAGATCTCGTAACGGACCCAGCCGCCGATCTTCAGGCAGGTTTCGGTGCCCGGGATGTAGAAATAGCCGGCGCCATAGGCATCGCAGACGCGGACATATTCCATCGGCTCCGGCTCGGCGGCGACGACGGCATCGGCGGCGGAAGCGCCGGAAACCGCGACCAGCGCGGCGGCGGACCCGAGAAGCAGGCTCTTGATCGACATTACAGTCCCCTTTTTTGGTTTTGACGATCCCGACAAGGAACAAACAGGATCGCGATTCGGTGCGAAAGCATGAGCTTTCGTTCGTCGTCACCTTAGCCGGCGATCGTTGACAGGCAATGATCACGCCGCCGGAAATGCGGTCCGGCATGAATTCCGGATCCCGGTGTTGCGCGGCGGCAACGGTTTTTTTCCGTCATTTGATGGTTTTTGCGGCAATGCGGCGACTTGCCCGTATTTCGGGCAATGGTGTCCGTCCGCGAATCCGGCTTGCCCGGCCCGGCGTCAAAGCCGGCTGGCCTTTGGCAAAAAGCAAAAAACCCGGCGGTTGCCCGCCGGGTTTTTCGTTGTCCGAATGCCTTGCGGCGATCAGAACGAGCGCTGGAAGCGCAGCATGAAGGCGTTGGTGTTCGCCGAAGTGTGGGCGAGCTCGGCCAGGGCGGTGAGGCCCGGAGCGATCGTGTAGTTCAGGTCGCCGATGACCTGCCACGCACCACCCTGGAAGTACTGGAAGTCGACCGCAACCGAAGCGCGCGAGCCGAGCGGAGCGCCGATGCCGGCGATGACCGACCACTGAGCGGCATTCCAGTAGTCGTTGGTGCCAACACCGTTGGTCCACAGGCCAACCAAGCGCAGCGTGGCCGGGCCGACAGCGGCATTCACGGTCGCCTTGACCGCAACCGACGCGTCATTCTCGTCCCAGCCGGCCGACAGCGAGGCCGTCACGTTGCCGAACGTGCCGCGCGCGCCGACCATGATGTCGGGCATGTAGTTGAGGTTGTCGTCGTGGTCCAGCGACAGGATGCCGGCGAAGTTGCCGGACGTGAACGTGTAGCTGATGTAGTGACGGGTCTGGTAGCCATAGTTGCCGCCAGCGTCCGTGAGGCCGCCGTAACCGGAGAAGCGGTTCCACTGCGAGTCGCGATAGCCCATTTCGAGGCCGCCGACGCCGAGCGAATACTGCGGATCATAGCGAGTAGCCGAGGTCGGCAGGCCGAAAGCCGGGTCGGCCAGAGAGGTGTGGCGCATGTCAACGCGGAAGTAAGACGACACGGTGCCGAGATCGGACTCGTTCTTGGCCTGGAATTCCAGACGGCCGCGAGCGACCTTGTCAAATCCGGTCGAACCGGTGGCCCAATAGATCTCGTAACGGACCCAGCCGCCGATCTTCAGGCAGGTCTCGGTGCCCGGAATGTAGAAATAGCCGGCGCCGTACGCATCGCAGACGCGGACATATTCCATGGGTTCCGGTTCGGCGGCGACGACGGCATCGGCGGCGGAAGCGCCGGAAACCGCGACGAGGGCCGCAGCGGAGCCGAGGAGAAGGCTCTTGATGTTCATGTTCTGACCTCCAGTCGAGTTTTGAAGGGTCCGGGTTATTTCCGAAGGACTGCGTCCCATCCCATCCCCAATTGCGAAGCCGACGCGCTTTCCGCACCCCTTCTTCAGCCACCGTCATGACAAAACGCCCTGTCGCGCGCAACCGGCGAATGGCTCGCGTGGCGGCGGCGAAAGCGCTTCGACAGGCCCTGTTGCTAAAATGCCACGATTGCCGGCAGGGCCGGCGTATTTGTTGATCATTCGTTCACCAAATCCGGTAAACCCCCGTTAAAGAAAGTTTCAAGACGTGAGTTTTCGGGGGATTTGCTGCGCCCTGATCCCGCCGTTTCGATCCGGGAATCACATGACGGGATGCCGGAAACCGCCGATTCGGTCGTTCAGGCGCCGGGAATCGCGCCCGGATTCGGCCCGCGATGCGTGGCCAGCGCCGCCGGTGTCCGCGATTTCGCCACCTTGCGCACGAAATTCGAGCGGGCGACGTGAAAGGACGGGTCGAAACCGTAGAAATTGCGCTTCATGCGGGCGATTTCCTCGGCCCGCCAGGCGTCGAGCGGCTTTGCGGCCTCGTCGGCGGCGCGTGATCGCGCCTTGGCGGCAATGCGGGCATCAAGTGCCGGATCGGCGGCCAGGGCGAAGGCCCGCGCAACCGCCTCGTCGAGGAAGGCCGCGCGCCCGGCGTCGATGATCCGGTCGGCAAGGCCGACGCGCAGTGCTTCCGCCGCGCCCATCGGCAGCCGCTGCGCGGCGATGCGGCGGGCGTTGGCCTGGCCGGCGTGCTTCGGCAGCAGGTAGGTCCAGTGCTCCGAGCCGTAGAGGTTCCCCATGTCCTTGTAATGCGGGTTGAGCACGCTTGCGCGCGACAGCCAGACCTCGTCAGCCGCGCGGGCCAGGAACACGCCGCCGGCCCCGGCATTGCCGCCGACCGCGGCAATCACAATTCGATCGGTGGCGCGGATGATGGCGGCCGACAGGTCGTTCATCGCCTCGATGTTGGCAAGCGAGGCGTCGGCCGGGCTTGCGGCCGCCTCGATGGCGTTGAGATCAAGACCGTTCGACCAGTGGTCCGGGCCGCCGGCAAGCACGAGCACCCGGTTGGGCGCGGCCAGCGCCTGGCGCAGCGCATCGAGCACCTGGCCGCAGACCCCGGTCGAGAACGCGCCATTGTGAATGTCGAAAGTGAGCAGCCCGACCGCACCGCGATCGCGGAAGGTGATGCGCCGGCGAACGGCCGCATGGTCCGGCGGCAGTTCCGGCAGCGCCGACGCCGCGGTCCCGAGCACGCGGACCGCCGGCAGCTTGAACGGCACCGGCGAGGCCGGGTCGATGATCCGTCCGATCCACACCGCTCCGTCGCGAACCGCAACCGCAATGTCGTCGCCGGCCCGGCAAACGAGCGATCCCGGTTCGCCGGCAAGCCCCTGTGCCGGGGCGGCATCGTAGAGGCGCAGCTCGCGCCCCGCCAGCAGAG
>WPCK01235704.1_pt1 | contig 27613 bp, 28 predicted proteins | sample 5399851 | NCBI WGS metagenome assembly WPCK01 (sample SAMN12869471, study PRJNA574797) | sludge metagenome | isolation source: wastewater treatment of pH11 | place: China:Beijing | collected 2019-05-20 | reverse complement strand
GACGACAGGCATCGTTTTACCGGTCACATGTTTTCGTGACCGAACCGGATACGATTCTCAAGGTGCGATGGACACGGGCGTTTTAGAGACTTGTACTTGTCTATGGAATATATATACCCGAATGTCGGATGTTCTTCACATTCGAACTCACTTTCATCCCATGCCTAAAGGCGGGCTATGCCCGGTATCGGCTTTCCCGTTCGTAAAATCTGTAATGAAATTTTAATTCCTAGTATTTTTAAATAAGTTTGACTTTAAATTTCAGATTAGTACAATAAAAGCATAGAGAAGAAAGGATGGTGGCGATGCTACATAAATTAGCTACGGAACGACGAAATGAACGGACGATGAACCTTGACGAGATGTCGGTCGAGGCACTCTTGACCGTGATGAACGAGGAAGACGAGCGTGTGCCGCACGTCATCAAACAAGAAGTACGAGTCATCGCCCAAGTGGCGGAACGGGCCATCGCCTCGTTCAAACAAGGCGGGCGCTTGATTTATCTCGGTGCCGGGACGAGCGGACGACTCGGTATTTTAGATGCGGCGGAATGTGTGCCGACGTTCGGGGTGTCACCGGACATGGTCGTCGGACTGATTGCCGGGGGCGAACGCGCGCTCATCAAAGCTGTCGAAGGGGCAGAGGATAGCAAGGAGCTGGCGGTCAATGATTTGAAAGCGCTTCACTTGAGCGAGCGCGATACGGTCGTCGGTATCGCCGCGAGCGGACGGACGCCGTACGTCATCGGCGGGCTCGACTACGCCCGTGAAGTCGGGGCGACGACGGCCGCGTTATCGTGCAACAAAGGCTCGAAAATCAGCGAGCACGCCGAGTTTAAAATCGAGGTCGAGACGGGTCCGGAAGTGTTGACCGGTTCGACGCGTTTGAAAGCCGGGACGGCCCAAAAGCTTGTCCTCAACATGATCTCGACGGCGTCGATGATCGGCATCGGCAAAGTGTATCAAAACTTGATGGTCGACGTGCAACCGACGAACGAGAAACTCGAAATACGGGCCAAACGGATGATTGCGGAAGCGACAGGGGTCGATGAACAGACGGCCGCGCGTTATTTCGATTCATCGAACGGGCACGTCAAGACGGCGATCGTCATGATTTTAGCCGACGTTTCCTATGCGGAAGCGGTCGAGCGATTACAGCGTGCGAACGGATTCGTCCGTGAGGCGCTCTAAGGGGGATTACGAGATGAAGAAAGAAGAGGTGTTGGCGCGAGCCATACTCGAGCAAGTCGGGGGGAAAGATAACATCCGTCAACTCGCGCACTGCATGACGCGTGTGCGCTTGGCGCTAAAAGATCCGACGAAAGCAAACATCGAGGGATTGAAAAAAATCGACGGCGTCATGGGGGTCATCGATGATGAGACGCTCCAAATCGTCGTCGGTCCGGGGACGGTCAATCGCGTCGCGGATCATTTGAGCCGGGAGACGGGACTCGCCATCGGGGAAGAAGCGGTCGATGCGAACTTGACGCCGGACGAACGGGCGGCGATCGAACGCCAGAAAGTGAAAGACAAACAGAAGTCACCGTTCAAACGTTTCTTACGTCGTTTAGGGAATATCTTCATTCCGCTCATCCCGGGACTTGTCGCTTCAGGAATTATTAACGGGACAGCGAACTTCGCGAAAAACGCCGGCGTCGACCCGACCGAGACGTGGATGCAAATCCTGCTCCTGCTCGGAAGCACAGTGTTCGCCTACCTAGCGATTCTCGTCGGATGGAACACGGCGAAAGAGTTCGGCGGGACACCGGTACTCGGTGCCATCGCCGGGGGGATTCTCTTCAACCCGATGCTCGCCGACATCACCATTTATGGGGAACCGCTCGTCGTCGGACGGGGTGGACTGTTCGGGGTCATCTTTGCGGCTTGGCTCATGACGTACATCGAGAAACACGTCCGCCGGTTCATGCCGACAGCAGTCGACATCATCTTTACGCCGCTCCTTACCGTCCTCGTCGTCGGTTTCACGGCGCTCTATGCGGTCATGCCGGTCGCGGGCGTCTTGTCGGACGGAATCATGCGTGGACTGAACGCCGTGCTTGAAGTCGGCGGACCGGTCGCTGGGGCTGTTCTCGCCGGATTCTTCTTGCCGCTCGTCATGGTCGGGCTGCATCACGGTTTGACACCGATTCACTTGGAGCTCCTGAACACGGTCGGGAATACGGCGCTCTTGCCGATCCTCGCCATGGCTGGTGCCGGTCAAGTCGGTGCCGCCATCGCGATTTTCGTGAAGACGCGCAACCAACGTCTCCGTAACATCATTAAAGGGGCGATCCCGGTCGGATTCCTCGGAATCGGCGAGCCGCTCCTGTACGGGGTCACGCTCCCGCTCGGTCGTCCGTTCTTGACAGCATGTATGGGCGCCGCGGTCGGTGGTGCGTTCCAGGCGACGATGAAGACGGCCGCGCTCGGAATCGGTGTGTCAGGGCTCTCGCTCACGCCGCTCATCGACAACGGTATGTACTTGACGTATATTGGAGGTCTCGTCATTTCGTATACGGCAGGCTTCATCTTCACGTATTTGTTTGGTTTCAAAGAAGAGATGGCAGACGGAATTTGACAATCGAGGTGGCTCTTTGGAGTCACCTTTTTGTTTAGGAGGAGTTAACAATGAAAGGATTATCCGTTTATTTGAGCGAACCGCTCACCCCTCAGTTCGAGGAGTGGATCGGCCGCATGCGTGCGCTCGGATTCACGTCACTATTCACGTCGCTGCATATCCCGGAAGACGACTCGTCCGTCTATACGGAGCGGCTCAAACACCTCGGCGCAATGGCCGAGCGGCATGGGCTGGAGCTGTTCGCCGACATCGCCCCGACGTCACTCGAAGCACTCGGGAAGACGTGGGACGACGCGCACACGCTCGTCGAATGGGGCGTGACCGGTCTCCGTGTCGATTACGGGGTGACGCCAAAACAAGTCGCTGATTTATCGAAACGGATGACGGTCGCGTTGAACGCGAGTACGTTGACCGCTGGAGAGCTGGAGGCGATGAAACGAGAAGGGCTTGTCGTCGCTCACGTCGAGGCGTGGCATAACTTTTATCCGCGCCCGGAGACCGGGCTCGACCGGACGTGGTTCGATGAAAAGAATGCGTGGCTGAAACGCCAAGGCATCCGTGTCCAAGCGTTCATCCCGGGAGACGGGACGCTTCGTGGCCCGTTATATGAGCGCTTGCCGACGCTTGAAGACCATCGGCACTTGTCCCCGTTCGCTTGCTTCCTCGATCTCGCCTCGACCGTCGATCGCATCTTGGTCGGGGATCCGGGACTTTCGGAAACGACCGAGTCCCAATTCGCTGCCTATACGGATGGAGTGGTCGTCCTTCACGCCAAAGCGGACGTAGCGCTCGACCTCGTATCGGAAGACGTGCGCACGAACCGCTTCGACCCGGCGCGTGACGTCGTGCGCTCCGTCGAATCCCGGGCTTATGGGCGTCCGGGACATCGGATGCTCACTCCAAGGAATAGCATGTCCAGACCGCTTGGCACGATTACGATTGACAACGTCGATTACGGGCGCTATGCTGGCGAGATGCAAGTGACGAAGGCGGATCTTCCAGCCGACGCACGAGTGAACGTCATCGGGCGCGTCATCGAGCGGGACCGTCCGCTCGTCCAAGCGATTGGACCAGGGACGAGATTTCGAATCGAGTGGAGTTGATGTTCGTGATTGCCACGCTCCCTTGTCATTGTGTACAGTAGAGAGGGAGGGACGCAACTTATGAAAGACATCAACTTCAATATCATCGCTGATGATTCGACGGACGGCCACGGTGGTTACGGCGTCGGCTCGCTCAGTTTGAACAATATGTCGCCGGTCATCATCGACGTTGAGGCGGGCACTGCCGTCATCGACATGGGTGCGATGCATGCCAAGTCGGCGATTGAGAAACGCATCAAATTCTTGACCGACCCGGAAGCGGTGCCGAACGGCAAGCCGTATTGGATCGTCTGGGTGACCGTTGGACGCAAGCCGGAAGGGTTTTACTACGGAGGCGTCGCGGCCTGTGACTTGTCCGTCGACGTTGAGGCGCGACGCGGCTATAAACTGTTGCCATATCACGTCAACCAAATGGACAAATCGCTCAAAGGACGCATCTTGATCGACATGATGGATGCGCCGTCCCGGGACGTTTTGGCTCGCTTCTTACAAGCACACCGTCCCGAAATTTGGGAACAGTCGACCGAGTTGCGTGAAGAGCTTGCGCGCTTGGCTGCCGAGTGAAAAGATTGGACCGGTTTCGGTCTCCAATCTTTTTTGTTTTGCTTAGCTACAAAAAGGGAAAACAGAGCTGTTATGATTTTGTGATTATAGCGTAATTGTATGAAAATTCAGTATTATGCTATACTATACGCACTGTGTAAAAAAGAAAGGGTGACACGATGAGTGAAACTAAGAAAATTCTAATTGGTCTTGTACTGGGGGTTATCGTCGGACTCGGGCTTGCCGGCTTGCCGGGCAACATATATGATATTGCGAACTCGTACATATTATCCCCGGTCGGAACTGTATTTTTGAACTTGATTAAAATGTTAGTCGTGCCGATTGTCTTCTTCTCGATCATTCTCGGCGTCATGGGTCTTGGGGACCCGAAAGAGCTAGGTCGTGTCGGATCGAAGGCACTTCTGTTCTTCTTGACGACGACGGCACTCGCCATCATGCTCGCGATGGGTGTGGCATCGGTCATCCAGCCAGGTGAGCGTGGCGACTTCCAAACGGCGAACCTCGAGTTTGAGTCGACGGCGTCAGAAGAATCGTCGAACATCGTCCAGACGTTCGTCAACATGATTCCGACGAACCCGATTCAAGCACTCGCTGAAGGTAACATGTTGCAAATCATCGTCTTCGCGGCGCTGATCGGGTTTGCGATGATCGCACTCGGAGAACGGGCCAAGACGTGGCGCCGTTTCGTGAAGCAAGGCGATCGCATCATGATGCATCTCATCCATTTGGTCATGAAACTCGCCCCGTACGGTGCGTTCGCTTTGATCGCCTCGGCGATCGGCGGCATCGGTTTTGACGCGGTGGCGGCCATGGCGTGGTATATGTTTGCCGTCGTCTTGACGCTCTTCTTGCACGCGACGATCGTCTATGGCGGTGCACTCCTCTTCCTCGGAAAGATGAGCCCGGTGTTCTTCTTCAAGAACTTCTACGAGGCCATCACGCTCGCGTTCTCGACATCATCGTCGAACGCGACGCTCCCGGTATCGATGGAGCTCGCCCAGACGAAACTCGGTGTGCCGCGTTCCATCTCGTCATTCGTCCAGCCGCTCGGCGCGACGGTGAACATGGACGGAACGGCCATCATGCAAGGGGTCGCGACAATCTTCATCGCGCAAGTGTTCGCGGCTGACTTGACGATCACAGAGCTCTTGACCGTCGTCATCACGGCGGTTCTTGCCTCGATCGGTACGGCTGGCGTACCGGGTGTCGGGCTCATCATGCTCGCCCTCGTCTTGCAATCGGTCAACTTGCCGGTCGAAGGGATCGCCCTCATCATCGGGGTCGACCGTATTCTCGATATGCTCCGTACATCCGTCAACATCACGGGTGACGCGGCGTGTGCGGTCGTCGTATCGAAACTCGAAGAGAAACACCTTCCACCTGTCGACGAAGACGCGTGGGACGAAGTCGAAGCGAAGTAACAGGAAAGGCTGCCCCGCGAGGACGGGACAGCCTTTTCGTTTGAAAGGAAGTGAGTGCGATGGAATGGGATCTGCTCCCGCTCCCGCTATTTGTCGTCATCAGCATCGTGTTAAATGTGGTGATTGCGGTCGCCGGTGTGTTGCCGAGCGCGTTTTTGACGGCGCTGAACGTGCAACTGCTCGGTTTTGGGCCCGGTGTCATCGTCTCGATCGTAGGCGAGGCGGTCGGGGCCATCGTCAGTTTCATCCTATATCGAAAAGCGCTCCAAACGTATACGTCACCGACCGGGACACGGTTCAAGCGCTTGAGAGAAGCAGGCGGGATGGAGGCGTGGTTTCTCGTCCTCGGCATGCGGCTCATGCCGTTCGTGCCGTCGGGCCTCGTCACGTTATCCGCGGCTTTCAGCCGGATGACGCTGCCGTCGTTCGCGGTGGCGAGCACGATTGGCAAGGTGCCGGCCCTCTTGATCGAGGCGCTCGCCGTGACGGCGGTTCTATACGTCGCGACCGGCTGGCAACTCGCGCTGATCGCCATGGTCGGCATCATCTATGTCGTCTGGCGCCGTCAAAGGAGCGGCGAGAAGATGTGACAGAACGCTTCGACGAACCGTTTGCCGTTCGTCTTCTTGCGGAGGATTGACCAGTCGACAAAAATCGATTCGTCAAAGTCTTGCAAGAACGCATCACGCAGTTCTTGAACCGATGACGTCTCGAATTGGGCGATTGTCATCTCATGGTTCAAATACATGCTCCGAAAATCTAAGTTAGCCGTCCCGACGAGTGCGATTTTTCCATCGATGAGGACGGTTTTTGCATGGATAAAATGCCGATTGTATTTATAAATGCGGACGTTCCGTTTGAGCAATTGTTCGAAATAATATTCGGTCGCGTGGAAGCTGAACCATTCGTCACCTTTTCCCGGGACGACGATGCGGACGTCGATCCCGCTTTTGCCGGCGACTTCAAGCAGCGCGAGCAGTTCCGGCGGCGGAATGAGGTACGGCGTCGTGATCCAAATCGATTCTTTCGCCTCCATCATGAGTTGCATGAGGCCGTCCCGAATCGTCACGTCTTTGCCCGGTGAGGTGACGAGCAGTTGCGTCGCCCCGTTCGAAGCTTTTGGTTCGTCGATAAAATATTCGGGCAGATGTTCTTCGTTCGCGAACAAGTCCCACGTCTCTTTGTCATCCTCATGTCCCGCATAAAGCCAGTTCTCGATGAAGAGCCGTTGCAGTTCGCGCACGATCGGGCCTTCGACGCGAAGGTGCGTGTCGCGCCAGAACCCGAGTTTTTCTTCTTTCCCAAGGTACTCGTCGCCGACGTTCAATCCGCCCGTGTAGGCGATTTTCCCGTCGAGGACGATCAACTTTTGATGGTTGCGGAAGTTGGCGTTAAAGACGAGCAGAGGATGGACGACCGGATCGAACGCTTCGACGTGGACGCGTGACTCGCGGAGCGGCTCGATAAACTCTTCCCCAATCTCCTGGCTGCCGAGCCCGTCATACAAGAAGCGCACGGTGACGTTCTCGTTTGATTTCTTGATGAGGGCGTCTCGAATTTTCATCGAGATCTCGTCGGTTCGGAACAAATAATATTGGACGTGAATGTGGTGCGTCGCTTGCTCGATGTCTTGGAGGACGGCTTCGAACTTCGCCTCGCCGTTGACGAGCAGTTGCGTCGACGTATGCCCGTCGGCACCGGTCGCCCCGAGTTTTTCGAGCGTCCGTGTGAGCGGGAAGCGGTCCGAGACGTCGTTTGTCGTCTCGATGCGTTCACTCTCGATGGCCTGGCGGAACATACGAATCTCAGACGAAGTCCGTTTGATCCGCCGATGCCGTCGCGGCGTCCGGCCGAACATGACCCAGGCGAGCGCTCCGAGAAACGGGATGAAGAGGACGGCGAGCAGCCAGGCTAGTTTCGCTTGCGGTTGAACTTGGTCAAATAGGATTTGCCAGCCGACAATGAGTGGGGCGGCGATGGCGATGAGGACTAAGAAAGGGATCAATCCATCAATCGAGTACAGCAAGGCAAGAAGGAGGATACCGAACAGGATCATCGTAAAAAATTGTATAACACGTCGTTTCAATAGGTACACCTTCTTTCGGTTCGGTTGTCATCACTGAATTCATTCCACCGTTTGCACATTCTTAATCAAAAAACACGTTTCGTGTGATGACCGAGGGGAATTAACCGTACTGTACGACAAGACTGTTAAAAGGGGTGTGTTTGAATGAAGCGAAAAGGTACATTGGCCGCGTCGCTCTTAGCGACAGGCATCATTCTCGGAGCTTGTGGGGGAGCCGACGAGGAACCGATGAACAACAACGATACGGAAATGCAAAACGATGATATGGAAGAAGAAGATGACGATTAAAAAAATGGCCTCGAGCAAACGCTCGAGGCCATTCGTCTTATAAAGCGTACGGAGAAGGCTTCCCGAAGTAATAGCCTTGGGCGAGGTCGAAGCCGAGCTCACGGCAGACGTCGACTTCTTCGATGCGCTCGACACCTTCCGCGAGCAACGTGATACCCATCGAACGCGTCAATTGACGGACGTTTTTAAGAAACGCGCGCTTCTCGGTATCCTGATCGCAAAATGATACGTACGACCGATCAATCTTGACGTAGTCCGGCTCGAGCCGCTTCAACATGTCGAGCGTCGAAAAACCGGCGCCGACGTCATCAAGGGCGACTTTCATCCCGCGTTTCTTATATGTAGAGAACACGTGCTGCAAGTGGGCCACGTCTTGTACTTTCTCCGTCTCGACGACTTCGAAGATGAACCGTTCCGGACTGAGGTTGTACCGGTCAATCACTTCGAACGTATGCTGCAGGCAATAGTCCGGGTTATAGATCGTCGACGGCAAGAAGTTGATGAACGTCTTCTCGTGCGGAAGGACGGCGTGGTGCGTCGCTTTGATCGCCTCGGCTCGCGCTCGTTGATCGAGCTTCGAGTGCAATCCGAACCGGTTGGCGGCGCGGAACAGCTCGCCCGGCGAGATGTCGTTCCGGCTGCGCAGGAGAGCCTCGTAGCCGAACCGCTCCCCGGTGTCGAGGTGGATGATCGGTTGTAAGTGACTCTCGAACTCTCCGTGTTGAATGAGTTCGATCGTGTCACGGTTGGCAATCTGCTCGAGCAGGTCGATCGCCGGAACGGCTGCCGTTTGCCGATTCGTCGCAGGATCGACGCAATACACTTCCTCCTCGACGACGGCTAATTTTTGGGTCAACTCATCAAAGGATTCGTACGGGTGAGGTTGTTCGTTGACGACTAACAAGCCCCGTTCAAAGAATGGGATTGTCGTGGAGCATGCCACGCAAGGAGACCACATAGGACCCCTCCTTTCCAATTATAAAATACATCTATATCCAGTTTATCGGTTAAACCTCACGGGAAACTCACACAAATCAACGAATAAATAAAAAAATCGTGCAAAATGGGTACAGTTTTTGTATACTTCCTATCGTATGAATAAGAAGCGCCTCAAAACGCCACTCGCATACGAACAACTTTTTGAACAGAAAGGGGTTCTATCGATGGACCAAAAATTAAAATTATGGTTTACGGAGCACCAAACAGAAGATTACGGGATCACGTTCCGTGTAAACCACGTTTATGAGAGCGAACAAACGGAGTTTCAACGACTAGAGATGGTCGAAACGGACGAGTTCGGAACAATGTTGTTGCTTGACGGTATGGTCATGACGACGGATAAGGACGAATTCGTCTATCACGAGATGGTGGCCCACGTCCCACTCTTCACGCACCCGAACCCGAAACACGTGCTCGTGGTCGGTGGCGGAGACGGTGGCGTCATCCGTGAGATTATGAAACACCCTTCAGTCGAAAAAGCGGTTCTCGTCGACATCGACGGGAAAGTCATCGAATATTCGAAGAAATACTTGCCAAACATCGCCGGTGAACTCGACAACCCGCGTGTCGAAGTCATCGTCGGCGACGGCTTCATGCATATCGCCGAGTCAGAAGACAAGTACGACGTCATCATGGTCGACTCGACAGAACCGGTCGGCCCAGCGGCGAACTTGTTCACGAAAGGATTCTACGCCGGCATCTCGAAAGCGCTCAAAGCGGATGGCATTTTCGTCGCGCAGACGGACAACCCGTGGTTCACACCAGAACTCATCCAAACGGTCCAACGTGACGTGAAAGAGATTTTCCCGATCACGAAACTGTACACGGCGAACGTGCCGACGTACCCGAGCGGCATGTGGACGTTCACGATCGGTTCGAAGCAGTACGACCCGGAAGCAGTACCAGCCGAGCGTTTCCATGACATCGAGACGAAGTACTACACGCCGAAGCTTCACAACGCGGCGTTCGTCCTTCCTAAATTCGTGGAGGACTTGACGAAATGATCAAACGTTTTGACGAAGCCTACTCAGGCAAAGTGTTCATCGCGAGCCTTCCGGAAGTCGCCGATGCGAAGACGGTGCTCTACGGCATGCCGATGGACTGGACGGTCAGTTTCCGTCCGGGTTCACGTTTCGGCCCGAACCGCATCCGTGAAGTGTCGATCGGTCTTGAAGAATATAGCCCGTACCTCGACGGTGATTTGACAGAGGCGGCCGTTTACGACGCCGGTGATATCCCGCTTCCGTTCGGGAACGCGCAAAAGTCGCTCGATATGATCGAGTCGTTCGTCAAAGACGTCATCGACGCAGGCAAGTTCCCGCTCGGCATGGGTGGGGAGCACCTCGTCACATGGCCGGTCATCAAGGCGATGCATGACAAATACGGCGACGACTTCGTCATTTTGCATTTCGACGCGCACACGGACCTCCGTGACGAATACGAAGGCGAGCCGCTCTCGCACTCGACACCGCTCAAAAAAGCGGCAAACTTGATCGGACCATCGAACTGCTACTCGTTCGGCATTCGTTCTGGAATGAAAGAAGAGTTCGACTGGGTGAAAGAAGTCGGCTACAACATGTATAAATATGAAGTGATCGAGCCGCTCAAACGCGTCTTGCCGACGCTTGCCGGCAAGAAAGTGTACGTCTCGATCGACATCGACGTCCTTGACCCATCAGCTGCACCAGGCACAGGGACGCAAGAGATCGGTGGCATCACGACGAAAGAGTTGCTCGAAGCCGTTCACGCGATCGCGAACGCGGATCTCGACATCATCGGCGCCGACCTCGTTGAAGTGTCACCGGCGTACGACCAGTCGGACATGACGGCGATCGCGGCCGCGAAGATCCTTCGCGAGATGATGATCGGATTCGTGAAGTAACGATGCGAAAAAAAGGTCAGCTGGAGATGGAACTGAGTGCCCGTATCACCCAATGGGAGAAAGAGTATCTCGGACGCGGTTCATTGACGTGTAAGGCAGACCTGCTCCGCGACTTGGCCATCGTGACGCTCCAAGGCGTCTTGACCCCGGCCGAGTATGACCTCGCCGCCAAATCGGCCGGTCGCGAGCAATTGAAGAAGTATCGCAACAACCTCGTCGAGTCGGGCCGGGCCCAGCTCGAGGCGATTGTGGCAGACGTCCTCGGACGGCGCATCACGTCGCTCCACACGGACATCAGCACGAAGACAGGGGAACGCCTCATCGTCTTTCGGCTCGATGCCGCTTGGGACAGTGGGATTGACAAGCCGTGACGACGTTTATACACTAGAAGACAGATACGTGTCAGGATTGGCGAAGCGAGCCTCGGAACGCTTCGTCGCCGTCTTGACCCGGAGCTGGACCAATATGACCCCGACAGTTGTCGGCTAGACGGAGCGAACGCGTTCGAGCCGTCGGCATGCAGCGCACACCTTTCTTTAGGTGTGCGCTTTTTGTCGCCTAGGAGGAGAAACATGGAATTATTAACGTTTTTATTGACGAGCGCCCCGGTGCTCATGTTTGTGACCGGTGTCGTGGCCGCCCTCGGGAAATCGAACTTGAAGATCCCGGAGTCGCTCGGCATCACGCTCAACTTATACTTACTGCTTGCCATCGGCCTAAAAGGCGGGATGGGTCTCGCCTCGGTGTCATTCGATGACTTGGCGCTCCCGCTCGCGGTGACGCTCGTGCTCGGGATGGTGTTGCCGCTCGTCGCGTTCTTTCTCGGCGGACTATTTCGCTTCGGCTTCCATGAACGGATCGCCATGGCGGCGACGTTCGGATCGGTCTCGCTCGTGACATACGTCGCGGCCGCGGCTCAACTCGAGCGGCTCGGCATCGGTTATGAGCCGTTCATGACGACGCTCGTCGTCGTGCTTGAGATCCCGGGACTTGTCGTCGCGCTCTTGCTGTACAACCAAACAAGAGTGCTCGGCATCACGGCTGCCCCGAGCCAGTCGTTCACCGTCATTCGGGACAGCCTGCTCTCAAAGAGCATCTTACTCTTGATCGCTGGTCTCGTCGTCGGGATCGTCACACCGGACACGTCGGCGCTGACACCATTTTTCGTCGACTTGTTCCCCGGCGTGTTGCTCTTGTTTTTACTGAGTCTCGGTGTCAAGGTCGGTCATCAATTGAAGACGGTCCCGTCCTATGGGGTGAAGTTTTTAGTCGTAGGGATGACGTTCCCGCTCATCGGGGCGGCCATCGGGTACGCCGCCGCCATGTTCGCGGGGTTGTCCGATGGGGGAACGATTCTTCTCATGACGCTTGCGGCAAGCGGGTCATACATCGCCGCACCGGCCATGCTCCAAGCATCGGTGCCGGAAGCCGAGCCGTCATTTTATTTGACGCTCGCCCTCGCCGTCACGTTCCCGTTCAACTTGCTCGTCGGGATCCCACTTTTCATCACGATCGTCACATGACAAAAGGCCGTCTCGGCTCCGAGACGGCCTTTTCTTATTGCATCACTTTTTGTTCGTCGAGGCATTTCAAAGCAGCCGTCCAACTGCCGAACAAGGCGTTGATCGTCGACGTGCTCGGCACGTTGCGACCTTCCGCCCATTTCCGGTAATGGAGGATGCTGAAATGGTTCAGCTCTTGTTTCGCGAGCCGAAGCGCCGCGATGACGTCTTCTTCGTCCCATTTCCGTTTCGGCGGGGCGATGTCCAAGACGAACAAGGCATAGCTCCATGAGCCATATTTCCGGGCGATCGTCGCCACGGTCGGATAACCTTTCTCTTGGGCCCAGACGGCGTAATGTTGCGACGTCAGCCGTTCGAGTTCGGCCGAAGCCTCGATGAGCGCATGGATGATGCGTTCCTCGTTGTTTCGGGCTGTCGTCGTTTGAAGCTTCGCTTCACGGAGTGCGTTCGACCAAGAGCCGAAGCGACTGCTAATCAGTGTGAGCGACGGGGCTTGGGCGACTTTCGCCCATTCCCGGTACGTCTGGCTCGTGAACATGTCGAGTTCTTCAGCGGCTTCGTTCAACGCCGTCAAAATGTCCTCGTCTGAATAGTAGCGGTAAGTCATCTTGATTTCGGCGGCTTGGACGGCTTCGCGCCATGACCCAAATTTGTATATCACGGTTGAGAGGGAAGGAACGTCTTTGCTGCGGGCCCAGAGAGTGTATTGTTTTGTGTCAAATTCTTCGAGTTCGTTCGCTGCTTGTTGTAGGCATGAGAGGATTTGTTGCTCAGTCCATCGTTTCATCGTGATGTCTCTCCTTTTCGGAAGCGTGAGTCGCTTCAAAGGTCGTGGTGTGGTTGAACAATGATGGTCCTTTAAGGAAAGCCCAAACGGTCAAGGGCACGTATACAAGTTGCCAACGTACAAGAAAGGGAGCCGTGGACGGCATGATTGAAATGGAAAATGGACGGTACGCTAAGTAACGGACGGTGTAAGGAAAAACGACGCTGTTTAATTGAACCTCCTTCCTTATTTACAATTTACACCTAATTTAAAGCCATGTACTTTCCATATTACCCATTTAAAACGGAAATATTCACAAATGAAAAGAAATAGCCATCACACATTCGTAAAACTGTTTAATGGCTAAATTTCGTTGCTATGAAAAAGCTATAGTTTTCTTTCGGATTGTGAATCGTGAACGGGTACTAATGTAGCATCAACGCATAAAAACGACCCATTTTCGCAATCTGCAAAGGCGGTGACAGAATGTCTATTCGATTCAATCACTACCCGATGGACCGTAAAAACACGATGCTCATGTTGCTCGATGTCATGATCGCGGCAGCGGCCATCTTCCTCACCTTCAAGCTGTTGTTCGCCCATGACACGACGGTCTCGGGAGATACGACGAAGCTGATGACGATTTTGGCGCTAAAGAGTGCGGCGCTGCTCGGCCTCGGTTGGGCGACGCGCGTGTATCGGATTGATTGGCGCTACGGTTCTATGCGCGAGCTGCAATTGCTCGCGCTCGTCCTGCTGACGAGTGATCTGCTCGTGCTCGGCGCGGCGCTCGTCGTATTGAAAAGTATTTCGTATCAGGCGTTGTTCGTCCAAAGTTTGCTCGCGTTCAACGGCATGCTGTTCATTCGACTCGTGGCTCGGACGCGCTCGTTCTTCCGGTTCCGCAACGCCCCGCCGAGCGGCAAGGCGACACTCATCATCGGTGGCGGGGACTCTGGTCAAAAGATCACGAAAGAACTGAAAGAGCACCGGACGAACGTGTTGAACGTCGTCGGGATTTTAGACGATAACCCGTTCTTACAACGTCTCTACATCCACGGGACGCCGGTCCTCGGTCCGATCGATGCGCTCGAACGGAAAATCGAGGAGCTCGGCATTGAAGTCGTCGTCCTCGCGATTCCTTCGCTTCCTTATAGCAAACGGATCCAGCTCTTGAAACGGATTGAGAAGACCGGGGTCGAATCACACGCGTTGCCGATGCTGTCGGAGCTCGCCTCAGGAAAAGTGTCGATGAATGAGATGCGCGAAGTCGCAATCGAGGACTTACTCGGACGTGAACCCGTCCAACTCGACGTCTCCGAAATCTCGCAAAAGTTAAAAGGCGCGACGATTTTCATTTCCGGTGCCGGTGGGTCGATCGGTTCCGAGTTATGCCGGCAGTTGATTAAATTTGAACCGGGCCGCCTCATCTTGTTCGGACACGGAGAGAACAGCATTTATTCGATCGACCGGGAGCTGCGGGGACTTCAAACCGAGACCGAGATTTGTCCGGTCATCGGAGACGTCCAAGACCGGGGCCGGTTGATGGAAGTGTTTGAGCGATATACACCTCATATCGTCTACCATGCGGCCGCACATAAACACGTCCCGCTCATGGAAGGAAACCCGAAAGAAGCCGTCAAGAACAATGTGTACGGAACAAAAAACATGGTCGAGGTCGCCGACTTGTTCAACGTCGAGCGTTTCGTCATGATCTCGACCGATAAAGCGGTCAATCCGACGAACGTCATGGGGGCGACGAAACGGGTCGCCGAGATGGTCGTCCAACAACAGGCGCGACATAGTGACACGACGTTCTCGGTCGTCCGTTTCGGCAACGTCCTCGGGAGCCGCGGCTCGGTCGTACCGCTGTTCAAAGAGCAAATCGAGCGCGGTGGGCCGGTCACTGTGACCCATCCGGAGATGACGCGTTACTTCATGACCATCCCCGAGGCGAGCCGGCTCGTCATCCAAGCGAGCGTCCGGGCGAGCGGGGGAGAAGTGTTCGTCCTCGATATGGGACAACCTGTTAAGATCGTCGACTTGGCGCGGCGCATGATCACGCTGAGCGGATTCACCCTCGATCAAATCGCCATCGAATACAGCGGGATTCGACCGGGTGAGAAATTGTATGAAGAGCTGCTCGCGACGAGCGAGCAGACGGACAGCCAAGTGTATGACAAAATCTTCGTCGGTTGCACGCGGCCGTTCAAATCGGTCGATCCGATTTTACTGACGATCGAGCATTTGCTCGATCAACCGAACGCGCTCACGTCCTTCCTCTTGTTCGTCGCCAATAGCGAGATCCCGGAAGAAGTGATGGAAAACATGTTCACCCCGCAAATCGAACCCGTCCGGATTCGATCGAGCGACCCAACCCAAAGGAGGAAGACGTTATGACAAAAACTGTGCTCGTCACGGGTGTGGCAGGTTTCATCGGATTTCATTTGGCCCGCAGATTACTGCGCGAAGGTCATCGGGTCGTCGGGATCGATGAAGTGAATGACTATTACGACCCGAGTTTGAAAGAGGCGCGGTTGCACGTGCTCACCCATCCGAACTTTAAGTTGTATCGTGACTCGCTCGAGAACAAGATGGCCGTCACACGTGTGTTTGAAAAACGGCGTCCTGATATCGTCGTCAACTTGGCCGCCCAGGCCGGTGTCCGTTACAGCCTGGAAAATCCGGACGCCTATATCCAATCGAACATCGTCGGATTCCTGAACGTCCTCGAGGCATGCCGTCATTATCCGGTCGAACAGTTGCTCTACGCCTCGTCGAGTTCGGTGTACGGCTCGAATCAGAAGATGCCATTCTCGGAACAACACCCGGTCGATCATCCGCTCTCGCTATACGCCGCCTCGAAGAAAGCGAACGAGTTGATGGCGCATACGTACAGCCATCTGTTCGATTTGAAGACGACGGGACTTCGTTTCTTCAGCGTCTACGGGCCGTGGGGACGGCCAGACATGGCGCTGTACAAATTCACCGAAGCCATTATTAAAGGGGAGCCGATCGACGTCTACAATTACGGGCAAATGGCGCGTGACTTCACGTACGTCGATGACGTCATCGAGTCGATTGTCCGCTTGATGGACATCCAACCGCTCGCGGATGAAGACTTTGATTACACGGAGCCGCTGCCGGATCGCAGCGACGTCCCGTTCCGCGTCTATAACGTCGGCAATCATAGTCCGGTCCAATTGATGGACTTTATTCGCATCATCGAGCAAAAACTGGGGAAACAGGCGATTTTAAACGAGCTGCCTTTGCAACCCGGGGACGTTCCGGAGAGTTTCGCCGATGCGTCGGCTCTCTATGAGGCGGTCGACTTTCAACCGCAGACACCAATCGAACGGGGGGTACACGAGTTCATCGATTGGTATCTCGCCTATCACCACGCGTTAAAGGAGGGCATTGAGTGATGACGTCTTTACAAGACAAGATATACGCGAACGCGCCGCTTCCGGTCCAAAACTGGCTCATCTCGCTGTACGGGCTGAAGTTGTACCGTGAGCGATACGGTCCGTATTACGACAAAGAGCTAAAAAAGCTGCGAAGGCAACGGCTTGTCGATCCAGGGGCGGCCCAGTTGAATCGACTCAACCGCTTTCTGCAGTTTTGTCAGAAGAATAACCGCTATTATCGCAACTTGTTCACACGTCACGACATCGAGTTGCCGCTCAAGAGAATCGAGGAGTTGAACCAAATCCCGGTGCTCGAGAAAGAGACGCTTCGAACCGACCCTGATATCTTCTCAGACATAAAAGCCCCGATCATCGGTTGCACGGGCGGTACGACCGGCACGGCACTTCAAGTCCGTTTTACCATCGAGGATTATCAGGCGCGTATGGCCCATCTCGACTATTTCAAAGAACAGCACGGGTTCATGAAAGGAATGAAACGAGCGAGTTTCACCGACCGGATGATTTGCCCCCGGGACCAGGAAGACCCGATCTATTGGCGTTACAACGCCCCGATGAAGCAGATGTTGTATTCGGTCGTCCATTTCCACGAACGGACGATCCCGGACTACGTTGACTCATTGAATACGTTTCAACCGGACGCCTTGGACGGTTCACCGTCCGCGATGATCGAAGTCGCCAAGTACTTAAAAGACACGGAGACCCGATTGACGTTCAAACCGATCGCCATCTTCCCGACGTCCGAGACGCTCTCACCGTGGGGGCGACAGTTGCTTGAAGAGGTGTTCGGGGCCCCGGTTTACGACCAGTACGCCTCATCTGAAGGAGCACCGCTCGTGACGGAATGTAAGCACGGCCGGATGCACCTCCACCCAGAAACCGGCATCATCGAGCCAGGGGAGAACGGCGAGGTGCTCGTCACGAGTTTCACGACACACGGGACGCCGCTCGTCCGCTACCGAATCGGAGACCGGATGACGCTCAGTGATGAGACGTGCCCGTGCGGCCATCCCGGCACCGTCATCTCCTCGATCGACGGTCGTCAAATGAATTATGTCGAGACGCCGGAAGGTTACAAAGTGTTCGAAGGGGATTTGACGGCGACGGTTGCCGTCCTACCGAACTCGGTACTTCAAGTTCAAGTGTTACAGCACGACGTCGATCAAATCGAGATGCTTTACGTCAAAGACGAAGAACGATTCGAAGACGACCATGAGACGATTCTCAAACAAGAAGTCGAACGGTTATTCACACCGAATATGCGAATCCGCCTCAAAAACGTGCCGGCCATCAAGAAAGAGCCAAACGGAAAAATTCGGGTCGTGAAGCGACTTCACGTCTGACCTATACAAAAAGGGGAGCTCGACTATGACAATCATCGCGTTGCAGGACGTATATTTTAAAGCACCGATTCGCTTCCAAAACTGGATGACGTCGTTGTACGGATTGAAATTGTGGCAAGAGCGTTACGGGAAAGCGTATGAACGTGAACTCGTCGCGCTGCGTAACCGACGGACCGATGAAACGTCGGTTCGGACAGACCAACTCGACCGGCTCAACGCGTTTTTACAGTTTTGCGAGACGAACAACGAGTATTATGCGCGCTTGTTCAAAGAAGCGAACGTGACGCTCCCGCTCCGTTCCTTCGAGGAGATGAAACAGATTCCCATCCTCGATAAACAGACGGTCCGGTCGACTCCTTCGATCTATTCGAACATTAAGACGGACATTGTCGGACAGACAGGAGGGACGACCGGTGCGTCGCTCCAAGTGAAGTTCACGAAAGAGGATTATCAAATCCGTATGGCCCATCTCGACTACTTCAAAGAACAACACGGTTTTAAGAAAGGGATGAAGCGGGCGAGTTTCACGGGACGGGTCATCTGTGAACCTGATCAAAAGGCTCCGGTGTTCTGGCGTTACAATCGTCCGATGAACCAATTGCTCTTATCGTTGTTCCATTTGACGCCGACAAACATTCCGCATTATATCGAAGCGCTCAATCGGTTCAAACCGGCCGTGCTCGACAGCGCCCCGTCCGCGATGATTGATATCGCTTCGTACATGAAAGAACACGGCATCAAGCTCGACTTTCAAATGGTCGCCATCTTCCCGACGTCCGAGACGTTGACGGCATCAGGGCGTGCCTTGCTCGAGGAGGCGTTCAACGCGCCGGTCTTCGACCAATACGCCTCATCAGAAGGGGCGCCGATTTTAACGGAGTGCAGCCACGGCCACATGCACTTGCATCATGAGACCGGCTTTATCGAACCGTACGGGGAAGAAGGGGAGATCCTCGTCACGAGCTTCACGACACACGGCACACCGCTCGTGCGCTACCGGATCGGAGACCGGATGAAGTTTGGGGAAGGGACGTGCCCGTGCGGCCAAGGCGGCACGTACGTCACATCGATCGAGGGACGGCAGTCGAACTACGTCGTCACGCCGAAAGGCGCAAAAGTATACGAAGGCGATTTGACGTCAATCGTCCGCGTCTTACCGAACTCGGTCATCCAGACGCAGTTCCGGCAGTTCGACTTGCATCACATCGAGATGCGCTATATCAAAGATTCAGAACGATTCCTTCCGTCTCACGAGCGGGTGCTCGAGCGGGAGTTGAAAGAACTGTTCGGTGCCGACGTCGAGATCACCCTCACCCCGGTCAAGCAAATCCCGCGCGGACCGAACGGGAAAATCGTTGTCATCGAAAAGCTGATGGATCAAATTTCATAATAACTGGAGGCAGATGGACATGGATAAACTCATCTCAGAATCACGGACAACACGACGAACCATTGCCAATCGCCATATCGCCGTCGTCGGACTCGGATACGTCGGACTCCCGGTCGCGGTCGCGCTCGGAGAAGTCGGGGACGTCGTCGGATTAGACATCAATGAGGCGCGGATTCGGGAGTTGAACGAGCACGTCGACAGCACCCGGGAAGTCGAACGGGAAGCGCTCGAGGCCGCATCGGTCGACTACACGACGGACGCGACGCAATTAGAGACGACAGATTTCATCATTATCGCGGTCCCGACCCCGATCAATGAACAGAACCAGCCGGACCTCGGTCCGATTTGCAGCGCCACGCGTGCCGTCGGGAAACATCTCCGTCCAGGCACGATCGTCGTGTACGAATCGACCGTCTATCCGGGTTTGACCGAAGAAGAGTGCATCCCGTTGCTCGAGCAAGAGTCCGGGCTTCGGGCCGGCATCGACTTCAAAGTCGGTTACTCTCCGGAGCGGATCAACCCGGGTGACCGCGTGAACACGTTCCGGACGATTAAAAAAGTCGTCGCCGCCGAGGACGAAGAGACACTCGACATTGTCGCCGCCGTCTATGAGACGGTCGTCGATGCCGGTGTCCATCGCGCCTCGTCAATCAAAGTCGCCGAAGCGGCGAAAGTCATCGAGAACACGCAACGTGACTTAAACATCGCGCTCATGAACGAACTCGCCATCATCTTCGAGCGGATGGACATCGATACGCTCGAAGTGCTCGAGGCAGCAGGGACGAAGTGGAACTTCCTCAACTTCCGGCCTGGACTCGTCGGCGGACACTGCATCGGTGTCGACCCGTTCTATTTGACGATGAAATCGGAGATGCTCGGCTACCATCCGGAAGTTATCTTGGCCGGCCGCCGCATCAACGAGACGATGGGTAGCTTCATCGCCACGTCGCTCATCAAGACGATGATTCGTCAAAACATGCCGGTGCTCGGCTCCCGTGTCACCGTCCTCGGGATGTCGTTCAAAGAGAACGTGAGTGACATTCGCAACTCGAAAGTCGCCTCGCTCGTCCGCGAGATCGAGGAGTTCGGGCTCGAGGTACAAGTGTACGACCCGCTCGTCGACCATGAAGAAGTGAAGCATGAATATGGCATTGATGTGAAAGCCTACCACGAATTGAAACCGGCCGAGGTCGTCATTTATGCCGTCTCGCACGATGAGTTCGTTGAAGCCGGCTGGAAAGTCGCCGCCCGGCAACTGAAGATGGGCCGCGGTGTCGTCATGGATCTAAAAGGGATTCTCGACCGCTCGACGAAGCCCGAGGAGGTGCACTTATGGCGCCTTTGAAGATTCTTCAGTTTTGCGCGGTCGACGCGACCGCCGACGTCTTGTTGCGACCGCTCATCGAGTCGCTCAAGGCGGAAGGGCATCAAGTCGACGTCGCCTGCGCTTACGGGGACCGGACCGATCGGTTACGGGATGAAGGCTGGGTTATCCATACGTTGCCGATCGACCGGAAATTCCATCCGAGACGAAACTTGCAGACGATTCAAGAACTCGTCACGCTTTTGCGACAGGAAAAATATGATGCCATCCACGTGCACACGCCGGTCGCCGCCGCACTCGGACGAGTCGCCGCCCGCATCGCCAGAACGCCACACATCCTTTATACGGCGCACGGTTTTTATTTCCACGAGCGGATGAGCCGCGTCGCATACGAACTCATCTTTTGGCTCGAGAAGTCGCTCGCCGCGCTCGCCACCGATTGGTTGCTTCTTCAAAGTGAAGAAGACTACTCGCTCGCAAAGACTCGTCAATTCAAACGTGATGACCGTCTGCTCCACCTCGGCAACGGCATCGACTTGAACCGGTTCAAGCCTGTCATGAAGCCGCGTGACCCGGAACAGTTGAAGTTTTTGTTCGTCGGCCGTCTCGTCCAAGAGAAAGGGATCCTGGATTTGCTCGAAGCGTTCGCTGACTTGTCGAAGCGTCATCCTGGCGCGACACTCACGATCGCCGGTGAACTGTTGCCGAACGAACGCGATCAAGAGACGGGGAAACGCGTCGAAGCGTATCTCGCCGACAACCCGAACGTTCATTATGCCGGTTTCGTCACGGACACCCCGACGTTATTCAACAACCATGACGTCTTCTTGCTGCCGTCCTATCGTGAAGGATTGCCGCGCTCGATTTTAGAGGCGATGGCGTCTGGTCTTCCGGTCATCGCGACGAACATTCGCGGGTGCCGCGAGGAAGTGATCGACCACGAGACAGGCTATCTTGTACCGGTCGCCGATCCGTCCGCGCTCACCGCGGCGATGGAGTCGTTCATCACGCATCCCGAGCGGCTCGACACATACGGACGCCGTGGCCGGGAAGTCGTCGAGGAGCGGTTCGATGAATCGATTGTACTGACACGGCAACTCGATTTGTTCGCGCAAATCAGTGCGCGGGAGGTAGGCTGATGCGGGCGGTCGGAAGGGGGAGGCGGTATGGAAGAAAAACAGATCATTGATCAATTGAGGACGGCTGCTGCTGACGGCCGCCTCACGATCCATATGTATCAGCAGTGGCAAAAAGTGAACGGGGGAGCCAGCGTGCTCGAATTGCTCGAGGCGTATGGCTCTTGGGCGAACGTGCTCCGGCTCGCCGGCCTCGACAATCAATTGCCGCGTTTCACGAAAGCGGAAGTGTTGCGGTCGCTCCGCCGTGCGGCGAAAGAAATCGGGTCGATCACGAGTGCCGACTACCGGAAGTGGGCAGCCGAGCGCGACGTTCCGTCGCTCACCGAGGTCGTCGTCTTGTTCGGTTCATGGAAAGTTGCGCTCATCGAAGCGGATCTGCTCGGGATGATGGCGAAAGATCAAAAGTGTGAAATCATCCAATCGTTGCTTGATGCGAGTGAAGACATCGCCCCGCTCACGTCAACGGCATACGCCAAGTGGGCGAGGGCGCATCAGCGTCCGAGCATCACGAAAGTCGTCCGTCGTTTCGGTTCCTGGACACAGGCGCTCGAAGAGATCGGTCTCTCGACGCGTAAGACGTTCACGGAAGAGGAAATTTTACAAGCGCTGAAAGAGGCGGATGAGGAACTGCCAGTCCTCTCGCCATGGGGTTATGAGATGTGGCAAAAAAAGACGGGAAAGGGCCGGCTCTTAAAGACATTCAACAGATGTTCGGCTCTTTCGAGATAGCGGTTGACGAGATGCAGTTAACTCGATCGCACCGGAAAAAGCGAGAGGGGGGTGCCTCATGACGCGGCCGATTGTGTTATGCATCGGAGATAACCCGATGTCAGCTTATGTCTATCATGCGATCCGTCACCTCGGTGTGACTCACGTCATCCAAGAGGATGGCCCGTCCGAAGAACGGCCTGATTCATTGAAAAGTTGGGGACGTCAATTATATGTCCGCTACACGATCCCGCTCATGCGTTGGTTCAGCCGGGAACGCGTCCATGAATTGAAAAGGCGATATCCTTTAAATCATCAACCGATCCCGCTGCACCATCTTTTAAAAGTGACGTCATTGAACGACGCGCGGGCGAAGATGTGGCTCGATCGCCTCATGCCGGAACTCGTCATCTTTCATGAGACTGGTCCGATTGAGCCGGAAGTGCTCAAGCGAATCGACTGTCCTGTGTTGACGGTGCGTCCTTCGATGGCGGCGGGCCAGCTCGAGGCGTACTGGGCGTTCCGAGCTAAACCAAACGTCTGTGAGGTCCGAATCGAACAGTGGACGGAACGAGGATGGAGCGTCCTTGACCGGTCCGTCCTATATATTGGCGGGACCGATAACTTCGCGACGTACCCGTACTTACAACTGTCGACCGGACTCCCGCTCCTGCGCCGACAAATCGAGGCGATGTTGGAAGAAGACGTCTACGACCGGCGAATCGATTAAAACGGCCAGAGCGAATCGCTCTGGCCGTTTTAGCTGTTCGTGATGCAATAATGTTGAATCGCGTCGTTGTAGTAGACGGCGAGGCCGGGGGCGTACTTGTCATAGAACGCCGTGAAGCGCGCGTCTGCTACGTACATCTGTCCAAGACCGCTGAACATGTCGAGCGAGCAATCGTAGAAGTGATCGTTGATGAACGCATGGTTCGCCTCGACCGCCGTTTGGACGCGTTCATCTTCGACCGAGACACCGGCCGTGAACAAGTCGATGAGCGGTTTGACGAGGTCGACTTGCTGTTGGCTGAGCGCTTCCCAGTCGTCTTTCGACCGACCGTGGGAACGTTTTTGAGACGTCGCGTACGCGTCACTGTCACTCCAACGCGACTTCACTTCGGTCTCATGCTTCGCTTCGTGTGCTTTCAGCTCGTCGAACGACAAGCCTTTGAATAATGCTTCGTCTTCCATTTGAACCCCTCCTTGTAGTGAAGCGAGCGTCGCTTCGGCCGTCTCGGCGAGTGTCGCGAAATAGGCGGCCTTTTCACGTAGCGCGCTCACTTGTGTCGTGAGGATGTGGGCCCGGTCCGTATCACTTTCTAACAACGTATGAATCGTCTCGAGCGAAAAATCGAGCGAGCGATAAAATAAAATGAGTTGCAGCCGCTCCACGTCTCGTTTCGAATAACGGCGATAGCCGTTCGCGTCACGCGTCGGGACGAGCAATCCGATCGCGTCGTAATGACGAAGCGTCCGGGGCGTCGTGCCGGCGAGTTTTGCGAGTTGTTGAATCGTAACCATGCGCTCACCTCCTTATACACAGCGTACGCCTTGACGTCGCGTCAACGTCAACACTCTTTTGCGAACAAGGAGAACCCGTCCCGCTCCCCGATGTACACGAAACCGAATTGAGGATAATACTCGTTCAAAAACTCGTTCGTCGCGACGCAGTCAAGCCGAACCGAACCGGTCGTCTCGGCGAGGGCGTGGCGCATCAACTGCTCGCCGACGCGTTTCCCTTTCATGCCCGAATCGACGACGAGTCGGTGCAAGTAGACGGCCGCATCCGCGTCGTCCCATAAATTGTGGTCCCATGACGTCGGTGGGATCAAGCTGACCGCCCCGACGATCGTCCCCTCTTGCTCGTAGACGTACACGCTCCCGTTCATGACGTCGTGGCGTACAAAAACGGTCCGGCTCGGCTCTAAATATTTCTGCCACTGTGTTTTTCCGGCTGCGTGAAATTCTTCAGCTTTCCTTAAAATCAACTGATCGACCGCTCGAAGATCGGCCTGTGTGGCCAAACGAATCATATAAGTCGCCTCGCTTTCATTTCATTTCAAAATCGTGTAGGGTACACGGTGAGTAAGCTGTTGAAAACATCTTTTGTGTCGATGCATGTTTTTTGTTAAGATACATGTAGTGCATCGTGCAAACGATTGCGCTATCGATAAAGAGAGTCAACAGCACTGATATAAGTATATAGGACGCACAGTGAGTTTAGGGATAAGGGAGTATCATTGACACATGCAACTTTTACAACGTGATCAACACACACAAACGAAAACACTGAAACGAAATTGGTGGAAAGAAGCCGTCGCTTACCAAATCTATCCGCGCAGTTTTTACGATGCGAATGGGGACGGGATCGGCGACATTCAAGGTATCATTGATAAACTTGATTATTTGAAAGAGCTCGGCGTCGACGTCATCTGGATTTGCCCGATGTACAAGTCGCCGAACGACGACAACGGTTATGACATCAGCGACTATCAAGACATCATGGATGAGTTCGGGACGATGGAAGACTTCGACCGTCTTTTGAATGAAGTTCATGCGCGCGGCATGAAGCTGCTTTTAGACCTCGTCGTCAACCATACGTCTGACGAGCATCCGTGGTTCATCGAGTCGAAGAGTTCGAAAGACAACCCGAAACGCGACTGGTACATTTGGCGCGACGGCAAACCGGACGGGTCGAAGCCGAACAACTGGGAGTCGATTTTCGGTGGGTCAGCGTGGGAGTTCGACGAGACGACGGAACAGTATTTCCTCCACGTCTTCTCGAAGAAGCAACCGGACTTGAACTGGGAGAACTCGGACATGCGCCAGGCCGTGTACAACATGATCAACTGGTGGCTCGACAAAGGCATCGACGGATTCCGCGTCGACGCGATCAGCCACATCCGTAAACATCCGTCGTTCGGCGACTTGCCGAACCCGGAAGGTCTCGACTTCGTCCCATCGTTCGAGATGCATATGAACGTCGACGGCATCCACGGCTATTTAGAAGAACTCCGCGACGAGACGTTCAACAAGCACGACATCATGACGGTCGGCGAGGCGAATGGCGTCTCGCCTGACGACGCCCACCTTTGGGTCGGCGAGAAGGACGGCAAGATGAACATGGTGTTCCAATTTGAACACATGGGACTATGGCGCGAAGACGCCGAATCGAAACTCGACGTCGTCCACTTGAAAAACGTCCTCACGAAGTGGCAAAAAGGGCTCGAGGAAGACGGCTGGAACGCCCTCTACGTCGAGAACCATGACCAGACACGCACCGTGTCGGCTTGGGGCGATGATGAGCGCTATTGGAAAGAGAGTGCGAAGTCGATCGCGATGATGTATTTCCTCATGCAGGGGACACCGTTTATCTATCAAGGCCAAGAGATCGGGATGACGAACGTCAAGTTCGACTCGATCGACCAATACGATGACATCGCGACGCGCAACCGTTACTACATCGGCCTCGAGCACGGCAAGAGCCACGAGGACATGATGGAGATCACGTGGAACTCGTCACGTGACAACACGCGGACGCCGATGCAATGGAACGCAGGACCGAACGCCGGATTCACGTTCTCGGACACGCCTTGGTTCGGCATCAACCCGAACTATGCGGACATCAACGTCGAAGCGCAACTCGAAGACGAGGACTCGATCCTTAACTTCTATAAAGAGATGATCCGTCTCCGTAAACAAGACGAGACGTTCGTGTACGGGACGTATGACGTCGTCTTGCCGGAACATCCGGAGATTTACGCATACACGCGCACGCTCGGTGACTCGCAATACCTCGTCATGACGAACTTGACGGGGAAAGAAGCCATCTTTGCGACGGACATGACGCTTCGCTCGGAAGACGTCGTCTTGCAAAACATGCCGCTCGAGCCGCATGATGAGACGACACTCCTTCACTTGAAGCCGTTCGAAGGACGCGTCTACAAGTTAAGCTAATCTGAAGGCCGCCTCGAGCGGTCTTTTTTTGTAGTGTGAAGCACACCTGAACCGGGAAAGAAAAAGTTAGCGATTCCGGACCGTTTAGGAGATATGGTACGATGAGACAGCGGAAAGGGGAATCACCATGGCAATTGAACCGAAACGAGTGCGCCTCCGTCAGACGACGAAGATGAGTGAACTCGATGAGCCGATCGTGCTCGTCGCGGACGGTCTCTACTATGAGCTGAAGACCGGGTTCATCTTGACGTTCGACCAAGAGCGTGAGGACGGCCTCGTCCCGACGACGTTGAAATATACGACCGGACGGCTCGCCCTCATCTGTAAAGGTCCGATCGAGATGAACCATTCCTTCATTGAAGGACGGCTGACACAAAGTGTATATAAAAACCCATACATGTCGATGACGATGGCGACGACGACGGAACGCCTCGACGTAGCAGACGGCCGTTGCCGTTTCGACTATGCGTTATCGATGAACGACGATGTGGCAGGGACGTACGAAGTCGATGTCACGTGGACGTTTGAAGGAGGAGACGAAACATGAACTTTACAGAGCGAGTAAAAAAGATTGAAGAGATGCTGAACGAAGATTGGTTCGAGATGCTCGAGACGAACGAGGACGAGTACGAGGAGTGGCGCGGACGACTTGAGGACCATGCCGAGCACGTCATCGGACACTACGACAACGAGACCGGCGTCGATATGGACTCAGTCGACAAACTGCTCCAATTGAACGACGAGTTCCCGCTCCTATACGGGGAGGACACGGTCCGGTTGTACCTCGCTTTGATCGAGGCGCGGCCAGAGGACAAGTCGGTGTACGAGCGCTACGTCGATTACTTGGCTGCAATCGGGGACGCCTCAAATGAGGAGTTTTTACGGTTCCATACGCTCGTCGACGCGGGCAGGCTCGACGAGGCACGAAAGCTCGCGCCTGAAATGCCAAAACGATTAGGACTCGAAGGATAAGGCCGCTGAACTGCTCCCCGTCAAGTAGACAGGGCAAATAATGAAAACCAGCCTAGGCGGCTTGAGACCTGTATTCGACAGGGCTTAAGCCGTTTAGTCGTTTCTGGAAACGATCGTGGTTGTAGAACGATATGTAGTTCTCGATG
>WPCK01013525.1_pt1 | contig 27738 bp, 20 predicted proteins | sample 5399851 | NCBI WGS metagenome assembly WPCK01 (sample SAMN12869471, study PRJNA574797) | sludge metagenome | isolation source: wastewater treatment of pH11 | place: China:Beijing | collected 2019-05-20 | reverse complement strand
TCGACACGGCGACGATCGGTTTGTGGTACTACTTTCGCTGGCGGATTGAGAGTTTTTTCAAGTTGCTCAAGAGTCATGGTCACGAATTGGAATACTGGCAGCAGGAGACGGCCCTGGCGATTGCCAAGCGGTTGTTAATCGCATCGATGGCGTGCGTCGTTATCAAACAACTGGAAGCGGCCCAGAGCGAATCAGCGGCCAAATTTCGCCGTTATCTGATCAAACTCAGCGGTCGTCGGATGAAGCACAAGGTCGAATACACTGCCCCGGCCCTCCTGGCAGGTTTTTACGTGCACCTGTCCATGACACAGTTTCTTGAAGAAAGTGGAATGACGTTAGAAGAACTCAAAAGTCTTGAAAAAATGGCCTTCTTGGAACTCCAACTTGTGTAGACACCAATGCCCTAAAGGGAGGGTGAAGGTTTGGTGAGAAGGGTGAAGGGCTGGCGACGTCATCCTCGTTCGACCGTCGTGTTGCCTCGCCGCCGACGCATGGCTTCTCCGGCCAAGGTTGCCATGGCAGCCCACGTCAACAAGGTCGACGGCTCTGGGACCACCGGCGTGAGGGCCAGCGCGTAGACCTCACGAATGTCACCATCGCCGACCTGGCCCACGAGCGAGGCGGCACCGTTCGAGAGGTCAACCGTATAAAAGCTCGGCAGGTTGTCACTGTTCGACAAGATGGCATAGGCCGTGTTCATACCACCCGCGTCGGTGAAAATATCGAATCCCGTGTACCCGGTCGTGTTCACGCCCAAGGGGCCTACCGTCGTCACGGCGCCGCCGTTCGGATTGCTCGTCGTGGCCAGGATATCCAGACCGTAGTCCAGGTAATACAGGGTCGTCGAGGTGACAGGATCATTGTCGGCATTGGTGTAGGCCGCTTCGTTAATCAATGGATTGATCCCAAAATTGGGATCGGCCGCCAAATACGCCAGTGGCGTATCAACGGTCGTGACTCCGGTCTCCACGTTGGTTCGAAGATTCTGATCGTCCTCATTGACAAGTCGCAGGCGATCCGAAACCGGATTGAAGTCGAGCCCCAGTTCCGAGCTGGACGAGGTGGTTGAGGGATTGGATACAAACGTCGTAACCGCGGTGAGCGGATCCACGGTGACCAACTGGTTGGAGCTTTGGTCATAGCCGTACAGCAGACCATTGGCGGGCCGGAAATCGAGCCCGTCGAGCCTCGTGGTCGCGCCACTGAATGGTAGCGTCGTCACGGTGCTCGGCGTGGCCGTGTCGAAGATGACCAGGTTGTTGAGGTCCTCAATGGCATAGGCCTGGATGGCCGATGCGTCACGAACGGAAGCGATCAAGGACAACGAACTGGCGGCGACAAGAAGGAGCAAACGGCATTTCATGGGTATATCTCCTGGGTGCATTGAGAATATGTGGATACAGACGCTACGAAGGCTCGTAGCGTGTAATCGCAAGGGTTGGGCACAGGTGCCCATTGAGAAAGAAACAGCGCCGTCGCGTTGGCTACTGTCTCTCGTTGGAGGTGCTCATCAGCATTCCTGGGCTAACCCAGAATCCGCGACACGGTCTTGACCGGAAAGCGTACTCCAAGACGGGAAGCCCACTTCCGGGTGCCTGAATGTATCACATTCCTGGAGGAAGGCAAGCAGAATCTTCGAACTATTTTTCTTCCTGGGTTGGCTGAACGGGGGGTGGAGTGGCAGGTGGGGCCACGGCCTCCAGAACGGCCGGTTCGGTTGAGGTTGGTGGCTGGTCGGTCAGTGCGTACCTGACCATGGGTCCGTTCTCGGCCACGATTTCCAAGTGGTCGGATTGGGGGTCCCCCCGCATCATCATGGCCCCCCAGATGGGGAGCGATTTCTCGCTGATCGCTGCTAAGGTTCCCGTTCGGACATCCAGGATAGCCAACTGGTTCTTGAGCAGTCGCATCCGGCGTCGGGAGTGGGGCTGTTTTTCGGCCTGGACGGTTTCAGGGATCTGAATGGAGCGGTACAGGGGCATAAAGGGCAGTTCGGCCGGTTGGTGGGTCGGCAGAAAGTACTGGTGCACAGGAACCGGGCGTTGCCAAAGCGGTTTCCCCGTAGTGCGATCGAAGGCCAGCATCTGGCCGGTCAGTCGGCGGAACGGTGAACCTCGACCCGGACCGTTGATTTGGATTCCGTGTCGCTGCAACTCCGCATAGGAGTCCATATTGTCGTAGTTGGCAATTGCCAGATACTGGCGACTCGATCGTTTCACCTCCAGTGAGATCACGGGGGCATGTTCGAGTGGCACGGACGCTTCCAGCACGGTCGTCCCATCGTGGATCCGCAGTACTTCCAGCTTACCTTGCGGATTGATGACGGCCACTTCGTCCCATTCCACCAGGCATCCCATACTGCCGGCATCGAAGTTCCGCTTCCAGACCCGCTTGGCGGTGGAGGGGTCCCAGAGGAACAACTCCAGGTTGCGTTGGCGGCCAAGCCAGGAGAGCTGCTGCTTGAAGGCCAATACATACCGGCCACGGCAGGCCCAGTGTTGGCTATCGAGCGGAACCTTGTTTGCACCGACTTCGGAGCCATCGTGCAGGGCAAAGACTTGAGCGGTGGTCTCGCCTTCGGGTTGGACGTAGACGTACTGGTCGTCGCCGTAGAGCCTGCAGCCAGCGTCCACATCGCGTCGCCGCCACAACATTTCACCGGTAAGCGGATCGACACATTCCAGGCCGAGGTGCGAAATGAAGCAGAGGGAATCGGGATTCAGGGGCCCGAGCCTGGCCAACAGGAGGCCTGTTCGGGACACAATCCGGTTTCGAACTCCCCCGAGGAACGGATTATTGACCTGCTGGAAGGAAATCCCTTCGGTCATTTGGAGTGCGGCGGCTGCGGGATTGTTCCAATCGTAGAGGTCTCGCTGCCAGAGGATGCGCGAGCCACTGAATTCACCGTTCGCAAGCAGATTGATCGCCACGAGTCTGCTGCCGATGCCCAGTACCAGCAAGTCCCCCATGAATTTGCCGGTCACCGGTGCCATGCCAATCATCTGCAGGAGTCGATCGGGGAGGCCGAGAGGGACACGACACCGCGTCTGGCCATAGGGGTCGAAGGCCAGAATCTCTTGAGCTTCGGCGTCGTAGACGATGAACCATCCCTCTGCGACGGGCCCTTGGCCATCCTCAATTTCCACCGGCACGATTCCCCGTAGTTTCAGGTCGTCACGTCGTTCCCCTGGATCATCGACGGTCGGTACGCCGGGTTGCCAAGACCAATCGGGTGAGGCCAATAGTCCACGGCACGCATCGATCTTCTGCGCGATCGTGGCGGCCTGGTCCTGAGAATCCGCCGCCACGGAATCGAGGTTGACCGTCAGGTCCTTGAGGCTGGCTTGGGCATCGAGATAAAACCTCAGGGCGTCTTGTGGTCGCCTCCGTTCCGAATTGAGGTCTCCCAGGGCCAGCAAGCCGCGGACGCGGTCGGGGGTGGGGGGGCCCTGGATCATCTTGGCCATCAGGAGTTCCGCGGCCAGTTCCTGATGGTCGTCGCGGTACTGTTCGAAAAGTAAATGGTGAAGGTCGTCCGCTGCGGGATCGTCAGCCAGGATGGTGAGGGCGTGTTTCAGGCTGGTGACGTCCCCTTTCTCTCGAACCTGTTGCAGGTAGTCGGCAATGATCCGCTCGAGTTCTGGCAATTGGCTGGGAGGAGCCTTCGCCGCGATGTGTGCTACCTGCCGTGCGATCCAGGCGGGTTCGGAAAGTCGTACGTTTTCGTCGTCGGGATGCGGCTGGCCCGTCACGGATTGCCCCAGGCCAGCAGGTTGCGAGCCAAGGGCTTTGGCGAGTTTCAGCAAGGAGGCCATGGCGGAGACGTGGTCCTGGACCTTTACGAAACCGTCGGACTCGATCCGCAACAGTGCCAATTGCTCGTCTGGTAGCGTGGCATGTTCCCGTGCGACCGGCAGCAGATCCTGGTGGCTGGCAAAATCCTTGCTGAGCGCGGTCAGGGTGGTTTGGACAAGCAGGCGAGTCGTAGCGGTTCGATCGCGTTCATTCGTCTGGTAGCGCAGGCTGCGCTGCAGCGCCTCAACGGCCTCGGTCAGTTTCCCGTCCCCCAAGAGCAGGTTGGCATAGGCCTCGAGTGTCTGCGGATCTTCAGGGTGATCCTTAAGATCTTGCAGGAGCTGTTCGCGCAGGTGATCGCGAAGCAGAAAGGCACGCATGGCATCCGGTGCTTGAGAGATCAAATAGTCGCCCGCACAGGTGAGGTTTCCCAGGACGTGGCCCGTGGCCAGGGTTTCGGCGATTTCGCCCGACACCAGGTCGATTTTGAGCAGTTGTGCCGCGGTGGTGGGGAGGTAGAGGTATTGGTCGCAGACGAATCCACGGCCACTGGGCAGGGCCCCGCCAGGCAATTCCAGAGGCGGCCAGGCTTCCTTGCCATCCGCGATACGATGGCTTCGGACGCGACGCCGCTCGACAACCGCGATGACGCCCTCGTGCACTCCACCCAGGAAGAGTCCATCCCCTCGCGGAACGGGCTTCCATTGCGGCTGGCCGGAAACGAGATTCAGGCAGTGCAGTTGGTCGGACTCAATGGGGGTCAGCAGTACGCAGTCGTCGGCAATAAGGGCCGTGGCATCGAGCCAACGGTCTCCCCAGCGCGGCATGGCCAGAGAGCCATAGAACTGAGCCGTTTCCCAGTTTCGGGCACCATTCGACTTGGCGTGTGGATAGGCATAACTCCACATCAGGGTTCGGGTGGCGACATCCACGGCCACGACCAGTCCGGACGAGGTGGGGCAGATCAAGACGCCGCTGGCGAAGGAGGGCACCGCCCCCCCGAACCGCCGGAACTGGTTCAGGGCCACTGAGAAGGGTGGCTCCACCTGGGCCAACTGTTGGGACCACGCCCCGTGCCCCGTGGCCGGATCGAGTGCCAATAGCCGGATCTCGTCTTTCTGTTCCACGATGGCGAGCAGTTGTCCGGCGACGCTCAGGGGCGGACCCAGGAAAAAGGTATCGGCCAGCTGTGGGTCTTCCCCTTCCTCACCTCCCAGCATCCACACGGTCTTGCCTTCCGTGGCAAACTCGACGGCGACCAGGTTGTTGTGCACGAACGCCATCGGTTCTTCATCGCCGAAACGTCCCCACAGCATGGCATGTTCGTTGTTTTCCGCGTTGACGACATTCAGGCCGGAAACGAGATAGAAGCAGCGATCATCGCGACTGACTTGGGCGTGAATTCCGTCTTCCCACACGCGCTGCTGCAATCCCAATTGGATGGCGGTCGCCTGAGCGGGGTTTCGTTCGGCGATGGGCGACATGCTCTGCTCATCCCGCAGCCGATTGGCCGGATAGGGGACCCACTGCCGGATTCCATTGTCCAGGCGAACGCCCAGGCTGACGTCAGGGGTTCGCATGAAGACGAAATCGCCGCCAACCAGTGGCTGCAGTGAGGGAATGGTGGGTGCTTCCTGCTCCAGAAAGCGGCGGTGCAGGTCTGTAATCCCGCTCGACTCCGATTCCCACAAGGTGATGGGCACTTCCCATTCCAGTCGCGGAAGGGGCATGCCCCCATCGACCCTGCGGTCACGGCGAGAATCCCCTTGGATTGTGGTCCAGGCTGTGTTTCGCGGATGCGCAAGGGGCTGTGAGCCGACGATCGTCGCCAGCCACGGACCCAGGTCCGACTCGGTGTGGGGAAGACTGGTCTCACGGCCGCTCATCCAAAAGCGTGGAGGGGGGGTGGTCTGCTGCAGTTCGGTCAGGACACGTATCGCCTCCTCGCGCTGGCCCGCGGCATCCCAGGCGATCGCCAAGACAATGGAAGCGTCGGACCCCAGCGAATTCCTGGCGGCGGGCGATTTCAGCAGTCGCCGCAGTGTCATGGCTGCAGCCAACGGTTCTGCCTCGTCCAGGTACTTGCGTGCGAGCAGATACGCCGCTTCATATCCAGCGGTTGTATGAAAATAGCGACGGCATACTTCCTGCAATTCTGCGGTACTATGGGTGGCAATCGCCCGATCCAACATCCGACGGGCTTCATCTCCGAACTGGAGCTGATACACCTCACGGGCCGGTTCCGGCATATCCCCCAGCAGGCGATAGACCTTGGACTTGAGACTCTCACGAGTGGCCGACGATGGAAGGAAGAAGTCACCGACGCCTGCATCCTGCAGGATGCCATCGAGCGCTTCGAGGGCCTCCGCATACTGACCGTCTTTGAGCCACCGTTCGGCGCGATTCAGGCTGCGCTGGAGTTCCCTGGGGGGCGGGGCCAGCGTCACAAAGGTGGCCGCCTCCGACGTTCCCGTTTGCCAGTTGGCACGAAGCCCTGGCATCACGGGAAGTTGTCGAACCTGCCCCCAAGTCCATGCTGGCGCCCCAGTCCACAGGAGAGACGCCACGACCAATCTGCGGTATAGCGTGCCTGAGGATAGCCGTTGCGAGTACATCGTCGATCCCTCCCCCCGAGGTGTATGCCCCGCACCACGGCGATCAACCAGGCCGATCCCAGTCAGCGACGGCCTCCGGCCTAGCCGGACGAATGGAAATCCCTGCGCTGGGACGAACAGCCGGAAATTCGTGGAAATCGTAGTCCCCGTGCGGACCAGGGACTGCATTTCGCGCGGTCTTCCACACGTTCGTCCGCGTCAGAGAAGTCCTCTTAACGCGTTGTCTCACAATATCTTACAAACAGGTGTCGGCTCGGGCAATTCGGACTGTTCGCGGTCGAGCGCCGATGCGCCGTGGGGCTTCGGCGCGCGTCGGAACGGTGGAAATCTCGTGCTTTTGCGAAGTTTTCCGCGGTCGGGTAGTTGCATTCCAGAAGCGGAACGCTTTAATCGACGCGGTCCGGGCGACAAAACGGACGTATTTTGGTAATCCCACGTTTCACATGGAGGACCCCTTCCAGGGGGCTAACGAACTATGGCTAAAGCTGCAGGAAAGCCACCAGCGAAGTCCGAAGTCTTCGCCAAGATCGCGGAATCAACCGGCGTTTCGAAGAAAGATGTCAGCGCCGTGTTCGACGCACTTGCCGATCAAATTCGAAGGTCTTTGGGCAAGGGTGGCCCCAAGGTCTTCACGATCCATGGGGTCTGCAAGATTTCGGTGACGCATAAGCCCGCCACCAAAGAACGGCAAGGAATCAACCCATTCACGAAGGAACAAACGACCATCAAGGCCAAACCTGCCCGCAATGTGGTGAAGGTGCGCCCGTTGAAGCAGCTGAAGGACATGGTTTAGCCCCGGCAGGCCTGCGGCAAGGCCGTCGCTGGCTGAATCTTCCCTGCGACGGGTTGTCCACGCGGAGCAAACACGGAGCTCGGTCTCTTGGAGACCGAGTCATCCGGTCGCGAATTGGCGGGTCTCCGTAAGGGTACGACTCGACTTGCGGTTGTACGGGTACTCGCTGGTCCAGTGAAAACCGCGTGACATGAGCACAAGGGCGCTGTCGGGGGCTCTGCGAAGGACCGCTGTCACCTGAGCGTTCTGGAACTGGCCCTCGAGTCGTACCACGCCGGGCCCCTGCCGCGTGAGTTGCATTCGGCCGCCCGCGTCGGTCTCACTGGACGTCGTGCTCACCGTCCCTTGGGCCCGCTTCGTCCGTCGTGGGGTTCGATTCCTCCACGCCGATAAACCGAGTTCGCAGTTCGGCACTGGGGACAGGACAGGTAAGTTGCTTGCCGAACCAGCGATAGCGATTGCGGGCCACCCATTCGTAGATGGCGTCGCGGATCGTCCGCGGGATCACCGAAGCGATGGCGAACAGGGACCAGGGGAGTCCCAGGCGGCGAGCCACCCGAAGTGCGGCATCGGAACGCAGATGCACGCCCGACTCATCAATGAGGACAACACTGCGAAGGTCCGCCGCCTCGTCCAGGCCCACGGGGTGTGTCCCGGCCGCGCGCGCGACGGCCGCCTGTCCTGCCTCGGATTGCAGTGACGCAAAGTGAAACTGCCCCTCCGGGTCCTTTTCAATGACCCATCGCACGGTGGCGTTACAGAGATTGCAAACGCCGTCAAACAAGATCAGGGGAATCCGGGGCTCGACGTCGTCCGGAACATTGGTCGCCATTCCGACAGTGTAACCCGTGGCGGTCCGATCAACAATTTTACTGGGGTGGGCTGGTCGCCCCCCTGCATCCCGGAAGCCTCCGATGCAGGGGACGGAGGAATCGATGCTTGAGATCGTACGGCAACCCTTGGTGAAACGGCGTTCCTTGCCAGGTCGCCATCGTGCGCCGGCTGGGCTACCGACTCAAGGCAGTTGGGGCAGTGCCCGCTTGCACTCTCATGTTCAGCGCCCAAGCGGCGCGAACCATCATGGACTTGGTGGCACGGACCAGGCTGCGGGTCCCGTTCGCTACGTTTGCGGAACCAGGAAGACACTCTCTACCTTGATCAAACACGAATCATCGGGAAACGTGTGCAGAGACTGAACAGAAAAGCTTCGTCCGCGAGTCTCCACGTAGATATAACTGAGGCCACCCAGGGAAATTCGACCACTGGACCCAAATCGGTGCAGCATACCTTCGTGTTCGTCGCGACACAGTTCGTTCTGGACCATCCACAGCAGTTTGGCATCGACAGCTTCGGTCTGCGCGGTGACGTGATAGCGAATCCCGCGTCTCCAGTCGATCTGGTGGTCCTCTCGCGCCTCGATACGTCGTCCCAAAAGCTGTCGTCCGCCGGGCAGTGGGCTGCTGGCACTGGTCACGATTTCCGACAGCACCAGGGATCTGCGTGCATCTTCGTAGCACCAGTGAATGACGTGTCCGGCCCGCAGGATTTCCACCTTGGCACGGTAGTTTCCACGTTCAAAACTGCGAGATTCGCACGGTTCGTAGAGCTCCGGATGCAGCGGCCGACCGAAAACATGCAATTGAATCTCGGTGGCCCTCGGCCGCGCGGAAACGAGGGACGTTCGTTGTTGTTCTTTCATCGCATCGATACCGATGGCGTTGTTTGTGTGTCACTACGGCGGATTATAGTCGCTGATTCCCGGTCGCTCAAACGGAGTTTTTTTCTTTGGAAAATTCCCGCGGCAGCGGTATTGACAAAATGCGGGCGCCGGTGGCGGAGTGACTGCGTTGAGTGCGAGCACGGTGGCTATGACCGCGCTCAATTCGTCGGCAGGAAGACGATGCCAGCCAGAATGTCGTACATGACATGCGCGCCGGCCGTGATGCCGAAACCGCGACGCAGGAACATGACCGCGAAGATGAGACCTGCCACGAAGCGGAACAGGAACGTGGACCAGACAAAGGAGTCCCCCGCGCCCACAAAGGCTTCGTAGTGTGCAGCGGCAAACAGTGCGCTGGAGGCAATCGCCGCGGTCCAAAGGCTCGAAACAGGTCCCTCGCCCATCCACCGCAAGAAGACAATCAGTGCAGGGATCAATGCCACGCGAAACAACAGCTCCTCATAGATCCCCGCACCAAAGAAGGCGATCAGCTGAGGGACGGGGCCGAGCGACAAGCGTTCCGCAGTTTGCGATGTGTCGGCAAGAAACGCGTTGACCAGCCACCCTTGTACGTGACTCCACAGCAGCAACGCGGCGGCATAGGAGAGCGATTCCCATCCCATCCGCACCAGGGACTCGGGCCGGATCCGCCAAGGCAATCGGGCGAGGTGATGCCAACCGACCAGGAGAAAAAGTGTCAAAAGGGGGAGCAAAAAGTACTGGCCGAAGCCGGTCGCTTGCAGCAGGGCCCGTAACCACAAGTCGCAGCCATTGCGGGTCGCGTCCACCCCCAGCCACAACACGCCCAACTCGTAGATCAGGATCAGGGGCGAAACGAACACCAGGCAGGTGAGCGGAATCGCGCAGTCGTCCCACGGGTTGTCGGCGGAACGCGGCACGGTCACCATGGGAGTCAGCTCCAGGCAGCAGTCCAACCGAAGTTCGTCCGATTCGGATAAAATCGGTCGCCTGGCACCTGGAACCAAACGGGAAACGGAGCGGATACGCGAGGGATGTCGACTGCATCGTCGTTAAATCAGGCCTATCAGTTGCTCTACAACCACTACGGGCCGCAAGGATGGTGGCCGGCCGAAGATCCGTTCGAGGTCATGGTCGGCGCCGTGCTGACGCAGAACACGGCCTGGCGAAACGTGGAACGGGCCATCGACAACCTCAAGGAAGTGGACGGACTCTCTCTGGCCGCGCTGGTACACATGCCGGATGCGGAACTCGAAGAGTTGATTCGTCCGGCCGGCTACTTTCGCGTCAAGACGAGGCGACTGAAGAGTCTGATGACGCGAATCGATACCGAATTCGAAGGGGATCTCGACCGATTGCTGGCGCTCTCCACGGCGGACTTGCGCCAATGGCTGCTGTCCGTGCACGGGATCGGACCAGAGACCGCCGATTCGATCCTGCTCTACGCGGCCCTGCGCCCCACCTTCGTCGTGGATGCCTACACCGCCCGCGTCGTCAAACGGCACGGCTGGCTCGACATGGAAGCAGACTATCACGCCTTGCAGGCGCAATTTCACGAGGCCCTGCCGGAGGACGTGCCCATGTTCAATGAGTATCATGCCCTGATCGTGCGCGTGGGAAAGGAATTCTGTCGCCCCACACCGCGGTGCGACGGGTGCCCGTTGGAGTCGTTACTGGCGAGCCAAGGGCCGTGCGTACCATGACCGACTTGTTTACTTCGATCGAATCTGACAATCTGAAGCGGATGCAGCCCCTGGCCGCCCGCATGCGCCCGTGCACGCTCGACGACGTGGTGGGCCAAGACCACCTCCTGGCACCACACGCCATCTTCCGGCGACTGCTGGAGGCCCGCGGACTGGGCTCTGTCATCTTGTTTGGGCCCCCCGGCTGCGGAAAGACGACCGTGGCAGGGCTGCTCGCCGGACATCTGGAGTGCCGCTTTCAGCCGCTGAATGCCATCAGCACGGGGGTGAAGGAGATTCGCGAGTCGTTGGACCAGGCGCGCGAGGAAGTGCGATCGGGTGGACCGCGCACGCTCGTTTTCATCGATGAACTCCATCGACTGCACCGGGGACAACAGGAAGTCATGCTGCGCGAGGTCGAAGAGGGGGTCATTGTGCTGGTGGGGGCCACGACGGCCAATCCTTTTTTTGCCGTGAGCAGTGCCTTGATCAGTCGCAGTCAGGTATGTGAACTGCGGCAGCTGTCGGCGGCGGATGTTGAGGTCCTCTTGGCCCGCGCTTTGGCGGACTCCGAACGAGGCCTCGGGGGACGAGGTCTGATCCTGGCGCCGTCCGCGGCAATGCTCCTGGGTCAACTGAGCGATGGGGATGCGCGTCGGGCCTACCAGGCCTTGGAACTCGCCGCGGCGGCGATACCGGCAGACGAGCACGAGATCACTCCTGCGCTCGTGCGCGAAGTCTTTCAGCGGCGGGCCGGCGTCTATGACCGGTCCGAGGACGCCCACTACGATCATGCCAGCGCCCTGATCAAGAGTATCCGCGGCAGTGATCCGGACGCCAGCATCTACTGGCTGGCCCGCATGCTGGAGGCGGGCGAAGACGTGCGATTCCTCTGCCGGCGCCTCGTGATTCTTGCGAGCGAAGATGTGGGAAATGCCGACCCGCAAGCCCTCGTGGTCGCGGTCGCCGCCATGCAGGCCTGCGAGTTCGTGGGGTTGCCCGAATGCCAACTTCCCTTGGCCCAGGCGGTTACCTACCTGGCCTGCGCGTTCAAATCCAACGCATCGACCGCGGCAATCGCCCAGGCCCGGCACGACGTGCGTGAAGGCCGTATCGCTCCGGTCCCCATGCGGCTGCGCGATTCCCATTCCGCATCCGCCAGACAACGTGGGCACGGAGAAGGCTATCAATACGCCCATGATGTCGAGGGGGGCATCGTTGCGCAGGACTACCTGGGCATCGATCGCGAATACTACCAGCCCGTGCCGCGTGGTTTCGAGGCCGATCTGGCGATTCGCCTGCAGGAGATTCGATCCATCCTGCGTCGTGCCAAAGTGGATTCTCCGTAGCCCCTGGCCTTGGCCGCCTGGTTTCGGGCGCGTGCAGGGCAGTCCTTATCTGCCACGCTGCATGCCATCCGCGCAGGACCATTGACATACCGGGTCATCGGTCCCCAGCCTGGCCTGCCCGACCCTGTGAATGCCTCAGCCAAGTCCCTGAAGTGGTCGCCGCCACTCTCTGCCGCTCCCATCCCACCGGGCAGCCTGCAATTCCGTCCCCGAGATGCTGTGTCCCCGCGTCCCCCCGCCGAGATGCTGTGTCCCCGCGTCCCTGCTTGGAAGTCGTTTACACGTACCAGAATAATCTCGCCGCGCTGCTGCGATGTGGTCGGCTATGGAGTACGGGATATTACGTCGGGACGTTCGGGGAGTATTCCATGCAGGCAGTGAGAAATGTTGTGGGGAAGAGCGGATGATCTTGCGTTCCATCCGCGCGAGGCGAATGGGGACGGAGGAGCAGTGGGTGGCCTGTGGCGGGTTGGCGTGCCGTCTTGGCCAATAGTCCTAACACCGCAGTTCCTCAAGCCGTCGGAGGAGTTCCGGGTGAAGATCGCCAGTCACCGCATCATCGATAAGTCCCACGTCCATCATGTCTCGTACATGCACGCGATCCTGGTCCCGGAACGCCGTCAGTTTCATCTCGATCAATCTTGCCAGTGAAATGACGTGACGACCGCCCGGCAGCGTCTGACGATCGTCAACGCCGGGTGCAGCACAGGGTTCATGCTCGCGGACCTTCTCACCAGCCCAGACGATATGGACGCCGTGACGAGGGTTGGGGTCCGCACGGTCGATGAACATTCCGATTCCCATGGTCTCAAAGTAGTCCATCCCGGCATTCTGTGCGGCGACTCGCGCGGCCGGCAAATCATGTCGATTGAGCAGTACATCGACATCCTTGGTCGTGCGGACGGCAGCCGGATCTACCGTGGCGACCCACAGCGCCACAGCCTGTCCACCCACCAATGCATACCGGATGCCGGCATCGTCGAAGCTGCGCGTAATACGTTCCAACCGCTGGGTGACGCTCTCCAATGCCATCAGATGTCGCTGCCATGTGTCAAGCTGCGGGGAACTGGGGATCGCCATACAGGAACAACGCAGTTGAGTTTGATTGGATTCGAGTCGTTGGCGTCGACGCCGACGGGTTCGTGCTCTCACTGTACTCGGCCGCCCTTCCGCCGGCAACTTCCCTCAAGCGATACGGATGGGCAATGAGCCGAGTCGAATGGAGGTCATGACAAAAAGGACGCCGGCAACGATCGTCAAGCCCTTCGCAATCGCGGCCTCAATACGTGTTCTGCGTACCGCGGAGACGGGCCGGACGTGTCCAATGGCCTCCTTCGATTTCTCAAGAAGCCAGTGATTCGACCGTTGATCCAGTCCCCAATCCGGGACCACCTGCGTTTCTATCCTCAGTAGCTTGGGAATCGGTCCCGAGAACGGTTCGGGGCAGAGTCCCAAGCTACGTTGATTGCGGCCACGCCGCGAAAGGGGAAGAACCGTGAAACACTTCACCTTCCTCTGTCTGTCTAGTTTCTTTTCACAGATGGGAGACACTATTATGGCAAACCACTGGTATCGCAATCCTCGAGGGAACAACCGGACGTCCTGTACGTTCCGGGGGCACATGGAGTCCCTGGAATCGCGGGCCTTGCTCGCCGCCGATATCCTCATGGTCGGAGACGGCAGCAATGACACGATCAATGCATTTGACGCTACGGACGGGAGCTTTCAGCACCAGTTTGCCGAGAACAGCGGACTGTCCGGACCCCGCGGTATGCTCGTCGTCGGTGACGAGTTGCTCGTCGTCAATCAAAACGTCGGTCAGCCCTTCAATGGGGAAGTCTTGCGCTATGATGCCGAGACGGGAGACCATCTCGGCGCCCTGGTGCCGGGTACCGACGGCAACGCTCCCTTTGGACCACGGGGCATGGTGATCAAGGACGACGTGTTGTATGTGGCTGACCTCCAGGAGGACGGCCCTTGTACCACATCAAGCTGTGTCGACGGGCGAGTGCGGACGTACAACGCCGACGGCTCGTTTCGCGGGGATCTCAACCTGGGCAGCCTCGACCTCAGCCCTTCAGGTGTCACGGATCCCGACCGCGAGTTCAATCCGCGCGGCATCGTGATTGGACCCGATAACATGATCTATGTTTCCGCATTCAATCCGGAAAACCTGCTGGAAGGGCACATCGTCCGTTTCGACCCCACCACTACCTCGGTGACCGATGTGTTCGTGGATAGTGACACGTGTGGCTGCGACCTGCATCGGCCCGAGGGCCTGGTCTTTGGACCGGATGCCAACGGCGATGCCGTTCGGGACCTGTATGTGACCAGTTTTCGCGCCGATCCCAATGACAACGATCGCATCATGATCTTCAGCGGCGTGAATGGGTCGGTCGTACGCGATATCGACCTGGCGATGCCGGAAGCCTCGGGTGGTCAGCGGGCCTTTGCCCAAGCCCTGCTCTTCGGCCCACAGGACCGATTGTATGTGCCCATCACCGGAGGTGACGCCAGTGTTGCCGGCGAGGTCCGGGCCTACGACGTCAGTGATGGAAGCCATGAAGTGATCATTCCCAACTCGCACATGGGGCAACCTTGGTTCCTCACCTTTGGCAACACGGATCCGGCCACACTGGATTATGTCCCGGATTCCGGAGTGGATGGTGATTTCAACGACGATGGGGTACGCGACCTGTCGGACATTGACGCCCTGGTGGCGGAAATCGCCTCGGGAATGAATTCCCCGAATTTTGATCTGTCAGGCGATGGCCAGGTGAACCTGGTGGATCGGGACGCCTGGCTGGCGGAGGCCGGGGCAATCAATCTGCCGTCTGGCAACGCCTACCTGCTGGGCGATGCCAACCTCGACGGGTCGGTCGACGGAACGGACTATGGCATCTGGAACAGCCACAAGTTCACGAGCAACGCGGCCTGGAGCGCCGGCGATTTCAATGCGGACGGCCTCGTTGATGGCTCGGACCATGCCCTCTGGAACAGCCATCAATTCAGCTCGGCCGTCCGCCGGCCAGCTGCAGCGCTTCCGGCGATACGCAGCTTGGAAGTGACCGGTCTGGACGAATCGCGACGCGATCACATCTTCGCGATGTTGCGCCTCGCCCTGTAGCAGCTGCCGGTGTGCAATTCATCCCGAACGTGCACTGCCGGAGATGCGTAAGCGCCAATCAGGCCATGGTTGACGGTGGACCTATTCTGAGGGTCTTCCCGAACCCTCAGGATAGGGGCCAGACATGCTTCGTGGGATCGTCCGCGAGGAACTCGCGGGCGATCCCACCGACAGCACCATGTTTGTGTTCATCAACCGACGCCGGGACCGCATGAAGATTCTATACTTCGACGGCGCCAGGTATTGGCTGCATTTCTGCCTCCAGCCACCCCTCCCCAACATTCAGCCTTGACAGATGACTAGGGGGTCTTGGCTGCGCGCTTGGCCGCTTGGGGCAAGTCGGGGTCTACCAGTCCCAAGACACCACGCCCCTCGGAGACGCGACTGGCCACATCCCCCATCAACTCCTCGACATCGCGATCCCAGTAGGGGATTTGTTCCGCGCGTGGTGGGGCACGATAGGGTCTGACGATTCGGAATCCGACGGTCAGCGCTTCTTCGTCGGTGTACCACCAGGGGCTCTTGGGAAAATTGGGATCTTCCGTGCGCCAGTCTTCGGACTTTGCGCGGGAGCCGCTTCTCAGTTCCGCCGCATCCGCGTTCCAATGGCCCCCTCGCACAGCACGTTCGAACATCCGCGTGGGCAAGATCAAAGTTTCCAGGACCGGCACAGGTCCCTTCGTGGAGCGCTTCGCCATTCGCGACAGGGCATCCGCCTCGTACTGGTCCAGCACCATTTCCGCAACGTTGCCGTGCATGTCGTACAGGCCCCAGGCATTCGGGCGCTTCTGACCCACGGGGTGGTACGTGTCGTCCCCGTTGTCGAAGTACCAGGCATACTCATCAAGTTGCGTAGGATCATCTCCGAAGGAGAATGCGGTTTGCGTCCCAGCCCGGCAGGCGTATTCCCACTCGGCCTCGATCGGCAAGCGATAAAAATGTCCAGAGGCCAGGGACAGCCACTTCGTGAACTGCCGTGCGGCGTACTGCGTCATGGTCACCGCGGGTTGCCGAGGCTCTTCGCCCAGGGCAAAGGTGAATGTCGGGTCATACAGCGGCGTGGGGGCGGTGATGGCATCCGCCTTGGTCGCCTCGGTCACAGGCCGCACCTTTTGGCGCTTGAACTGCTTAAAGAGATCGTAAAGCCCCATGAAGTGCTTGTATTCCGCCCAGGTCACTTCGTATTTTCCCATCCAGAATGGGTCGACTTGCACGGTGACCTGCGGTCCTTCATCTTCCTGCCGACCAGATTCCGTGTCGGGCGTTCCCAGCAGGAAGGTACCGCCAGGGCAGGGGACCATTTCAAACGTCACGTCACTGCCGGGCAGCGTGGTCTGGTAGGGGACCATGTATCCATCTTCGACTTGCACGCAGGGACTCTGCTCGACCGGCTTGGCAGCGATTCCCAATTGGGGATCCACACCGTCCCGTGCTGTGGCCAAGCGCGGCTGCCCAGTCCCGAGTACCGTTCCAATCAGGATGGCCACCAGGAAGGGGCCGGTGCGAGTCGCGTTGCAAGGGTACCGGAGAGATCGTTGTGGCACGTGGTTCCGTTTCATATCAGGTGACCTGGTCTGAGTCGCCAGGCTATGTCTCAAGTGCCCCCTCCTCTGTCTCGCTCCTCCGTAAAGGCGGGGGAGATAGGACTTGCGGAGTCGCTTCGCGACCAGTTTATCGGTCTTGAGGCAAAGCCTGGTTCCATGCGCGTGCTGCGGAGGGACGGCGCCGCGGCCTATAATGGTTCCCCGAGCTTCGATACTCCGCGAACGCCCTTTCCCACCTTTTAGTCCCCATGTCGATCCCTGGCAAGTGTCACGTGGTACGGTTGACACCCCCTGGTCAGTCGGCGATTGCCACGATCCTGCTGGAGGGGGCGACGGCCCTCCAGCGGATTGAGCCGTTCGTGCGCGGCGAAGGCAACAGGCCCTTCTCGCCCGAACGATTGCGGGGCATGGTTCTGGCAGGTTGGCAGCACGCTCAGGGCGCCCATGAAGACGTGATACTGCACTGGGATCCGGGGGTGGGCCTGGAAATCCATTGCCACGGCGGTTCAGCCACGGTGAATGGGATCCTGCAGGGCCTGCAACAGGCAGGTTGTGACATCATGTCCTGGCATGACTGGTTGGCTCGCAAGGGCTGGTCCACGCCGAAGGTGGAAGCCGCGCAGAGGCTCTGCGCCACGTGCACGGAAACGACCGCTCTGCTGTTGCTCGATCAGTATCACGGCGCGCTGGACCGGGAACTGCTGAGCGTGGAAGGAGCCTTGGCGAAAGACGCCTGTGGGGAGGAAGTGACGACCCGGATCGAGGCGCTGCTGGCAACCTGGCAGTATGGCCGGCATCTCACGGAGCCATTTCGAATCGTGTTCGCTGGGGAACCCAACGTCGGCAAGAGCAGCCTGGTCAATCGCCTGTTAGGGCACTCGCGGTCTTTGGTATTTGACGAGCCCGGTACGACGCGTGACGCCATTCGGGGACTGACGGCCATGGACGGATGGCCGGTCGAACTGGTTGATACGGCCGGGTGGCGGGAGGATGCCTCGCCGGTGGAAGCGGCAGGCATCGCGCTGGGTCTGGCGGCCTGGGGCCAGGCGAACCTGCGTGTGTTGGTCTACGACGCATCGATCGAGCGCGAAGTGGCAAACCGACATTGCGAATGGGGGCCGTCGCTTGGCGATCGCCCCGCCGCACAGTTTGTGGTGGCCAACAAGTGTGACCTGGTGCCCGGAGGGGACGATGGACGTGGTGCCTGCCGGGTGTCGGCCCGGACCGGTGAGGGGATTCCCTTGCTTACGGAGTCTTTGGCCCGCGAGCTGGTGCCGGTCCCGCCACGTCGCAGCACCCCTTTGGTATTTACACGGCGGCAACAGCGAGAACTCTCCCTCGCCCTGCAAGCCCTTCGCAGCCAAGACCTATCCGCTGCACTGAATGCACTGCGCGCAGTGCGGGAGGGAACTGCCGACGTTCTTGAGGAACACGGCTTGGAATCCCCGGGGCTGTCCGCGGAGGCGACCTTTCATGCCGATTAGGCAACTTCCAACTCGCGTCCATTCCCAGGAAATGCGGCGAAGGGCGCAATCCGAAAAATGATCCCAACCGATACTCTCTGGGATGGAACCTGCGCTGCTGCCGGATCGGTTCGAGGCTAGCAGCGTGGCGGAATACCGAGGGAGCGTGCGGAACACGGCCGGCAATCGGCGGCCAGCGTTCGGTCTGGATTCCGATGTCGGCCGACGGTACGATCCAGCCCTATTTTTCTCCTCGAAGGGGGGGCCTGCGGACTCCATCTGCCGCGGGGCGATAGCGGACCATGGATTGGAATACAGGTGTTCAGGAGGAACACTTTATGCAGGGTAAGCACGGTACCCATACCCGTCATGCGGCGACCAGCATGGTGGTGATCGGACTCTCGATCTGGTGGCTGGCGGGTTCCGCCACGGGTCAGTTTCGAGACATCACTCCCAAGCAGCCTCCGGCGGCGCCGCCAACTCGCAGTGACCAGGATTATGCGCCTCCCGATCCAGAACCCTTGCCGGAACTGAATGAACCCCGTGAAAAGGCGCCCGCTCCGAAACGAGAATTGCTGCCGGATGCCGAGGCACAGGAGCAGGTGAGTAAGGCGGATGGCGCCAGCGAGGCGGACCGCGCGGATGACATCGCACGGCAAATGGACCAGGAATTGGTCGACGATACCGAGCTGCGGCCCCTGCGGTTTCGAGGCGTGATGGTGGGGGAAACCACCCAGGACGAGCTGACCGAAAAGTGGGGCAAGCCCTTCAAGATTGCCAAAGGGAAGTCGGTCCGGATCTACAAGTATCGGCCACTCCCATTTCGGCAGGTCGACGTCACGATCCACGAAGGTCGCGTCGCTTCCGTGCTGATCCACCTGCACGACCTGCAAGAGGCGAATCACATCGCGGCAGAGCTGCGAATGACCAAGATCGAGCCCGTGCCCGTCCCGGATGACTATGGGAACGTGATGGGCCTGGCATTTCCTGAACGAGGTGTCCTTCTGGGATTTGACCTGAGGGATCCCGAGTCCCTCGTCTCCAAGATCTTGCTCGAACCGGTCAATCCAGAACCCTTCTTGCTGCGGGCAGAGTACGATTTTGAACACCAGTATGGACAAGATCTCGCGGACATCGATACCGCGCTGCAGCTGAATCCCCAATACGCCCACGCCTACTGGTTGCGAGCCAAGCTCTTGCACGAATTGGGGCGTTCTCGGGACGCACTGGAGGCCATCGAAACGGCCATCGAGCACGAGCCCGATTCTTTTCTGTACGGGACGTTGCGGGCCAGGCTCTTGGAGAGCCTGGGAAAGTTCGCAGCGGCCCGCCGACAATTGGATCGGCTCCGCGAACGCGACGACGTGCCGGCCGAGATCAAGGCCGAGATCGAGCTGATCGAGGGGGACATCCTGGCTGAGGAGAAGGCAGGGCAGTTCAACCAGGCCATGCGGCATCATCTGCGGGCCATCCGCCTGGCCGCGCCCCTGGCCAATGACTCACGGTTCGTTCCCCGCCGCACCGCCAAACTGACGTTGATTCAAGCACACCTGGCCGTGGCGCGCGATATCTCCCTGGGGAGTTTTCAAAAGCAGCGTGAAGTGGTTCCCCGGTGGCTGAATCGCGGGAAGGCACTGGTCGAGGAATATGTCCGCCGGGATCAGGGAGATCGCGGACTGCGTCTGGTCGCGGCTGCCGAAGCGCTGGCATGCGCTGCAAACCTCCGTAACTCCGAGGATCCTGGTCGCATCCTCGAGGATGTGATGGAGGAGGGTCGGAATCAGATCGGCCTGAGTCAGGATAAGCGTGACATCCACCGCCTCGAATGGCTGGCCGGTGTGGCAATGGCTGAAGGAGTGCGGATGGAGCGCCTGCGGGGTCAGTTCGAATCTGCCGTCGAAGCGGCCAACTCCGCGCTCGAACTGTTGCAGAAGAGCGCGCCCGAACGGCAGTCAACGCCCCGACAAAAGTACCTGGTCGGTCGATTGTATTTCCATGTCGGGTCCCTGCACGCGGTGCAGCATAAGGACCACGGTCAGGCGCTGGTCTGGTACCGCAAGGCGGAGCCGCTGCTGGCGGTCACCGCCTCGCCCCCGACGCTGGCGGACCCCCGTACGCATGGCGAGTCGTTCGTCAGCATGGCCGTCTCCTACTGGGAAACGGGAGAACGTGAACGGGCCATCGAGCTGACCGAGCTGGGTACCGACCTGCTGCAGAAAGCCGTTGCCTCGGAACTGCTTCCCGGCGACGCCCTGGCAGTTCCCTACGGGAATCTGGCGTCGATGCACCAGTCGGCGGGCCACGAGGACGAGGCCAAGGCGTTTGCCGAGCTGGCCTCGAAGGTGACCGGGCCCAACCAGGATTCAGAGACCCGCTGACGCCTGGACCAGCTGGCCGCAGGCCGCCGCGATATCCGCCCCCATCGAGTAACGAATCGTGGTGAAATAGCCCGCAGTTCTCAGCACATCGGCGAATGCGTTGCGACGATCCCACGGCGTCGCCTGCCAGTGGTGCCGATCGGGGATCGGATTGTAGGGGATGAGATTGACGTGCGCCTCCATCCCCCGGAGATAGTCCAACAGGGCCTCCGCATCCTCGGGACCGTCGTTGACCCCATCGATCAGCAAGTGCTCGATCATCACCGGCCCTTGCTTGGGCCGACCGCTGTGCCGTTCGGCCACATAGCGGAGGGCCTGACGCAGGTCGTCCCAAGAGTGCCGTCGGGACCAAGGAACCAGCCTGGCCCGCAAGTCCGGCCGAGCGCTATGCAGGCTCAGGGCAATTTGCACCGAAGGGAATCGGTCCACCAGGCGTACCATGGCATCGGGGACACCCACCGTCGAGACCAGCAGCCGTCGGGCGGGTATGGCGAAATGATTGGGTGACTTGAGGTGGTCGACGGTTGCGTAGAGCGCATCTTCGTTATCGAGTGGTTCCCCCATCCCCATGAAGACCACATTTCGCAGCCGCCAGCTCGATTCCGCCGCCAGTACTGCTGCCTGACGCACTTGTTCCAGCATCTCGGCGGCCGTAAGGGAGCGTACCAGGCCCATGCGGGCCGTAGCGCAGAACGGGCAACCGGCGGCACAGCCCACCTGGCTGGAAATGCAGGCGGTGGTGCGTCCCGTGCGAGCTCGCATCACCACCATTTCCAGCCGCGTCCCATCCCTTGCCTGCAGCACGCATTTCCACGAGCCATCCACTTCGGAACGGCGGCGCTGGACCTCGGTCAGGGGCTCGAGATCAAAATACGCACTCGCCTGCCGGACCGCGTTCCCGCCGAGGTACGCCAGCGAATCGCCGACGGTTCGGTGGAGGCGATAGAGCGCATATCGCATGCGCGCGATGCGATAGGGGTCGAGGTGCTGGGCGCGGCGAAACGCCTCGACTGCTTGATCCTCGTGAAGCGTCGGTCGGGCTGGCGTTTCCACGGCTTACTGGGGAATCTCGTCCTGAGCCTTGCGGGTCGACATCGCTTGCCAAATCGCCAGGTCAATAACTTGTGCTACGGTGTTCACCGCACCATCCGCCAAGAGTACGTTCACCGAGGATGGATGCCTGCTGCGAGCGGTCCGCCAGCCAAAGGCCGCAAACCGCTCCGACGGATCGACAACCAATCGAGGGGCCAGGCAGTCGGGCCGCTGCGCATTGGGTGGCAAGTAGTGATTGTACAGCCCACAGCGGTATTCGCCGTTGACCCAGGCGAATCCTCGGCGGTTGGAGACATTAAACTGGGTGGCCGCCGCGCAGTGGGAATCGGTCAGCGGAGTTTGGAACACAAACGCATAGGCCGTTTGTGGATCGACCGCGGCCACCGTACCGCCAAAGCTCTCGTCGCCGTCTCCGAGAATGCTCTCCGACAAGGCCACCGTCTTGGAGGCCCCGTCCCGAATGTCGCGGATTCGGTATCGGGAATTGACATGAAAGAGCCCTCGCGTGGCAAAGGGAGTGCCCCCACCACTGCCGTCGCCCGTGCACGCCGCATAGTTCAATGGGCCCAGGTCCGCGGCAACGGGTTGACCTCGATCGCTGGGACAGAGGAGTACGGGGACCATGACCGACGAACCGGCTCGATTGTCGGGTGTGATCCGCAGGTCCACTCCGTAAAGCGGTTGGTTCAGATCCAACCGCGAGAATGCCGCATTGTTTTCCAGGTAGGGACTGATGTGGGCGAATGTCGACCAGCGAAAGAAATTGTGCGGCAAGGTGGGCAACGGGGCGTAGGGCTTGGAATCCGCACCCGTGGGCCAGACCTTCCGCGCCGAATCGTAATGGTGGATAGCCAGTCCCAATTGCCGCAAGTGGCTCAGACACTGCATTCGGCGAGCGGACTCGCGTGCGGACTGAATCGCCGGCAGAAGCAGCGCCACCAAGACGGCCACCACGGCGACAACGACCAGTAACTCGACGAAGGTGACACCGTGCCGAAAGGCCCAGGATCGCGTCCGTCGCACCCACGCTCTGTCCATGCGACCCCAGGTCAAATCGACTCCTCCTTCAGTCCAACCCTTTTCCCCCGCCGGCAGGTGAGTAATGGGGCCATACACGCCAGCATGCCCGCGAGACCCCATTGCAGCGGGCCTGGTTCCGGCACCAGTTGCCCCGCATCGGCGCTCGTGAACTTGTGGCTGTTCCAGACACTGAAGTCCGAACCGTCGACATGGCCGTCCGCCGTGAAATCGCCCGAGCACCAGGCCGAGGCCGCGGTAAACTTGGAACTGTTCCAGAGATTGAAGTCCGTGCCATCTACGGTGCCACTCAGGTCTGCGTCGCCAGGTTGAATCGCCTGTCCCGACGGGGTCAGGACGGCGCCCGCCACCGACCGCCAGGTCGCCAGGTCGGCCACGTCCACCAGCCCATCCGCATTCATGTCAAACGCCATCCGATGCTGACCACTTACGATCTCGGCGACCAGGGCATCGACGTCTCCGCACTGGTACAGTCCATTTCCATTGAAGTCGCCCGGCAAAGCGGGCCCTACGAGCAGGATGTCACCTACCGCAACTCCATTCAGCAGATCGTTGGTGCTCAGTCCAAACCCGACGTAGTCGATGAACGGACTGGGGATGGGATTTCCCACGGCGTACTTGAGGATGGTACCTGCTGCAGCGCTGTAGACCAGTAAGTTCCCGGTGTCCAGGAACTGGATTCCCGAGGGGAAAAACTGCGCTGGCGTCGTCAGGTACGCGCTGACCGTCGTGCCATCAAACTGGACGATACGGTCGCCGTTGACGCTGGCGATCAACAAGTTCCCAGTGCCTGGGTCGAGGGCCATGCCCGTCGGACCCGAGATCAGAGGGTCTTCAATCGTCTGTTGCAGCACACCAGCAGCGTTAAAACGAAGCACACGGTTTCCGGTGAGCTCGCTGACATACACATCATCCCCGTGGACCAGGATCCCGGTTGCGCCGGAATGTCCGGCCCCGAAATTCCCGAGGGAGCCTCCATTGTCGGCGTCGAGTACGGTAACGCTGTTGCCCATGAATCCGCCTGCCGCGGATCCGAGATTTGAAACCAGCAGGTTCCCTGTCGCGTCAAACCGCAGCGCCGCGGGGCCATCGAACGCGGGGGTAGGTGCGGGGTTTCCCGGCGCAAGGACGTTGGCGAAGGTCCCATCCGCGCGATGGAATTGCAGCACCTGGTTCCCGAACGTACTCGTCACAATCAACTTCCCATCGGCGCCCCAGCGCAATCCCGTGGGGCCGCTCAGGCCGCTCGTCACGATCTCCTGCGCGGGGATGAATTCACCCAAGTAGCTGCCCGAATCGCTTACCCTGGCCACGCGATTGACCCCGGCATCGAAGTAAGCATTGCGCAGGGTTACGAGAAACTCAGCGCGGGCAGTGTCACACAACGCCATACCAGCCAGACAGGCACAACTTACCATCCCCAGGGCACGCATCATTGGATTCTCCCCTTCGTGTGGCCCAATCTCATCGGTTCAAGAAGGGCCAATATAGGCAACCCGGTGTGCCCTGGGCAAATTGCCTGGGGCCAAGGTGCGACGCGGAGAGGGGTGAAGGGGTTAGATTCCTGGGATTTATTGATGGTGGGATGGCTCAGGAGCCGGGGCCCCCCAAGCGAGGCTCGGCCTTTTTGTGGCCCCGCTGGAGGTACCGAGGTTCATCGATCGCCGCAGTGGCCAGACGTCGTGCCACCCACGGTCTTTCCCAGCTCCCTCTCCCCACACTGCGCTCGACCCTTCCGAAGGGCATGTGAAGAGATCGTCCACGAATCGCGTACGGTCATTTAGGAACTGCGAAAGGGCTTATTGGCTTGAAACAGCTCCAGTCGTGTCTGCATGGTGCCGCGGACATGTTCGGGCAAGGCCTGGTCGGCCAAGGCCAGCTCTTGTTCCTTGACGGCTGTGTCGAACTGTCCGGCTTCTGCGTAGGCGGCGGCGAGTGCGGCGTGGTATTCCCAATTGGCCTGTGGCCCCGCCGCCTGGAACGCGGATTTGGCAAGTTCCACCGCCTTGGCGCCGTCCCGAACGCTGTCTTCGCTGCACGACGCCAGGAAGAAGGCGAAATCCCGCTGCAGCCAGGCCAGGGGGCTCTTCCGGACGGCCTCGCCCAGGTCCTGGGAGGCTTTGTCATAGGCCCGCATCGCTTCGTGTGCCCGAGCCCTCAGGACATAGGCCATCACCTGATCGGGAGCCCGGCGAATGGTCTCCGAATAGTCCGCCAGCGCACTTTCAAGTTCGCCTAACTGCTGGCGCGCATATCCGCGTTGCTGGTAGCCCATGAAGAAGTCCGGATCGGATTCCAGTGCCTGGGAGTAATCGTCCGCAGCTTTTTGCCATTCCTTCTTCTGCAACCAGGCATTGCCGCGATTGTAATAGGCCATCGTCAAGCCAGGTTCCAGCTCGATGGCGCGCGAGTAATCTTCTATGGCGTGATCGAAATCCTGCTTCTGCCCCCAGACGAAACCTCGATTGTTGTAGGCCATGGCGAACTTGGGATCGATGCGAATGGCTTCGCCATATTCTCGAAGGGCCAGGTCGTAATCGCGGGCGTCATTGGCGATCTCCGCTAGGTAGTAATGCGCCATGACCAGTTGCGGATCGAGTCGTAGGGCCTGCCGGAAATCGAGCGCTGCCTGCTTCACATCCTGGCGTGCGTAGGAAGATTCACCGCGATGAAAGTGGGCCATCACGAGTTTTGGATTCAGCGAGATGGCCCGCTGAAAATCGTGCAGGGCCTTGGCATAGTCTTGCTTCTCCAGCCAGACCTTGCCCCGGTTGACGTAGGCATATGCGTTCTTGGGTTCGATCTGCAAGACGTGATTGAAATCGGCCATGGCCTTATCGAGATCCCGCTTACTGAGCCAGGCCAGGCCGCGGCCCAGGTAGCCGGCGGCGGTGGCATTCTTGCCAAGTGCCATACCGAAGTCGGCGATTGCTCCGTCATGATCCCCCTGCTTCAGCCGCACGACGCCGCGTTGATAGTAGTTCGTACTGGAAGGATCCCGCTGCACCGCCTGGTGGAAGCGATCGAGGGCCTGCTGAACCGGCAGCACGGCACTGCGTCGCAGGTACGCGCCGCCGTGTGCCTTGATCCACAACCAGTTCCCAGATACGTCGGAGACTTCGAACATGTCTCCCAGCTCGGCTTTTCCCACCACGCCTTGCCCCTTCCGTTCAAATTCCGCGCCAGGTGTCACTACCACGACGCGCTGACCCTTGAGGTTCTCCTGGGCCTCCAGTCCCCGTGTGCCGAAACTCGCGGTCGCCAGCCAGGCAGCTGCGGACGCAATGAACCAAAAGAGGGGCCTCAGGTAAGGAAACATAGTGTGTCAACCTCCGAGTGATGGGTTTCGTCGAGCTGGCTCGTCTGTCTCCTGCGACACAACGCAGGGGGACGGGTAAGGGGCAACGCCGTGACCGATTTTCAAGCCGCGGATTCTCGATTCATACCGCCGTTCTTTCCCCCTCACCCCGGCCCTCATCGTACCACACAAGTGCTGCTAAGTAGGTCCGCAGAAAGAGTTAAGCTGCCTTTCGAGGAACATAGCCGCGAATTTCCTGCGTCAAATCGTCATGGTCGAACATAAAGCCCATGTGGTCGCGATGCCCGGTAATGCGGCGCACACCATGATGAAAGGCAGCCACGAGATCATCCAGGCTTTGGTACAGGACATTAGCCAACACCGTGCGTTTTAAATGGCCCCACAATCGTTCGATCAGATTGAGGCTCGGCGAGTATGGCGGTAACCAATAGACCTCGATTTGCCTGCGGTGCTCGGCCAACCACTGCTGTACCGCTTTCGTCGTGTGAAAGCGACCATTGTCACAGACCAGGCGGATTTTCCGTCCTGCATAGGCCCTCACGAGCGTTATCAGGAATACCAAGAACGCCGTACCGCACTTGCTATCGGCGATGGTGTACGTTAGCTTGCCAGTCTTGTAGTCGACGCCGCCGTACACCACTTTCTTTTCGTTCTTGCCTGGCGCCGGTACCTCGGGCTGCTTTCCTACGGGGGCCCACATCCGCGCCAACGCGGGGAGTTTGTGAATTTCCACTTCGTCTTGGAAGATCAAGACTTCGCCTGCATTCTTGCGGATCGCTTTTTTTCAAGGCTTTCAGCTCGCCCCGAGCACGCTCGTAGGCGGCTTCGTCCCGTTTCCCTTTCATGGTGTGTTTGGGACGCTGAAAGGAGAATTTCTCTTCGACCAAGAGTTTCCGCACACGGTCGTCGCTCAGCGAAATCTTCGTCGTCTTCTCCAAGTGCTTTGCCAATCGGTTGGCCGACCAGACACTGAACCCGTATCCCAAGGTCTGGGGCGGGGTTTGCACCGCTTCCCGCAGAGCAACGCGATACTCGGGCGTGGCCCGCGAAGGACGGCCTGGCGACTTGCGTCGCTGCAACCCTTCCAGCCCACGTTGACGGTACCGCTTTCGCACATTGTCGACGGTTGCAGGACTGCATCCCAGATCCTCCGCAATGTCGAATTTCGACCGTCCAACTCCGCTCATCAAGATCACGGTCGCGTTGCGAAACACGCCGACGTCGTTCGCCGAAAAACGCAGTTCATCCAACGTATCCCATTCATCATCACTCAGCTTCCGTGCCGCCATAGCTCCGCCTCCCTGCGATCAACACTACAAACAAAACCGCACGGAGTTTAACTGATTTGCCTTCCCAGCTTAACTTCAATTGCGGACCTACTTAGTCCTCAATCAAGCGTAGGTTGATGGATAACAACGGGGTAACACAGGGCGTGGATTTGGGCGTAACGCGATCCCGTGTCGCCGTTGGACGCTGGTTTGTTTTTCAAGTTGTCGTGCTTTCAGGAGGCTTTTCTTTCTGGCCATGAGCTCGGTTGGGTGTGGCGGCGGACCGGAGCATCCGGTCTCCGGCTTCAGGGAACTGGAACCCCATCTGCTCGGTGCAAATGCAATCGAAAGAATCGAGTTGATCAGAATTTGGAGGCAATGGAACGACAACGTGAATCGATTCTCCGGGCACGAGGCTCTGGGACCAGATGTTGGCACCGATTCTAATGTTGCCAGTTGGAAGTGAGACGCCAGGTGTCAGTGGGCGCCCAAAGGAGTCCAGTGAGAGGCGCTTGAAAGGATACCAGTTGGAAGATGAGTCATGAGCTGCTCCGCTTGGTGGTTTTGTACACGAGACCACCGAGGGGAGCGAGCGGATGGCGAACCGACTGGCGA
>WPCK01343820.1_pt1 | contig 27779 bp, 20 predicted proteins | sample 5399851 | NCBI WGS metagenome assembly WPCK01 (sample SAMN12869471, study PRJNA574797) | sludge metagenome | isolation source: wastewater treatment of pH11 | place: China:Beijing | collected 2019-05-20 | reverse complement strand
TGTAATGTCCGCTGCTACAGAATAATATACACAAAGGAGTGGGTCCCATGCGATTGGACCGAATAGATTTCGAAATCCTGGACGCACTTCAAAAGAACGCTCGGCAGACCAATAAGGCCCTGGCCCAGCGGCTCGGGATTTCGCCCTCGACCTGTTTGGAGCGCGTGCGACGCCTGGTGAGTAAGCGGGCGATCCGTGGCTTCCATGCCGATGTGAGCCCGACGGCCGTCGGGATCGGCGTGCAGGCACTGATTTCGATCCGTTTGGGGCGGCATGCCCAGATCTCGTTCAATGCGCTCGTCAAGGAACTGATGGACCTGCAGGAGGTCATTCACGTCTACCTGCTGGCAGGTTCTCAGGACCTCCTGATCCATGCGGCCGTGAAGGATGTCCCTCACTTGCGATCGCTCGTGGTCGACCAGTTTACCTCCCGGCCCGATGTGGCGCACATTGAAACCTCGCTGATCTTCGAATTCGCGAAGTCAGCGGTGCTGCCGAACTATGTTCGGGATCGTGATGCGTAACGACCCCGGCCTGCATGACCGAGGCACGTCGTAATGGACTTTCTGAGGAGCAGGGCAGCGAACAGCCATGTGAGCCCCGACGCGGGTTCGGGCACCGCACTGGCCGCCGTCTGGAACTTGTTGCTGTTCCAAATGCTGAAATCGGAGCCATCCACGACACCGTCGCCGGTAAAATTGCCTGAGCACCAATTCGTGTTGTTGGTGAACTTGCTTCCATTCCAGATGCCGAAATCGCTGCCGTCGACAGCTTCGTCCAGGTTGGCATCCCCCATCAGGGTGCCTCGCAGGCCGACGACCCATTCCTGGATGTCCGCCAGGTTCGCCACGCCATCCCCGGTCAGGTCGTATGCGCTGCCGCCACCGGTGGCGACTGCCGTGGTGAGCAGATTGATGTCGCCGCAGTCCAGGACGCCGCTCTGGTCAAAGTCGCCCCGCAGGCCGATTCCGGTGATCTGGAGCTGTACCGAAGTTGCGAGGTAATTCACGTTCCATGCGAAGCCCGACGGAAGTGACATGGTATCAAACGTCCCTTCCACCCCCCCGGTTGCCATCAAGATCGTAAACACATTGCCCACCTGCGGCGTGAAGCCCGGGGCCAGGGAGACTTCCAAGTCGCCACCGAGGAAGGCAAAACGGTCGACTTGGATTTGGTCCAGCGAGACACCCGCGACGTTGCCCCCCACGTCCAATGCCAAGGTCCCTTCCGCGTCGTTGGCCAGATCACCCAGGATGTGGATCACACCGAAGGCGTTGCCTGATACATCTCCGGGCGTGATGAGCCCCGCATCATTTCGCACGGTCCCCGGCAGGGGACCACTTCCCACGAAGATCTCGCCGCGGCCGGACAGAATCCCTCCCTGCAACTGAACGAATTGAGCGTCCAGGCGGCCACTATCCATCCGCAGATGACCGCCGTCTCGGACCTCCAGATCGGCGAACAGCGTCAGCACGCCGGTGGAACCTATCCGCACTTGCATTTCCGCGGTGGGGCTTCCCGAAATGGTCGCGCGAAACACGGTCGACGCGCTCGTCACGGCCGCCTCTTTCGCCGTGCCCGAGACATTGGCGACCGTGGCATCCCACAGGGAACCAGGAACGCCCGCGGCCGTCCAATTCGTCGGCGTTGTCCAGTTGCCTGAAGCGGCCGTCGTCGACCAGGCATGGGACTGGGTAACCGGGTCGCTGATGTAGAGATTGGGACCCGGCCCCCCCTGACCGATCGACGGATTCGCGTCGATGACGAGGTCTCGACCAGCGAACAGGTTCATTCCCAGGATGCCGTCGATCACATTGCCTGGATCGGCAGGGTTCGTCACATCCAGTACGGCAATGGGGACGTGATTCAATACGAATTGCCCACCCGCCGTGTCGAGCCGCAATTGATCCGCATAAAACCCGGGAATTCCGGCTGAGACGCCACCAGACCCCTCCACGGAGATCACGAAGTCGGGCGTATCCAGGATCGGATCGAACCCCAGACGAACGGCCGTCTGTTCCGAAACAATGGTCAGGCTGGCCCCCGTATCGAACAGAAAATCCTGATCGGCGATCGACGATCCGTTTCGGGAGATGTCGGTCTCGATGAACAGCCCGCCATTCTGCACGACCGTTGGGGACAACGGATTTTCGTGCAGCGTCAGGTTCAACAGATCGAGGTCATACGTGTAGAGGGGCCCCTGGATGAACGAGAGGCCCGGCACGAGCTTCATCGCGGCTCGGCGGCTGATCCCCTGGTTGCCGGATCCCAGATCGTTGAGTTCGATGTTCGGGGTGCGAACCGTTCGGCCATTCAGCTGGAAGATCTGTGGCTGGCTGTTCTGGATGTGGATCTGATGCTGCGCGGCCATGGGCATGCCCACGACGTTTGGCAGCGTCCAGGCGGCCGGCGCGGACAAGAGGGAAAAGCTCGTCTGCCCCCGCATGGCCGAGGTATTCATCGTCAACGATGAGCCCGCCGACGACCGGTCGGCCAGGCCCGCCACATAGACTCCCAGCGGGTCGCTGATGCGCATGCTGATCAGCCCCGTGGCACCTCCTACGGTCTGAAAATGCGTGCCGTCAAATTGCTCACCCAATATGTCAAAACCGGTGTTGGCCTGATTCGTGAGGATGTGCGTCGCTGCCCCGGTGTCGAGGATCGCCAGGTCGAAATACGTACTGCTCCCCTGACCCAGAAACCTTCCACCCGGCTGGTTGCTGGACTGTGCAATGAAAAACGTGGGGGAAGCACCGGGATCGGTGGAGTCCTCGAATTCGTTCGTGAGCGCCATGCCCACGAAGGGGAGAAACCCTTCCACCGGGACATCGGCCGAAAGCCTCGGACAAGTCGCCGCCAGGCATAGCCCGAGGGCCAGCCCGGTCCGCGCCATGATTCCCATCAATGCCCGAGTAGAACCGGTTCGACAGCGCAGTCTGCGATCCATGCCAATCTTCCCCTTCCGGACGTTCACACGCGAAGCCCCATCCCCAGTGTATAGCCTCGATCAGAAAGTTTCAATTTTGCGGTAGTTCGGTCAATCCCGCGCGTGGGAAACCGGATCGAACGGGCGTCTGTGGGCGGTTGCGGTGCGGTCATTCGTTTGCGTGACACGGGGGGCCAGCAGAATCTGGCCGCGGGGGCATACGGCTTGCCGCCGCGTCTTGCTACCATGTCCGGATGGGATCACGTTCTTTGCGACTGGCCCAGACGGTGAGGTCTGGAAGCGCCTGCTGCAGCTCGGCTGCGAGGGCTTCGATGCCAAAGCGTTCGCTGGCGAAGTGGCCCAGCAACAGCAATCCCATTCCGGATGCCTCGGCCTCGAGGCACGTATGGAACGATGCCTCGCCGGTCACGAATACGTCTGCTCCCTGCGTTCGGGCCGCCGCCAGGTACTCGCCACCACTCCCGCAGCCCACACCGACGAGCGCAACCGGCCGATCGTTGCCACCCAACCCTCGGACCTGGGCCAACCCCAGCACCTGCTTGGCCCGATCGGTCAGTTCGCGGAACGACAGGGCCGGCTTCAATCTGCCCATCCGGCCGCTGCCGACTTCCTGAGAGGCCGACCGAGGGGGACAGAGGGCCGCGATCTCACGCAGTCCCAGCATTTCCGCCAGACGCTGATTGATTCCCCGGCGTGCGGAATCGAAGGCCGTGTGCGGGCTATAGACGCTGATGCCGTGACGCATAATCGACCCCAACAATTCACCCACCATCGTCTCGTCCGTGATCCGCTGCACCGGACGAAAGGGAAGGGGGTGATGGCTGACGATCAGGTCCGCTCGCTCGGCAACCGCCTCGTCCACGCTATCCCGTGTGATGGTCAGACACGTCATGATACGTGCCACGGTCTGCGTGTGTTGGCCCACCAACAGCCCGACGTTGTCCCATGTTTCGGCCAGGCACAGCGGCGCCATGGCTTCCAGACACTGACAGACCTCTTGGACGTTCATGGCTCCATTAGAGCCCATCCCATGGCAATCCCAAGGGGTCAGTCCAAGGAGGGTGCCGCCGACGCGAAGACGGCATCAATCAAGGCAGTGGGATGGCGGTCCGCGTCCGAAGTTCGCGCGGCGTGCCGGGCATTCGTCGAGAAGGGACGGATCGGTGGTAGTGCCTCCCGCCTCAACCCTTCGGAGGAACGTATCCGCCATCCGGTAACCGTGTCCGAGGAGGTGCCGGCCCGTAGATTCATGGAGGTGCGCCGGTAGGTGGTCGCGACAAAATTCCGCGCGATCGCCGCGGGCACCGAGGCAACCCATCGAGGTGCCCCTTCACCTGCTCCCCGGAATTGCGCTGGAGCGACCGCTCGTGTCGCCCCACCGACGCCATTTCGAGCGATCGATGCGTCCAATGTCTCACGCGGGGAACGGATCCGCGGGTGGTCCGGTACCGACGTCACGGCCTGGCGGGCCGGCGCCCCGGCAACCTGGAACTTGTTGGAGTTCCATATCCCAAAGTCCGAACCGTCCACGATTCCATCCGCATTGAAGTCACCTTCACACCAGTTCGTATTGCTGGTGAACTTGTGGGCGTTCCAGCGACCAAAGTCCGATCCATCCACGGCACCGTCCAGCGTGGCGTCACCGTTCAGGTACGACAGCCCGGGCCCCAGGTTGGCCACGCCCGCCTCCGCCAACCATGAATCCAGGTCGTCCTCGTTCAGCTCCATGTCGCCATTCAGATCGTACATGGAGGGAGAGCCGTTCAACACGATCGCAGTGCTCAGCGCATTGATGTCGGCGCAATCATAGTCACCGTCGTTGTCAAAGTCGCCATCGATGGGGGGACTTCCGCCGGTGACCTCAATCGATCCCATATCGCTGCGGCTGGCCACCGGTCGAGCGAGTCCGCGCTGGTCTTCCATCATCGGGGCCGCCGGGTCGGCCGAGTTCACGGCTGGACTTCCGAATTCCGGCAGGTGGGTCAAGGTCGGGCCGCCATTGTCCGACAGTGGCCCGAGCATAGCGGGTTCCCCCACAATATTCCCAAACGCACCCGACATGACCGAGTGACCGATCAGATCGTCGATCAAGCTGTAGGCCACAATCGCGCTCCCTGCCGCATCTGCCAGGTCCGCAGCCTGAAAGCCGCTCCCTTCGGAGTTTCCCGCCACAATCGAATTGCGGATTTCGACGGGTGAGCCCCCCACCACGGCCACGCCTCCGCCACCGTAACCCTGGGCATCTTCATCCACGTCGGCCGCGTTCCCGGTGATCGTGGTGAACTGAATCTTGACGGAGCTGAGGATCGGGGTGAATGCGGCCCAGATACCTCCGCCGTCGTTGTTGGCCGAATTTCCGGAGACCGTGCAGTTTTCCAGGTCGAGCGTGGAATCGAACACCGACACGGCGCCGCCGTCAATCATGGCTTCGTTTCCGACCAGCGTACTGCGGCGAACGGATGCAATCCCACCAAAAATAACCTGCACGCCACCACCGTCTCCGCCTGAGACGTTGCCGCTAATGGTCGATTCCAGGATGGTGGTGTTGCTTCGCTGGCTGATCAGCAGCCCGCCACCCGCCACGGTATCAGCGCGATTATTGACAATCTGGGTCCGGGTGATGGAGACATTCTGAAATGTGCCGAAGGCCGAAAGATAAGCGCCGCCTCCCATCCCGGTGACACTCGAACCGGCGTCCGCATCGTTCAGAGACAAGAGACAATCCGTGATCGTGAGATGAACGCGCGTCCCTGCCAGGATTCCACCTCCCAGGGAAGTACCCGAGGTAGCCATCAGCTGATTGCCCGAGACTTGGGAATTCTCCAGGGTCAGCGTACTGGAAAACTCGGCCCCTCCCGCAAGATTCGAGATGTAGATGCCGCCCCCGCGATTCCAGGCGCGGTTGTTGTCGATGGCGGAGTGGTCCACGGTGGCCTGGACATTGGTGCCGAGCGCCAAGCCACCGCCCACGCCCGATGCAGCCGTATTCCCCGAAAGGGTACTGCCATGGATTTCCAACCGGGGCATTTGCGACGTGCCAAACGAGGAGGCGTAGAGCGCCCCACCGTGGACGGCCGCCTGATTGGTCATCACGTGGGAATCTTCCAGGGTCAACTGCGTGGCCTGACCCAGGCAGAGCCCCCCTCCCAGTTGGCCAGCCACGTTGCCCGTGATGGTGGTATTCCGCAGTTCCAGCCTGCTGGTATTGGACGTGCCCAGGGACGACGCATAAATCCCACCGCCACGGCCAGCCGTTGAGTTTTCCAAGACCTGGGAACCCTCCATCGTGAGCAACGCGCCGGGTCCGACGAAGGCCCCGCCACCGGAGGCCGCAATCGGCGGATTGCTGGCCACGCCCGATGTGACGTTCCCTTGCAGGGTGGACCCCTGGACGACCGCCTGGCCACTGAGGAAGAGCCCCGCCCCCTGGGCCGCCGTATTGTTGGCCACATGGGAATTGGCGATGGTCGCGCTCCCGGATCCTACGTGGATGCCCCCGCCACGGGTTGCCGAATTTCCAGTGACCTGAACCTGGGTAAGCAGCGTCGAGCCGTCGGCGGAACTGCCGGCCCCGCGGCGCACCGCAATCCCCCCGCCAAAGCCACCCGATTGCCCGGGAGACGTGTGGGTCACCACGTTGCCTGTGATGGTTACGTCCGACAGCGTCAGGCGCCCGGTACTGTAGATCCCCCCTCCGAACGATGAATAGGAGGTCGCATTGGCGAGCCCGGCCGAGTTTCCCGAAATGACACCACCGGTGATCGTGAGTCCTGCGGTCGGCGCGACATACGCGCCGCCACCACTGTAATAGGTCGCGTTGTTCTGCAAAGTCAGACCGTTCGCGGATACCGTTCCTTCCTTGACGACGGCAATGCCGCCACCCAGTCGCGCGGAGTTTCCATGAACCGTGACCTGGCTCAGGACCAGCGCTTCGGCATTTCGAATGCCTCCCCCCGCAATGCTCACCGCGTCGGAAGCGGTGACTAGGCCGCCCCGAATCGTAAGCTGGCTCATCGCCACCTGGAGGTCGGCGGTCGAATCGCCATCATCAATGTTGAATACCCGCGACACACCACCACCATCGATCGTTATCTCAGGGCCACCGGTGATGGTGAGTGCATCGAGGATGGTCAACGGACCCGTGCTGAGCACGACCGTTCCGATCACGGCGAAGTCAATGACATCCGCCACGTTGGTCGAGGAGTTCGCGAGCGAGATGGCGTCGCGCAGCGTGCCGGGGCCCTCGTCCGCCAGGCTGGTTACCGTGTAAGCCGCCATGACGCGGCGATCTTCCAGCCGCTCCACACGAAGCCGGCAATTCGTCAGGCGGGTGGAAGGGCGCGTGAGCCACAAAGGGCATCGCTGCGACCGCTCACTACGCCACCGAAAGATCATGGGATGGACTCTCTTCGGACGCCGCTACCGTGCGCCCGGCGCTCACTTTGGACGGAAACAGCGCCCGCAGCCAACGGTCCGCGGCAAGGTCACTCGGCCGGGGCGCGAAACCCAACGTTGCCACGAAGAAGTGATGTTGCCGCCGACCGCCGTTTCCTGCAGCTGCCGTAGGTGACCGGAGCCGCTAGATGCGTTCCTGACCCGTGCGCCCAAATTGTGGTATTGCCCCATCTTCCGGCGATTGTTGGTTTCATCGCCCGGCTTTCCTGAGATTAGCCGCGAAATACGACGTTGGCAAGGATTGTCCCGATTCGGCCGTTTTTTTGGGGACAAGTTGCCTCGATCCACGCCAAGTCCCGGGACGGAACTGTTGCAGTCGCGGCGGTGGGTGGCCACAATACCCGGCCGTCTGGTGAGGATGTGGCTTGGACCTCCAGGCGGTGGACTCGCTACGCGAGGACGCAGCCTGAAGACCCACGCGATACGAGTTGCCGACCAATCGGGAGAGAACTTCATGCCGCGACTCTTGACGCTCTTTACCGGCCAATGGGCCGACTTGCCGCTCGAAGATATGTGCCGTAAGACTCAGGATTTCGGATATCAAGGGGTCGAACTGGCCTGCTGGGGCGACCACTTTGACGTCCGCCAGGCCCTGGATGACGAGGGGTACTGTCGTCGCAAGCGTGAGCTGCTTGAGAGTTATGATTTGCAGTGCCAGGCCATCAGCGCGCACCTGGTCAGCCAGGCGATCCTGGATCCGATTGATGAGCGCCATCGTGGCATTCTGCCAGCCCATGTCTGGGGAAACGGGGATCCGGCTGGGGTCAACCACCGAGCCGCGGAAGAACTGAAGAACACCGCGCGGGCCGCGCGACGATTTGAAGTCGAGGTGGTGAATGGATTCACAGGGTCAAGTATCTGGCATCTGCTGTATTCCTTTCCGCCGGTTCTCCCGCACATGATTGACGCGGGGTTTTCGCTCTTTGCGGAACGGTTCCACCCCATCCTGGATGTGTTCGCCGAGTGCGGGGTGCGCTTTGGCCTGGAAGTGCATCCCACGGAGATTGCCTACGACATCCACACGGCTCGCCGGGCGCTGGAGGCCCTCGACGGTCGGGAGGAGTTTGGTTTCAACTTCGATCCCAGCCATCTGCACTGGCAGGGAGTCGATCCGGTGGAGTTCTTACGGGCCTTTCCGGATCGCATCTACCACGTCCATATCAAGGACGCCATCACCACGTTGAATGGGACCACGGGGATCCTGGCGAGCCACTTGAATTTCGGCGACCCTCGCCGCGGCTGGGACTTTCGATCGCCGGGCCGTGGCAGCGTGAATTTTGAGGAGATCATTCGGACGCTCAATCAGATCGGCTACCAGGGCCCGCTTTCCGTAGAGTGGGAGGACGTGGGCATGGACCGTGAGTACGGGGCGCGCGAGGCGTGCGAATTCATCCGGCGGCTCGACTTCGCGCCAAGCCACGTCCAATTCGACGCCGCCTTCAGCAAATAGCCGCCGCAAGGAGTCTGCACCCCATGGCACCCAATGGATCGTGAGTGAGCGCGTTCCTTGAAGCGGAGCGGCGCAAGCCGCCCGGTTCTTCACGGTGTTTCGTTGTCAATGTACCGGACGGCTCGCGCCGTTCCGCTACCAATGGACCTGCCTTCGGGGCGGAGCCCCTTCCTACTCCGTGGGCTTGCAGTACGAGAGGGCCAAGAGCGAATAGGCCGTCACGAGGTTGGGATCGTTTTCCATCCAGCGGGCGTTCGCGTTAACCCAAGAACCGTCACCGTTTTGCTTCTCGGCCAGCGCCTCGAGTAGTTCCCACCGCCAGTCATGACGCTTTCCGTCTTCGGAAAGAAACTCGGATTCGCCGAGCGCATTCAGGGCTTTGGCAAAGGTGTGCAAGTAGTAATAGAGTCCCGAATCTCCCATTCCCGGGTTCTCGGCCAGCGAGTAGTTCTTCTTGAGCCACTGGATCGCCGCCACGACGCGTGGGTCATCGGCGGCAACTCCGGCGTGGATCATGCTCTTCAGACCGGCATAGGTCATGGACCCATAGCTGCGCAGTCCACCTGACTCGGAGCTTCCCGCCTCGCTCTCACCGCTCGCGACAGGGGTATAGTAGAAGCCCCCGTCCGGGTTCAATTTGGGAAATGGCAGCTGATTGTGTTCGGATTCCAGGTTTTGTGAGCGGGAGACAAAGATCAAGGCCCGTTGGATGGCCTCGCGATTCTCGTCGTTTTCCTCGGCCTTCAAGGCTTCGATAAAGAACTGCGTATTGGAAAGGTCCGGGCGTTTGTGTCGGCCGTAGCCTGCACCGCCATAGGCCGGGTCCGACGCATCCTTACCTTCGCTTTCATCCCATTGCAGGTCCCGCACAAACTTGGCCGCCCGGTCCAAGATGTCGCGATAACGACCATCCGTATTGGCTTCGTGAAACGCGAGCATCGAAATGCACGTCTCGTAGTTCTGGTAAAAACTGCCCGGACGATAGATCCCACCATCGGGCTGAATGAACGTCGACAGATACTCCAGGCTCTTTTCAACGGCCGGGTCGTCCGGCGACCGGCCAGCCCGCAGCAAGGCCGTCAGGCATAGTGCCGAGACGCCAGGATCCGCCGCCTTGGTAAACGATCCATCCTCATGCTGACCACGCTCCAACAGATAGTCTGCACCTCGTTGCATGACGTCCTCGTACAGCTTTTGTCGGTCGACCAGCGATTTCGGTTCGTCCGCTACGGCCGTTGTCTCATCCGCACTGGCCTTTAGCCAACAGGTCGACAACATCAGGGCGATACCTAAGCATCGTAAAGCAAGTGGATGTAGCAACATGTGATTCCTTTCCAAAAAACTTGGGGATGGATCGGCGAGCGGTGGGGAGGTGGGGAGGTGGGGGCCTGAACCGCAACGGCTGTCTTAATCGACCTTCGTATCGCGCTTGCCAGGACGACTTATTACGTAAATGCCCAGTCCAACACAAAGGAGGACCAGTGCATACGATACGACCCAGGTTGCCTTGCTTTCCGGCTCAGGAGGGGGAGTCGCCTGGGCCCAGGCATGGTTGCAGCTCAGCATGACCATGACGACCAGTGTCTGCGCATGCCCCAACAGGCACCGTCGAATCGCCGCCAGCCTGAATCGCTGCTTCCCTGTTTTCGGATCGGTGCCTCGATGTATGCGCCTTGGCATCCGCACGGACTGTAACTCCGTCCTGAAGGGAACCAACGGGGAAATTCTCGGACACTTCCGCCGCACGTCATCATACGCCATGTACGACGTGGGAGCCAGTCACCCAGGAAACGCCCGATGGCACCGCGATGCAACCCGGCGTTCGCGGGACGAATCGTCGAGGCACCAGCGCGCCCTTTCGCCGAAATCCGTGAAGCGTTCGGAGATTGGCCAACGGTTCGGTTGGGTTACTCCACGCGGCAGATGAAGCACTTCAAATACTCGGTCTCCGGGCAGGTCACCAATGTGGGGTGATCGGGCGCCGCTCCACGTCGGGCCAGGACCTGGATGTTCCGTCGTGCGCGTGTCGCCACGCCGAAGAGCATATCGGTAAAGTCCTGGCTACTGACGTTTCCCGAGCAACTACACGTCACCAGAATGCCGTCCGGTTCCAGCAGTTCCAATGCCTGGCGGTTCAGCTGGTGGTAGGCCTGCAATGCCTGCCGCACGCCGGCCCTGCCGCGGACGAACTTGGGTGGGTCGAGGATCACGCCATCGAATCGCGCTCCCTCCGCGACGAGCGCCTCCAAGGTCTGGAACATGTCCCCCGTTCGAAACTGCACATGGGAAACGCCATTGAGCTGTGCGTTGGCACGCGCGAGTGCCACGGCGTGCTCGCTGGTATCGATGCCCAAGACCTGCGATGCGCCACCCAAGATGGCCGCCGCCAGGGAAAAGCCGCCCGTGTAGCAGCACATATCCAGCACATTGCGCCCGTTCATCAAAGCGGCCGCCGCCTGCCGATTGTCTCGCTGATCCAGGTAGAAACCGGTCTTCTGTCCAGAGGCCAGTTCCACGCCGTAGCGAATTCCATGCTCTTCGATGAAGACGATCTCCTCGGGCCGTTCGCCCCAGACGTGGCCGGATTCGGTCTGCAGCCCTTCCCGTCGCCGGGTATGGTCATCGACACGCACGATCATCCCGGCCGGTTGCAGAACTTCACGCAGCAGCGAGAGGATCAGCTCCAGACGGTCCGCCAGGCCGCGAGCCGTGGGCTGCACGACCAGGTAGGGCCCGAATCGGTCCACGATCAGACCGCTCAGCTGATCCGCCTCGCTGAAGATCAGACGAACCGCGCTTCGCGGCGAATCCAGTCCAAGTGTCCCCCGCAAGCGCACGGCCGATTCAATGCGGCGGCGCCAGAAGGCTTCGTCCAGCGATTCCGCCTGTTCCCAAGAATAAAGCCGCACGCGAATGCGGCTCTGACTGTTGATCAGTCCCCTGGCGATCCATTGCCCCTTGGCAGAAATCAGGTCGACTTCACATCCATCCGCCACGAGCCCCTCCGTGTGGTCGATGGCGGAATCCAGCACCCAGGGATGCCGCCCGTAGAACGGCTGAGCCTTCCTCGGCTTCAAGACGACTTGGGGCGGTGACATCGCCGGCGATCCTCTGTTGAAAGAAATAGTGATTCCCCATTGCGCAGGTCGCACGGCCGCTCCAGGCCCTACGCCATGTACGATCCTGCGCGACGGCGGTCCCGATCGCGATTCTTCGTTTCGCCAGGCAAAATCGGCACCATTGTCCAACTCGAGGCCCGGCTTTAGCCCTCGATCCAGGCCGGCCGATGTATGGTGTGAAACTTTACCGGTCAGCGAAAGTGGACCGGCCAGGATACCAGCGGATGGATCACCTGATCCAGGCTGGCAAGCTGGGTCCACGGACGGCCCACGGCAAGGAGAGACCTTGCGGGGAACACCGTCCATGACGCACCACGTCCCTTCGTACCTGCGCCTGCACGTGGAGGATCTGCCTTCCGCCATTGCGCGTGATGATACCGATTCTCCGATAGAACGGCTGTGTCGCGTGTTGTCCCTGCTGTCGGATTGGCAGATTCAGAGAGGCCCCGGTGTCCCGGGCGATGCCATCTGGTCGCGCGGCATTGGCACCGTGCCGGATCGGCGCGACTACTTGTACGTAGCAGGCAGAAAATCCGACATATCGTCGCCTCGGATGAATCGTCAGTCCATTTGTCAGCTGGCCGGGGCGGTCGCGGATGTGGCGGAGGAACTTGCCACGTGTCAGCAATGGTGGAAACAACGTTGCGGCCAGCCGCTCGCCAGTGAGCCTGTGGCGTCTGACCTGGACTTTGCCCCAGGGCCACTCGAACGCGACCTGCCGGCCATCCTACAAAGCGCTGCGGAGGTCGCGTCGGCCCGTTCCGTGGCGCTCTATGTGCTCGACGACGCCACCGAGTATCTCCTGCTGCGGGGGATCCACAGTGACTCGGCCCCAGTGGATCTCTTGGACAAGCGACCACTTCGTGGCGCCAACGCGGATTTGGAAGCACTTGCCGGACACGCGGTCGTGATGAAGAACTCCGACGATGGAAGGAGATGGCAGGCGCCCATGCAAGCACCCTCCGCCGTCTGCGTTCCCGTCTCCTCGACGACGACACTGCTGGGAACCCTTTGGTGTTTTGCGGATGAATCACAAGACTACTCCGATATGACGGTCAACATGCTGGAGATCATTGCGGGCCGGATCGCCGCAGAACTGGAATGCGAAGCAGCCCTTCGGCAGCGGTATGCAGAGTCGTCCATCGTGCTGGCGGGTCAGCCGATGGCATGCGCTGGGCATCGGTCGAGCGACGTGCCGATCGATACGTTTGCCAATGAACAGTGGCAGGCCACGAGCCGCCAGCAGGCGGGGCAGTACGCTTGCTGCGTGGCCTCGCAGAGCGGCGACTCCTTGGTCTTGATGGGAATCGACCCGGAAACGGCGGGACTGACGGGCGCCGGGCTGGCAGCCCGCGCCATGCGCCGCCTGCGCGATGACACGGACGCGGCACCTCTCCCGCAGTTCTGGCGGGAGGCCCACCATGACCTGCTCCAACGCTCTACGGGTGATGCGCTCCTCGCCGCGGTTCAGGTCCAACTCGATATGGCGTCCGGCCTCGCCGAGCTGTTCGCCGCCGGACACACTGAATTGTTCGCCATTCGACCTCACGCCTGGGAAGCACTCGGGCAGCCCTGTCCGCCCCTGGGTGACGCGGCCGTCGATTCCGCAGGGATCGTTTGCAGCACGCGCCTAGGCAGTCAGGATTGGCTACTGGTCCTTTGCAGTGCCCGGCTCCGCAGTATTCGCATGCACAATACGCCCCTCGTCGATGGCAAGCACCTGGCCGAAGTGTTGCTGCGGCACAATCATTTGAGCGTGGAAGCGGCGGCGGATGCCCTCTGGCGGATCCTGGACGCGCAGAACACCGTCTGGCACCATCCACCCCTGCTGATGCTGGTGCGAAACCTCACCAGCCCATCGCCTTGACGATCCACGGGGATCCCATACATTTGATGTGCCTTGAAAAATGGCGGGAATGGCGGAATTGGCAGACGCGCCAGGTTGAGGGCCTGGTGACCGCAAGGTCGTGGAGGTTCAAGTCCTCTTTCCCGCACTCGCCGGGCCTTGTCGTCGCAAGCCTGGATACCGATTGGCGTTAGGAACATTTGGCCAATCCGCCAGAATCCCGCCAGGAATCTAGCAATCGTCGATGCGAAAATCCCAGTTGGCCGTGGCTCCCTTGTGCACCCTGGCCGGTAACGATCAGGCTCGAGCCGAAAGTCGACCCGTGGCGTCAAGGACGGGACGCTGAATAGGCCAAACTCCTCCCAGGGCCGATTCCTCGGGAGGGTTCTTATCTTTGTGGTAAATGGATGAGCACATCTCCACCACGGACGACGCCACCTCCACCTCGGCCCAGCACATTCATTGCCTATATGTACACATGAATCCTAGTTTCCCACGGAAACGGCTCTTGCTCACCAGAAAAGGGAGTATCGCCATGGCTCGTATGAATCGTGAAGATGTCTTTACTCCGGACGAGATCGCCATCGTCCACGTCATGAATCGGGGCGTCCGCCGCTGTTTTCTCATGGGGACCTCACAGGACGGTACTGCCAAGGAGCCTACCGAAGCGGAACTGAACATGATCCGATCGTCAACACTCCCCTCCACCCGAACCGCCTGCGGCTCCGGCCCCAAAGAAGCTGTGTCCCCGAATGCGGTGCGGTGCCTGCGGCTTCGCGCTACATCGTCGTCATCGGAGCGGTTGACGATTGCCAGATAACCGCGATGTCTGGGTGTCTGGGGTCAGACCGGGGACAGAACCTAGGGCCTTTTTCTCTCGGATTCGGCGGCGTCGGAGTCCAGTGGCGGACGCTGAGGATTCCGCGAGATGGCGGACTTGGCCTCGGCCAGGATCGCGCGCAATTCGGGAACGGTTTCCGGTGGAATGAGAGGACTTCCGTCCTGTTCCAGCCCCAAGCAGCGTTCGGCAGTGCGGAGGTTCGCGCGAGCTTCAGCCATCCGGCCGATGGCCGCCTGACTCATGGCCAGATAGACCAGGTCCCAGGAGGGGTTTCCAGACACCCTACATCTTCGCTCCCTACATCGTCGCTACAACTTCGGGGGAGATGGGAAAGTAGGATCGAATCGTGCTGGGAATCCGGAGAGCCACCAGGCAGTCCATGAAATGGAGCCGTGAGCATCACCACGGTCGATCCCCCGGCAAGCGACTCCGGAGGTCCTTGCGCTTCCGGAGGAGCGCCCGGTAACGGGGGAGTGCCCCGGGTCCGCAAGCCGCTTGTCAATCAGCGACGGGAAAAACACCTAGATTCTCTGAAATGCCCAATGAAGCAGGGTGTCTGGAAGTTTCCGCCCGATGAAGCAGGGTGTCTGGAAGTTTCCTCGCTTTACATCCCTGAAATCCAGGAATCGCGTCGGTGGCCCAACCCCGTCACCAAATGCGGATCCGCTTGTCGGGGGGACGATAGAGGGCATCGGTGGGCTGTACATGAAACGCCTCGTAGAAGGCGTCAATGTTGATCACGGGCCCGTTCGCCCGATACCACGAGGGGGCGTGAGGGTCCACCAATAACCGCCGGATCATTTCGGCCTCTCGGTAATTCCGTCGCCACACCTGGCTCCAGCCGAGAAAAAACCTCTGGTCGCCGGTCCAGCCGTCCAGTTCCGGCGGCGTCTTCCCCGCCAGGGCCAGCTGATATGCCTTGTACGCAATCGATAGTCCAGACAAGTCCGCAATATTCTCCCCGAGCGTAAGTTCTCCGTTGACATGCTTGCCGGGTAGCGGCTGGTATTCGGAATACTGGTCAATCAACTGCTTGGTGAGCCCTTGAAATTCATGGCGGTCGCGTGGCGTCCACCAATTTTTGAGGTTCCCCTCACCGTCGTATTTGCTTCCCTGATCGTCAAAGGCATGACTGATCTCGTGGCCGATCACGGCCCCAATGCCGCCGTAGTTCACGGCGTCGTCCGCCTTCGCGTCAAAGAACGGCGGCTGCAAGATGGCGGCAGGGAAGACGATCTCGTTTTTGCCGGGGTTGTAATACGCGTTCACCGTCTGGGGAGTCATGCCCCATTCCTCGCGGTCGACCGGCTTGCCCAGCTTGTCGATCATGCGTCGATACTCGACTTGCGATGAACGCATCACGTTTCCCAAGAGGTCGGTTGGATCGACCTGCAGGCTCGAGTAATCCCGCCATTTCTTGGGATAGGCAATCTTGGTGGTGATCTTGGCGAGCTTCTCGTGGGCGCGAGCCTTCGTGGCGTCGGTCATCCAGGTCAATTCTCCGACGCTCTGTTCGTATGCGGTCAGCAGGTTGGCCACCAGCTGGTCCATCCGCGCTTTGGCATCGGGGGAAAAGTGGCGCTCGACGTACAATTTGCCGACGGCGTCCCCCAGTATGCCAAAGTCCCCCGCGCCCGCACCGGCGATCCACTCGACGCCCCGTTTCCAGCGGGGCTTTTGTTCGGGGACCCCCGCCAATACGCGGCTGTGCAGTTCAAAATGTGCCTGCTCAAAGTCGGGTGGCAGGAACTCGGCGTAGGCGTCGAATAACTGAAACTCGAGGTATTGCTTCCAGGTCGCCAGCGGGACTTCCGCCAGGATCTTCTGCAGACCCTCGAAGTAGCTGGGGGTCGCCACATTCACTTCCGAGATGTCGGCCAGCTGAGCCTTGGCGAAGTACGCAGACCAATCACATTGGGGCGTCCGTTTCTGGAGCTCGTCGAGCGAAACCTTGTTGTACCGCTTCTCGGCATCGCGCAGTTCGGTGTTTTCCCATTGCACCTCGGCGATTCGCTTTTCCAGTGCCAGCAGCTCATCCGCCGCATTGCCCGTGGGCTCGCCCCGAAGCTGCAAAAGTTGATTGACGTAGTCACGATAGGCCTGCCGGGCCGATTCGAACTTTTCATCGTCCACGAGGTAATAATCCCGATCTGGCAGCGTCGTACCGCTTTGAATGACCGTCGTCAGATAACGCGACGAGTCCTTGTCATCCTGGCTGACAAACAGGGCCACCGGGGTCATGACCCGTGTCCCCTGCAATTGCCCGAAATAACTCCAGACGGCTTCCTTGGAAGACAAGTCGCGGATCTGTCGAACCTGTTCGGCCAGAGGGGTCACACCCTTCTTGAGGAGCTGGTCCTCGTCCATGAAGCTCCGGTAACCATCGCCAATCTTCTGCAGTTCGCTCCCCTGGGACTGCGTCGTGGCAGCCGCGTCCTCGACAATGGCGCGAATGCGTTCCAGCGACACATCTTCCAGGATGGAAAAGGCACCGAAATTCGAACGGTCTGCCGGAATGGGGGTGTCTTTCAGCCAACGGCCGTTGACCGCCTGGTAGAGATCGTCCTGGACTCGGACCGATCGATCAAAGGCGGTGGCGTCGAGCCCCGAGGGCCGCTCGTCCGAACGTCCGATTGCCGCGCATGTCGTCCCCAGCACGGCAGAGATCAACGGGTACCGAAGGTCCTTCCAATTCACACCCATGGTAAGTTTCCTATGTTGGAGTTCCCCGCGTCAGGCATTCCGAGACGCCCGCTACCAGACCAGGACTGGACCGCTGGGTTCCCTATCGTATGGAGCGGATCGAGCGAGGTCAAACCGCGAGGGCGTGCAAGTCCTTGCAATCGAGGTGTTCTACCCCGGCGATGAATCGGCCGAGAGGCGTTCACCTGGCGTTCGGCCTCGCTTCACACATCACCTCGATCATGCCGTCGATCGAACTTACCCGCGCCTCAGCCGCGCACACATGGCCGAGTTCCTCGATCGCCCGAGTCGTCCGCGGACTGATACTCACCAATTGGGTCGTCTTGAGAAGCTCGCCCAACAATCGGTGGAGGGACTGTGCGATGGCCGGACTGGAGACCATCGTCCAGGTGATGCGAGCCTGCTCCAGGGCCGCGACGACATCGGGATCCGCCTCACGAACGTCGTCCGTCTGGTAGACCACGACCGATTCCACCTGCGCGCCAGCCCGTCGCAGCAGGTCTGGCAGGACCTCTCGACTGCGCGAGCCGTGTACCAGCAGGAAGTTCCCATGGGGCGCCGCCCCAATCAGCAACTCCGCCAGGGCCTCGACGCGGTACACGCCAGGCTGCAGGTCCGATCGCAGTCGATGCATTTCTAGCTTCCGAGCGGTCCCAGGCCCGATGGTCGCCAGCCGTACCGCTCCGAGTGCCCGCGGATCGAGCCCCCGTTCCCAGAGCCGGCGAAAGAAGTACTCCACACCGTTTGCGCTGGTAAACACAATCCAGTCCCTGGACGCCAGGTTATCCAGTACGCGGTCGACGGGCTGCCAGTTGTGCGGAGGTCTGACGTGGATCGCGGGCTGATGGTAGACACCGGCGCCCAGGGCCGCGAGCCGTTGACAAAGGTCCGCAGCCTGCCCCTCCGCTCGGGTTACGAGCACGCATTGACCATGGAGCGGCCGCGATTCCAGCCAACTGGTGGATTCGTCCAGCGCGGCCACATCCCCAATGATGGCAATCACGGGCGGCGGGAACTTCTTGTAGGGTGTGACCCTTTGCGGAACGTCCGCCAGGCGACAGCGCAGAACCTGTTGATCGAACAGCGAGCAGCGGCGCACGAGGGCAACGGGACGATCCGGGGACATGCCATGATGGAGTAGCTGCGGAACCCAGGAGTCGGCCGTGGTGACCCCCATGTAGACGACGAGCGTACCCGGGAAACGGGCCAGCGCGGCATAGTCAACACCCGGGGACGTCGCTTCCGCCTGTTCATGACCGGTAACGAAGGCCACGGCGGAGGCCAGCCTGCGGTGGGTAAGCGGTATCCCGGCGAATCCTCCCGCCGCCAGCGCCGCCGTGATGCCTGGAATAATCTCGAATGGGATCTGCTCCTGCTGCAGGAATTCGGCCTCTTCCCCCCCCCGCGCAAAGATCGCCGGGTCGCCTCCCTTGAGTCGCACAATGCGGCGTCCCAACCGGGCATGGTACCGCATGGCTTCGTGGACCTCGGCTTGAGACCAGATGCGTGAGTGGCCGTGCTGTCCCAAGCAAATCGTCTCCGCTGCGGCGGGTGCCCAGGTGGCGATGACTGGGTTCACCAGGTAGTCGTACAGGACCACGTCGGCCTGCTGCAGACAATGATAGCCTCGGAGGGTGAGCAGCAAGGGATCGCCGGGTCCCGCCCCTACTAGGGAAACGAAGCCGCGATGGGTCGCAACATGGGTCATGATGGTGGCATCGAATTGGGTTGGCTTGCCATTTCCTTCGATGTTAGAATACGGGCAACGCAGCGTCGAACCCGCCTCGTATTGCCCCTGGCATGGCCCATGAGCCTGGGCGACCCGAGGGGCCAGGTGCGCGACAGCCCCGACTTGAGGCTACGAGGTTCATTGTATGTGCCGAGTTGAATCGTTTTGACCTCGCCATGTCTTCCGAATCGCCCGTCTCGTCGTCATCTTCGGAACCGGCTCCTCAACCGCTGTCTCCTGCGGCTCGCAAGCGGATACAACAGTACTTCGAGTTTGGCCGGCAGAAGGCCAAACAAGGGGATCGCGCCTATGCGCATTCCATGTTCGCCCAATGCGTGGCGGGAGACCCCTCCAATCTCGTCTATGTGGATGCCCTGCTGGAAAATCTGAAGGCACGACACGAACCCAATCGCCGCAAGGCGAGGGTGAGCGCTTCGCGGTCCCCATTCAAGAAGGCTCACAGTGAATCGCGCTGGCCTGACGTCATTGCCTTGGGACTGGAACTCTTGGAGGAGAACCCTTGGGACATCCCGACACTGCGGGGCATGGCCGATGCCTGTGCAGCCCTCCATTACAATGAAGTCGAACTTCGCTACCTCAAGAATGCACTCGACTCCAATCCCAAGGATATCGAAGTCAACCGCCACTGTGCCCATTCGCTGACCCGCATGGGTCAGTTCGACCAGGCCATCGCATGTTGGCATCGCGTGGAAGAGTTACTCCCTGGCAAGAGCGAAGCCTCACGGATGATATCGCAGTTGACCATGGAGAAGAATCGGGCCGCTGCCGGCTATGGCGACGACAAAGCCCAGGCGACCGGCGCCCGCGCGGCGACATCCTCGACGCCCCCCTCGGCCTCCACGGTGACGGCCGGAAACGCGCCTCTCACCCGACCCGCCCTGGAACAAGCCCTGCTCAAAGATCCCTCCGTGGTGAAGAACTACCTGGCGCTCGCCGAACTGTTCGACGGCGAAGGAAACCTCACGGAAATGGAACAGGTGCTCCGCCGCGCCGTCCAGGTATCGGGAAACGACATGGCGATCCGGGAACGGCTCGAGAATGTCCAGTTGCGATTGGCGCGCCGGCAAATCGAAATTGCCGAACAGAGGGCACAGGACGATCCGAGCGACGCGGCACGGCAACTCGTACAGCAATTGCGACAGGATGCCAATCGACTCGAACTGTCCGTATTTCAGAATCGGGCCCATCGCTATCCGGGTGATGCCCGATTGAAACATGAATTAGCGCTCCGCCTCAAACGGGCGGGACTTTTTTCCGAGGCGATCAAGAATTTTGAGGCGGCAGCGGTCCTCCCGACCGTCGCCGCCGACGCGGCGCTCCAATCCGGCGAGTGCCAACAGCAGCTCCGTCAGTACCAGGTCGCGCTTCAGGCCTATCAAAAGGCCGACGAGCTCGCCAGGGCCGCCGGCCAGGCCGACGTCGCAAAACAGGCCCTCTATCGGGCCGGAATCCTCGCTGCCGCCCTGAAGAACCACACCCTTGCCCGGGCATGCTTCATATCCCTGCTGAACCAGGATCCCGCCTACCGGGACGCACAGGCACGGCTGGACAAGCTGGCCTCGATCCAGGATATTCAAGGGTCACCTCAAGGCTAGGATTGGCCTGGGAACTTCCTCACCCCTTCAGCATCCGCGCCACGTCGCGGTAGAACGCCATGCCCAATACCAAGAGCGCCAAGAAGCGTCTGAAACAGAGCCAGGAACGCCGAATTCGGAATCGTGCCGCGAAATCGGTCCTGCGCAAGCGGATCCGCAACGTAAAAGACGCCATTGGTGCAACCGAAAGCGAAGGGGTGGAGCGCGAGTATCGCTTGACCGCCAAGAGCCTGGACCGGGCTGCGGCGCGTGGCGTGATCCATCCCAACAAGGCGGCCCGAATCAAGTCCCGCCTTCAGCGGCTCATCAAGTCCTCCGCGGCTTCGGCCTAGGGGGGCGGCAAGAACCCGCGAATGGATCCGAGTGGGCAAGGGCGGCCGAGGGAGTCACCTCGTCATCCCACTTCAATCGCTCGCCCAGGCCATCAGTCCCAGGCCACCCGATTCGCGTCGAAGACAGGCCCCTCTACGCACGTACGCCGATAGTCCCACGCCGTGGAGCCCGACTCTCGAATACGGGCCACACAGGTGAAACAGGCGCCGATCCCACAGGCCATGGGGGTCTCCAGGGAAACGTCGCACGCCACGCCGCCGGCCGCGCAGATTTTCGCAGTGGCCAGCATCATGGGTTCCGGACCACAGCACATCACGCGGGTCTCCGATGGATCCTCCGCTCGCAAGAGTTCCCGCAGCAGTTCCGTCACGAAGCCGCGGAACCCTTCGGAGCCATCATCGGTCGCCACCTTCAAGTGCACGCCAGCTCGGCGAAAATCATTGAGACCGGCCAGATACTCGGCGGACCTCGCCCCGTACACGAAGCAGACGTCTCGAGCCCAGACTTCCGCGGGGCGCGCGCCGTAGCCTTTGGCTCCCAGGGCATCCTGCGCGACCGACAAAAAGGGGGTCTGGCCGATGCCACCGGCCACGAGATAGAGCCTGGAACAGGTGGTCCGGCCAAATCCGTTGCCCAAAGGCCCCCACACATCGAGCCGCTGGCCCATCACCATGTCCGCCAGGCGTCGCGTGAGCTTTCCCGCCACCCGATAGACCAGATCGATTCCTAGTCGCGAACCATCCACGCCGACATAGGTGTCGTAAAGTGCCAGTGGCCTGCCCAAGAGGGGGTCATCCGCTCCTGCGATCCGCACCATCACAAACTGGCCTGGCTGAATTCGATGGGCAATTTCCGGCACTTCCAGCCGCACTTGCCATGTGTCGCGCGCGATTGGCCGGTTCGAGACGATCGTGCAGGCACCAGCCGAGACGCCCGACGCATGCAACTTGGGTTGGTGGTTCACCGGCATCGCGGCTAGTCATGTCGAGGGGGACGTTTCGGTCGGCGACCCTTGCCCGGTCTGCCGGTCGTTCTTGGGCCGGATCCTCGCGCCCGTTCCGCCTCGGCCCCTGCCGGCCGCCCTGGCCGGCGTCCCGGCCTGGCGATCGGACGGCGTACGGAAGAACGAACCCTGGGCCGGGCCGCTGGCTCGGGCTTGCCCGGGCGGGTCGCATCTCGCAGGACCTGCACCTCGGCCGCGGTCAATTCCCGATGGGCGCCAATCGGCAAGTCGGCCAGCCGCAGAGGGCCGATTGCCACACGCCGCAACGTCAGGACCTTGTGTCCCATGCGAGCCGTGATCCTTCGGATCTCCCGATTCCGCCCTTCCCGCAACACCATCTCCAGGACCGCACTCTGCTTCAGCCGTTTCACGACCCGAATCGAGGACAGCCGGACCACTCCCTCCGCCAGACGGACCCCTTTTTGCCACTGCCGAATCGCGTCAGGCTCGGGATGACCAGCGACTTCGACGCGATACGTCTTCGCTATACCGTACCGCGGATGCGCCAGGCGATTCGCGAGTTCCCCATCATTCGTGACCAGTATCAGTCCTTCACTGGACCGGTCCAATCGCCCCACCGTGAAATAGCGATTCCCCTCCGGAATCAAGTCCACGACCCTCGTTCTGCCCCCTGGATCCCGTTTGGTGGAAATTACGCCGACCGGCTTATTCAGAGCGAAGTAGCGAAGCCGCGGACGTTTCAGACTCGTTCCGTCGACACGTATGGACTGACGGTTGGGATCGACGCGTACTCCCAATTCCGTCACCACGTTGCCATCGATCTCGACGCGACCGTCCAAGATCAACTGTTCGCACGAGCGTCGGCTGCCGAGTCCCGCGGAAGCAAGGACCCGCTGTACGCGAACCCCGTGTGACGCTTCCGACGGCACAGAGGTCCCTGTGCGAGTACGATTGTCGCCTGGACGGCGGTTCCGATGGGTCACGATGCACCACGACGATGTGCCTGGGACACGACTACGATGACGTATGTTACACGAGTAACGGGCGGGCGGGCAGCTGCCGAGCTGGACGAAGTCCTGGGGAACGGCAAGCGCGGGGCACTTGCATTTACCCGACCATGGCCACCGAACTCTTGGTCCCAGGGCGGAGAGCCGCGCCGAGCAACGCGCGGTCCGAGTCTCACCCGGCACGGCCTAGATCGGCAGTTCCAGAAATACCGAGTCGACCAGAGTGGCCCAGGGGGATTCCTCTGGCTCGGCCACGTCGGACGATTCCGGCTGATCGTGAGGGGTCGCGGGACGCGAGATGGAGGGCAGCGACTCCGTTGCCTCGGTCGAGGAAGGGGCGGGGTCGAAGGTTGACGGCTCGCCATCCTGCGGCGCATTCCAACGCTCGAGCCCACCCGGAGCACTCGCCGGAGACGCTTCCGATCCCGGCGCAACGATTGCCGCCGCCCCGGGGATTGCATTCAAGCCTTCCTCGGTGGGCAGATCGATCGTCGAGGCGTGCGAGGCGGAGGCAGCGCGATTCGAGTTGTTGTACTTGGACAAATGATTGATGATCAACAGCGCATCCAGCGGCGCGACAATGTTGTCGCCTGTCGGATCAAAATACGACGAAGGCGGCGTGCCGTTCGGAAGTACGGGAGGCCGACCATTGGGATACTTACCGAGTTCGTTGATCACCAGCAACGGATCCAGCGGCGCCACGAAACCGTCCGAGTTGACGTCCAAGGGCTCGATACCGGACTGGTACTGAGACGTCGGTGTGCGAACTCCTGCGCTAATAAAGGCCTGCTTCAACGCATTGTAGTTGTCGGGAACCGCCAGGTTGCTCGTCGTCAGGTTCACCACGAACGTTACGTTGTTCTCGCGGTCCAAGACATTGACGTCCCGCCATTCGGCATTCCAGAGCGTCCAAATGTCCGACTGCGTGTCAAAATTGGCGTCGACATCCTGCAACAGCGACAGGGGCTGATCGACCAGGGAGTTGCCACTCTCGCGACCCAGCTCATTGATCGCTGCGACATACGTCTGCAGCGAGGGATTGTGGCGGTCCAGCTCTTCCTGCATCGTCGAGAGGTAGCCAAACTGGCTACGGCAGTAACCTCACGTCGTGTGGATAAAATACCAGCCGGAAACCCGCCCCATGTAGTCGCGAGGCGAGATCATTTCATCATGCAGGTCGGAGTTCGTGTTGACGTCCACCAACTGAAAATCGGGGACAACCAAGAGACAGCGGTCCTCAAGGGACTCTCCGCGAAGCGAAGCGAATCCTGGGCGAGCGTGCATGGTGAGAGGACTCCCGTGGAGTACGGCGAAATGCGAGGTCTGCCCCAAAACCTCATTCTATGCAGATTTCGCCCGGCGTCCACAATTGGCCCGCGGTGCCCGCCCCATTTCGCGGTTGCAATCGTACGGAAAATAGCGGCGCAGGTAGCCTCCCGAGGTGGACACCCACCGCCGGCCGGCTTCCTAATGCCTTACGCAGCCGCCTTTTCCGGAATCCTCATGGAATAGAAGGAGCGCCACACAAAGAACAGGCCGATGGCCAGCATCACGCAGCCGACGATGGCCGTATAGTCCGACCCTTCGCCCGCCGCCGCCGCTTCCTTGATCTCCACGGCAATTTCCACCGCCAGGAGACCAAAGAGTGTGGAGAACTTGATGATGGGGTTAAGGGCCACGGACGTAGTGTCCTTGAAGGGATCTCCCACAGTATCTCCCACCACCGTGGCATCATGCAGGGGCGTATTCTTCTCACGCAAGTCCACTTCCACAAGCTTCTTGGCGTTGTCCCAGGCTCCCCCCGCATTGGCCATGTAGATCGCCTGGAATAAGCCAAACACCGCAATGGAGATCAAGTACGCCACAAAGAAGTTGGGGTCGAAAAAGGCAAATGCCAGGGTGAGGGTCATCAAGGCAATGAAGATATTCCACATGCCTGCCTGAGCATACTGCGTACAAATTCGTACCACGGTAATCGAATCCTCGATTCCCGCTTGCGATTTGCTCAGGTCCAGGTGCTTGCGGATGAACTCCACTGCCCGGTAGGCCCCGGTCGTCACCGCTTGCATCGAGGCGCCGCCAAACCAATGGATGACGGCGCCACCACACATGAAGCCCAGCAGAACGGGTGCATCCGTCAGGCTGAGTCGCAGCATTTTTGCCTTTCCAAGCAGCAGGATGATCGAGAAGATCATCGTCGTGGCGCCCACGACCGCGGTCCCGATCAACACCGGCTTCGCGGTTGCCTTGAAGGTATTTCCAGCCGAATCATTGGCCTCCAGATAATGTTTGCCCTGTTTGAAATCAGGTTCAAAGCCAAAATCTTTCTGAATCTGCTGCTTAATACCTGGGATCGCTTCCGTTTGAGCCAGTTCGAAGACCGACTGGGCATTGTCCGTGACGGGCCCGTAGCTATCGACGGCGATGTTCACCGGCCCCATGCAGAGAAAACCGAAGGCGACCAGACCGAAGGCGTAGATGGAACCGACGCCGACGTCCGGAGATCCTGCCTCCAAGGTGACTTGCATCACGTCGTCCAGCCCGTAGAGGCTGACGAAGTAGGCCCCTGCCATCAGGCTGGTGATTAGCATGCCATTCCAAAAGGCACTGAAATTCCCCGCCACGATGCCCGAAAGGATCGTCAACGAGGCCCCTCCCTCCCGGGACGCCGTCACAATCTCATGAACGTGTTTGGAATGCGAACTGGTGAAGATCTTGGTGAATTCCGGGATCAAGACCGCCGCCAGGGTGCCGCAACTGATGATGGTCGCCAGGTGCCACCAGAGATTCGGCATCGGCGTCCCTCCCACGGTCAACCCCTCCAAAAGCAGCCAGCTCATCATGAACGAGGTCGAGATGCAGAGGATGGCGGCAATCCAGATCAGGCGAGTCAACGGTTCCTCAAAGTTGAACTCCTTCAGGCCGCGATACTTCTTCTCTGAAATGGCCTGGTTGATGAAATAGGCCACGCCGGACATGAAATCCATCAGGAACCGCATGGCGAAGATCCAGACGATCAGCTTGGCCTGCAAGTCCACATCGGGAATTGCCAGCGTGATAAACGAAATCAGCGCAACCCCCGTGACGCCATACGTCTCAAACCCGTCCGCCGTGGGTCCCACGGAATCGCCGGCATTGTCCCCCGTGCAGTCCGCGATGACACCCGGGTTCCGCGGATCGTCTTCATTCACCTTGAAGACAATCTTCATGAGATCGGAGCCGATGTCGGCGATCTTCGTAAAGATTCCACCGGCGATCCGCAGTGCGGACGCGCCCAGCGATTCGCCGATGGCGAATCCCAGGAAGCAGTATCCGACAATCTGCCGCGGCACGAACAAGAGAATAATGACCATCATGATCAGTTCCAGCGAGATCAGGAACAGACCGATCGACATGCCAGCCCGAAGCGGAATATTCACTACGTCCCAAGGCTCGCCCCGCAGCGCTGCGAACGCCGTTCGGGCGTTGGCATAGGTATTGACGCGAATGCCGTACCAGGCGACCCAGTACGAACCAATCATACCGACGATCGAAAAGAGCAAGACGAGCAGCAAGGTCTGTATCGATTCGCCTTGCAACTTGACGAAGTAATAGGCCATCGCGGCCGCGATCAACAAGAACAGCATCAGCAGGAACTTCCCCTGCTGGATGAGATACGTCTTGCAGGTCTGGAAAATGACCTCCGCCACGCTGAGCATCGATTCGTGTGCTGGGAGCTTGCGAATCTGACCTCGCAGATAGAGGCTGATTCCGAGCGTCCCGGCAATCACCCAGGCCCCTCCAAACAACAGGTTCCAAGCGCTGATTTCCCGGCCGAAGATGTTGAACGAGCCGGCATGAAGATCGGGGATCGCCAGATCGGCCTCGCTGGCAAGGAGGACTGGTGCCCCGGTGAGCCATATCGTCGCGGCCAGGAGCAGCCAACGCATGTGGCGCGCGAGGATTCGCCTCGCCCGCGATGGAACGGTTCCCTGGAAACCCGGCGCTCGCCACACCTGGGACGTTGCTAGTTGATCTTGCCTCATGAAATCTTCCTCGTGAATCGATGCCATCACGGGGCCGGTAGACGAGCGATCCCCTAGAGAATTCCGCTGTTTAGGACCGATCCATGCCAGCGTGGGGGTCGCCCCTTTATTCTGCTCAAGTCGCAAAGTTCAAGTCGCAAAATGTAATGATTCCCCGCGTGCTGTCAACGGCAGGCACCAGGTCGCCGCCCCCACATGGCAAGTGGCAGACCGGATTTTCCGGTTTTCGGGGTTATTTGGCCGCAATTTGTGGGGAATCGACCCACTGATTATCTTGGAGGAATTGGACCAAGTCGCCACGACGCTCCTTGACCGGTTTCACACCGAGGAGCGGCCCAACGGAGCCCTTGCTATGTCGCGCACGCCATTCGTCGGTTTGATGCTGGGGATCGTGCTGATCGGTATCGTTGCGGAACCAACCGCGGGCGACGAACCGCGGGATGTCAAGGTCGTGGAACTCTTCCAGGCCCGGGACAACGGCGATGTGGAAGTACAAGTCATCCCCAAGGACGCCCGCCGGGCCACGGTCATCTTCCATAATCGCTCGGGACAACCCCTTTCGATTCGACTGCCTGAGGCGTTTGCCGGGGTTCCTGTCCTGGCACAGATCGGCGGCCAAGGACTTGGCGGCGGGGGTTTCGGCGGCGGCGGCCTCGGCGGACAAGGCGGGATCGGGATCGGCGGTGGCTCGCAGGGATTCGGTGGTGGTTTTGGCGGGCAAGGCGGCGGGTTCGGCGGCGGTGG
>WPCK01392690.1_pt1 | contig 27803 bp, 20 predicted proteins | sample 5399851 | NCBI WGS metagenome assembly WPCK01 (sample SAMN12869471, study PRJNA574797) | sludge metagenome | isolation source: wastewater treatment of pH11 | place: China:Beijing | collected 2019-05-20 | reverse complement strand
CAAAACGGGGCTGGCCGGCCTGGCAAGTGCACTTGCGGGACTCGGCGTGGAGTTGCTGAGCACGGGCGGAACCAGGGAACATCTGGAAAAGTCGGGTCTGCAAGTACGCGATATCGCCGACTACACCGGCTTTCCCGAAATGATGGACGGCCGGGTCAAGACGCTGCACCCAAAAATATTCGGCGGCATTCTCTGCCGGCGCGATCGTGATGATGATCTCGATTCACTGGCATCGCATGGAATCCTCCCTATCGACCTTGTCGTGGTCAATCTGTATCCGTTCAGCAAGACCATCGCCAGGCCGGACGTCACACGCGAACTGGCCATCGAGAATATTGATATCGGCGGTCCCTCGCTGGTGCGGGCAGCCGCCAAGAACAGCCGCTTCGTCGCCGTTGTGACATCGCCCGACCAGTATGCCGAGGTGATCGCCGAGCTGAATCGCGGGAACGGCTCGTTGACGCAGGATCTGCGAAACCGCCTGATGGCCGCCGCTTTTGCCCATACCGCCGAATACGATCTCGCCATTTCGGATTATTTTGCATCGGAACCGGGTCCGGCAATGCACCCGACAGCGGAAGACAGGGAACGCGATCATCTCCTTCCGCCGTTTCTGACCCTGCCGCTCCGCCGTGCCCGGATGCTTCGCTATGGAGAAAACCCCCGGCAGCCGGCGGCGCTGTATGAACTTCCAGGCGACAAGGGAACCAGGCTTTCTGACTTGCAGCAGCTTCATGGCAAGGAACTCTCTTTCAACAACCTGCTCGATCTGAACGCCGCTCTCCAGATGGTCAGCAGCATGGACGAAACGGGTTGCGTGGTGATCAAGCACAACAATCCCTGCGGAGCGGCTGTTGGCGATCGACTGATTAATGTTCTCGAGCGTGCTTTGGCCGGGGATCCGGTCAGCGCTTTCGGCTCGGTGATTGCCGTCAACCGGGAATTCGATTCCGATTCGGCAGCGTTTCTGGCCGAGGGAAAATTCTTTGTCGAGTGTCTTTATGCTCCATCGTTCTCCCCGGACGCCGTGCAGATACTTGCGACACGGCCGAAATGGAAAGCCAATGTCCGGTTATTGCAGGGCCCGCTTGCCAGCCGGGACGACGTCCGGCTCGACACCCGTCGCGTGCTCGGCGGAATGCTCGTTCAGCAGGCCGAACCCCTGGGGATCGACAAGACCGACTGGGTGCAGGCAACCGGCAGCCCTCTCGACGAACTCACCCTGCGCGAACTTGAATTCGCATGGAATATGGTCCGGTTCGTCAAGTCAAATGCCATTGTCGTGGCCAGTGGTTTTGCGCTTGCCGGAGTTGGTGCGGGGCAGATGAGCCGGGTTGACTCCGTGAAGATCGCCATTGAAAAGGCTGGCTCGCGCGTTCAGGGGAGTGTTCTCGCATCGGATGCATTCTTTCCGTTCCCCGATTCGATCCACCTTGCCGCCGATGCCGGCGTTCGCGCCGTGATCCAGCCCGGCGGCTCGGTCAATGACAAGGACGTTATTGCCGCCTGCACGGCCCGCGATCTCCCCATGATCCTCACCGGCCGAAGACATTTCCTGCACTAAAGCGGCTCGGCATCATCGGCAAACCGCCGTGAGACAAGCATCCTTGCTTGTCATCATGTTTGGCTATTCGTCCTGCGGCGCGTCATCATCCTTGCCAGCAGACGTCCCCAGATCCTTGATCGCCTGGGGAAGTTCGGGATCGACCAGTCCCCGGGCGCCCCGGCCTTCACTTTCGATACGGAAGCGGATGGCGTAGGCATCTTTCTCCGGAACATCGCTCCAGTATTTTTCCTTTGCCTCACGGGTGTCGGGAACGGTCCAGGGGCGAACCAGACGAAAACCGACGCCGGTCGAGGGTTCCGTAGTGAACCACCAGGGGCTCTTTGGCGAATTGGGATCTTCCTGTTTCCATTCGCGATTGTTGCTGGCCAGCCGCGCGGCGCTGCGCACCCGGTCGGCCGTCATTTCGAAGGAACCGCCGCGAATGACCAGGGGATCGGGGTCGGTAGGCCAGTTGATGGTCTCAAGGGCGTTCCATGTTTTTGATGCATCGAGATGGGAATAGCCTTTCTCCGAGTATTGATCGAGAACCCATTCCGCAACGTTGCCATGCATGTCAAAAAGACCGAACGCATTGGGCTTTTTCCGTCCGACTTTGTGCCGTTCGTAGTCGGCGTTGTCATCGAGCCAGGCATACCTGCTAATGTCGTCGGCCGTTTCGCCAAAACTCCACGGAGTGGTCGTCCCGGCGCGGCAGGCGTATTCCCACTCCGCTTCGCCTGGCAAGCGGTAAAACTGGCCGCTCGTCATGCTCAGCCATTTCGTGTATTGCCGCGCAGCGTACTGGGTCATGGTGGCAGCAGGTTGATCCGGATGGTCGCCGGCATCGTAGGTGAATGAGGGGTCGTACAGTGCCGACGGCGCCGTAATCGAATCGACCTTTCGCTCCTCGGTCACCACGCGGACGCCCCGTGTCTGGAATTCCTTGAAAGCGTCCTGCAAGCCCATGTACTGCTTGTACTCCCGCCAGGTGACTTCATGTTTCCCCATCCAGAACGGATCGACACTGACGGTAATCTGCGGGCCTTCGTCTTCCGTCCGGTCTTCTTCATCTTCGGGGCTGCCAAGCAGAAACGTCCCGCCCGGAATCGGAATCATCTCGAATCCGATGTCCGTACCGGGTATGGTTGCCGTGTAGGGGACCATGAAGACACCATCGGCAATTTTCACAAACGGGCCGGATTCGGGCTGCGTCGCAGCGATTCCCGGCGATTCGTTGTTGACGGGGTCTTTCGTATCGGCCGTATCCTGGGCACGTGACGATGCAACGGCAATCAGCAATACCACTGAGCCAGCGGTTGTCTTGATGAAGTGTTGGAAACCGAGAAGCCTGAAACGAGATATCATTTGTCTTTCCCGAACCGATTGGCAAAAACAAGAGTGGCAAATCGCATCCAGCGGTTTGCACAATAAACTCTAGACGTGTCTTCGCCATTGTACTCGCAGTCGGGGCCTGTGCCCAACCGGCAGACCGTTCATTGATCGCCGGCGGCCCGTAGGGAAAACACTGCCGGCATCTCAGCTTTCGGTGATTTCGCCGGCAAGGTCCCGGCCTATCGCCGAACGGACTTCTTCGACGGTCTGGCAATGGTCGAAGAGGTACATCAACTTGGTCAAGGCAGCTTCCACAGTCATATCGCCGCCGGAAACAACTCCGGCATCATGCAGCGCTCGACCGGTTGCGTAATCGGTTTGCGAAACGTGGCCGTGCCTGCATTGACTGATGTTGACAATCACGATTCCCCGCTGGCTGGCCGAATCGAGCACGGACAGAAATTCCCTGTTATCCGAGGGCCCATTCCCGCTTCCATAGGACTCCAGCACCAGTCCGCGAAGGGGAGTTTGCAAGACGTTGGCGAGAATCCGCGAATCGAACCCGGGGAACAGCCGCAAGGTGGCAACTCCGGTCCCGGAAATCGACCGGACCTTCAGCGGGCCCGTCTCGCGAATCCTCGGGTAGCGGATTCGATCGGTGTGGACCTGAATATCCGTGCCGATATTCGCCAGCGGTGAAGCGTTGGGGGAATCAAAGGCATCGAAGCGTGTGGCACTGACCTTGGTGGCCCGGCAACCCCGCAACAACAGGCTGCCAAACAAAACGCACACCTCGGGTACGTCAAACTCCCCGGCAACGATCATCGCGGTGATCAGATTTTCCCTCGCATCCGTGCGACGCAGACAAAGCGGCAACTGGGAGCCCGTCAGAATGACATTCTTCGAAAGGCCGGGGAGCATCAGCGACAAGGCACTTGCCGTAAACGCCATCGTGTCGGTTCCATGCATGACGAGGAACCCGTCATAGTCACCGTGAAAGCGGGCGATGTCGTCGGCGATTCGCCGCCAATCGGCAGGCGTGAAGTTCGCGGAATCGAGAAGCGGGTTGTATTCGATGATGTCGAACGCCGGGAGCTGGCCGCTGCGCATTTCCGGAAACGTCGCCAGTTGCTGCTCCAGAAACCCGGGCGAGGGGCGAAACCCGCTCTCGGTGGGCTTCATTCCAATCGTTCCTCCGGTGTGAATGATCAGCAGTTTTCGTCGCGTTGTCATGTTTTTGCCGGATCGCCTTATTGCACGCCAGGGAATTCGTTATCATAACGCTCCCGGGATACAGGAGGCAGCATGGCAGGACCGGCCGACTACGCCGGGTATCTGCCCGTCCCGAAAAACCAGACTTCGTCAGCACGTATAACGTTTATTGAATTGAATTGCCAAAAGGAAACCAGGACATGACCGAACCCCAACAACGCCCGGCCCAGATCCCTGTCACCGTGAAGGACGATCGCGCTGTCTGCTCCTATGCCAATTTCTGCCGCGTCACCGGCTCCCCGGAAGAACTGATCATCGATTTCGGTCTCAATTCGCAGCCGATGGGAACGAGTGATCAGCCGATCGAAGTCACGCAGCGGATCGTGCTGAATTTTTATACGGCAAAACGGCTGTTGCATGCCTTGCACGTTTCGGTTCAACGGCACGAAAAGGTATTCGGCAATATCGAAACCGACATCCAGAAACGGGTCATCGACCAGCAACCGGCGTAGTCCGCTTCGTCGTCGTTTTCCGCTCCACTTCCCGCCTGGCGCTCCCCGTATGCCCTCCAGAAAGTCGATTGCCGACATCGATGTACGCGGCAAGGCCGTGATCATGCGCGTGGACTTCAATGTGCCGCTTGACGGTACCACGATCACCGACGACAGGCGAATCGAAATGGCCCTCCCGTCGATTCGCAGCGTCATCGATCGCGGCGGCAAGCTGATCCTGATCAGCCACCTCGGCCGCCCGAAAGGGACTGGAGTCGAGAGCAAGTACAGCTTGCGGCCAACGGCTGTTCGACTTTCCGAATTGCTCGGCAAGCCGGTTGCCTTTGCCGGCGACACCATTGGCGATCAGGCCCGGGCCGCCGTTGCTGCGCTTCGTTCCGGCGACATTTGCGTGCTGGAGAACCTGAGGTTCGAAGCCGGGGAAAAGGACGGCGATGAATCATTCGCCCGCGCGCTGGCCGATTTCGCCGACATTTATTGCAACGATGCCTTTGGCACGTGCCACCGCGCTGACGCCTCGATGGTGGCATTGCCGAGAGCCATGGGCAAAAAGCCGAAAGTGGCCGGCTTGCTGGTGGAAAAGGAAATCGAGTACCTGCAAGGCGCGCTGGAGAATCCGCGCCGTCCTTTCGTGGCTGTTCTCGGAGGAGCCAAGGTCTCGGACAAGATCAATGTGATCGACAACCTGCTCAAATTGTGCGACAAGGTTCTCGTCGGCGGCGCAATGGCATTTACTTTCGTCAAGGCGCGCGGCGGAAAGACCGGCAACAGTCTTGTGGAAGATGACAAAGTCGAGCTGGCCAGCCAATTGATGGCCAATGGGGGCGACAAACTGGTTCTCCCTGTGGACGCCCATTGCAATTCGGCGTTTGCGGCGGAAGGGAACCGGCAGGTTTTCCCCATCGACGCGATTCCCGACGGCATGATGGGACTCGATATCGGCCCGGCCACCAGTGAATCGTTTGCCCGTATCCTCGCCGGAGCAAAAACCGTCGTCTGGAACGGACCGATGGGCGTTTTTGAAATGCCCCCGTTCGACGAAGGGACGCGCGCCGTGGCCGCCGCCATCGCCAACAGCGGCGCGACGAGCATCATCGGTGGCGGCGACAGTGCAGCGGCGATAGCACAACTCGGCTACGAGGACCGTGTGTCTCACGTCAGCACCGGCGGCGGGGCCAGCCTGGAAATGCTGGAGGGAAAACAGTTCGAAGCCCTGTCGGTTCTCGATCCGGCCTGACCCCTGGCGGCTGCAATTACCACGGTGAAGCTTTCCTCGCAATCCGGGTTCCCACCAAAAAAACCCGTTAAAGGTACTCCCAATCCGGCTTTCCGGTAACCATAATCACGACTTGCAAGCAGGGCCCGGCCGGTCGCTGGAATACCAGGTTGTTCGCCATGCAGGCCTGACCAGATTTCCGGTCAGGACCATTATCATCCCATTCCATCCCGCGACTTTTCAAAAAGGAACCGGTGCTTATGTCGCCCAGAAAACACCGCCCGCTTCAGGTAGCCAACCGGCCTCAATCAAGTCACAAGGCATTGGGCCTGCATTTTGAAATGCTTGAGTCCCGGCAATTGCTGGCCGGAGACTTTCCAGGCCTTTCGCCGGATGGACAATGGGCCAGCCTGGATATGACCGCGCTGAATTTGAATCCGGGAAAACGTCTGCTCAATCTGGACCGCTTCGCCCTGTATGACTTGCAGGAAAATGCGATAAACCAGGTTCTGGCCAGTGCGCCGATGGAATTCTCGCCGGGATACGAGAGCGAAGCGGTAGTCGTAACGATTCCCGACCCGCAAATGAATTTTGCCCGATTCCGCGTAGTCGAATCGCCGATCATGGAGCCGGAACTGGCTGGGCTTTTTCCGGACATCAAGACCTGGCGCGGCATCGGGATTGACGATCCTTACGCCAGCGTTCGATTTGACATGACCATGCACGGATTCCACGCTCAGGTCCTGTCGCCGGAAGGCAACTATTACATCGATCCGCTGTTCAAGGGCCAAACCGGCTATTACTCAAGTTATTACAAACAGAATCTGAAACCGTCCGGCGATTTTCATGAAGAGGAAATTCCGGGTGCGGACGATGATCACAGTGACGAACACGGCGACTTCGGATTTATGTCGTCGAATCAGGGCGCGGGCGGCGGTCTTGGGGACTCGGGCCCGGCCCCGTCCTTCGGAACGCAGCTCAGGACGATGCGCCTGGCCAATGCGGCAACCGGTGAGTACACCGCTTTCCATGGGGGAACCGTTGCTGCCGGGCAAGCGGCAATCGTCACGGCCATTAACCGCGTTACTGGCCTCTTCGAAGTGGATCTGGCGATCCGCATGGTCCTCGTCGCCAACAACTCCACGCTGGTCTATACCAACGGGGCGACCGATCCGTACACCAACAACAACGGCAGCACGATGCTGGGACAGAACCAGACAAATATCGACGCCGTAATCGGAAACGCCAATTACGACATCGGACACGTCTTCAGCACGGGGGGCGGCGGGATTGCCGGCCTCGGAGTGGTCGGGCGAACAGGGCTCAAGGCCCGGGGCGTGACCGGCTCGCCATCGCCCGTCGGCGACCCGTTCTATGTCGACTATGTCGCCCATGAAATGGGACATCAGTACGGCGGCAACCACTCGTTCAACAGTCAGGTCTGCAGCGGCAACCGGAACGCATCCACTGCGTATGAGCCGGGGAGTGGTTCGACGATTATGAGCTATGCAGGTATTTGCGGCGCGGATGATTTGCAGCCCAACAGCGATGCCATGTTTCACTCGATCAGCATCGACGAAATCCGCGCTTACATCACCACCGGCCTGGGCAGTGGTACTGGAACAAACACCAACACGGGAAACAACAGCCCGACCGTGAATGCCGGCGCGGATTACGTCATTCCGACCGGAACTCCCTTTGAGCTGACGGCAACGGGCTCGGACCCGGATGCGGGCGCCGCATTGACCTATAGCTGGGAGCAGCGCGATCTCGGCGCAGCGCAACTGCTTTCTGCTGCCGACAATGGCGCCAGCCCCCTGTTCCGGACGTGGAACCCGACGGCCAGTCCCACCCGCGTTTTCCCGCGATTGTCAAATCTTTTGAATAACACGGTTCCGATTGGCGAGAAACTCCCCACGGTGGCCAGGGCTTCCATGGATTTCCGCGTTGTGGTTCGCGATAACGCGTTGAACGGCGGGGGCGTGGCCAGCGACGACATGTTCATTCAGGTTGTCAACACCGGCTCCGCATTTTCGGTAACCAGCCAGAATTCGGCCACAAACTGGGGAGGTGGCTCAACGCAGACGGTTACCTGGAACGTGGCGGGCACAACGGCGGCCCCGATCAATACCGCAACCGTCAACATCCTGTTTTCAACGGATGGCGGCCTGACCTGGCCGACTGTGCTCGCCTCGGCTACGGCCAACGATGGAACGCAAACGATCACGGTTCCCAATCTTTCAACGACGCAGGGCAGGATCAAGATCAAGGCCACCAACAGCGTCTATTTCGATGTCAACAATGTGAATATCACGGTCAGCCCGGTTCCCGTCGTCAGTATTGCCGGACCGGCCGGCCAGATTGTCGAAGGGCACACCGGTACCTCGATTGCGAACTTTGTCCTGACCCTGTCATCTGCCCCGACGGCTCCCGTGTCGATCAACTACGCTTCGACGAGTGCGGGCTTCGCCAATCCGGCAACGGCCGGCAGCGACTACACGCCGGTAAGCGGCACCGCGAATTTCGGCATCGGCCAGACCACGTTCAACATCCCCGTCACGATTTTCGGCGACCGCTTCACCGAAGGGATCGAACAGTTCAAGATCGATCTGTCGGGGCCATCTTCCGGCCTGGCGGTCGGGACTTCATCGGCGACCGGTTCGATATCCGACGACGATGCCTTTGCCCTGGGCAAGACCATTGACTTCGGTTCATTGACGTCGCCGGTTCAGGCAGGTGCAACAGGTTTCAGTACCGGGGCGTACTCGTCGGCCATCGGAATCGGATGGACGTCTTCGTCCGACATGATTACCTATTCACTCACGTTCGGCGATGATCTTACAAGCGATATGATCCTGGCGACGACCGGGATGTTCCGGATTGACATTCCGAACGGGAACTACAATGTGACCGCGATTTTCGGAGTCGTCGATTATTTCGCCAATCGGGCGAACTATCCCACGGCTTACGGCAATTTCACGGTCTCGGTTGAGGGAGTGAATTTTCCGGTCGCGTTGGAGTCTGGTCCCAATGTAACCCGGACATTTGCCGCCTCGGTGACCGATGGCAAACTTGATATCGGCCTGGACAGCGTCATAGCCAGGCAGCGTGCCAGGTTTTCGGGATTGCTCGTAACGGCCTCCAGTTTCGCCGACGGAGGCGGCGGCGAGAATTTCAGGGATTCGTTCGGTCCTCCACAAATGGCCGATGAAGAGGCGATCAAAGCGTCCCTGCGAGACCTCGCGATTGGAGGCAATTTCATGCAAATGCCTGCTGCCGCAGTGGCCAGGGAAGCAGTCGAAGACGCACAATTTGTTTGCCCGCCGGAATTCAACGGGTTGACGAATGGAATCGGCGATGGGAAAATCAGTGCCGCCGCAATCTGGAATACCTGGGCAACGCAGTCCAGGCAGATTGTGGCAGTCGCCAACCTGCCGTCTCTGCACGACAAACAGTTTGACCGCGCGTTCCTTGGGTATCAGAACGGAACTGACGGTGCTTGGGAATCTGAGGCGTTACCATCAATCGCCCGGGACCTGACCGCTTTCAAGACGTTTGACCGATGGGCCACGTACCGCAAGGATGCCTGAATCCGGTAATCTGTTATTTGTTCCAGCCTGCAGGACAAAGCTAAACCTTCCAGCGACTAGACGCATCGGACATTTTCCAGGATTTTCAACCATGCTCAAACGATTTTTCCTTTTAGCCGCCGTCGCCCTGATGGCCAGCCCTGGTCGGATTAACGCCGACATTACCGAGGGCTTCGATTCCGTATTGCCTGCCGGCTGGGCTCAGCAGAACCTGAGCACCCCCGCTGGTACCAACCCGGTCTGGTTCCAGGGGAACCCTACCGTTTTCAATTCGCATTCGGGTGCCACCAACTCGTACATAGCCGCGAATTTCAATAGCGTGGCTGGTGCCAACACCATCAGCAACTGGCTTTTCACTCCACAGACATCGTTCAATAACGGCGACGTGATTTCTTTCTGGACCCGGACGGTCGACGCCCCGTTTTTTCCCGACAGGTTGCAGCTCAGGCTGAGCACCAACGGGGCAAGCACAAACGTTGGAGCGACAAATACGTCTGTCGGCGACTTCTCGACGTTGTTGCTTGACATCAATCCGGGCTATTCGGCCTCGGGTTATCCCAATGTCTGGACCAACTTTTCCGTAACCCTTTCAGGCCTTGGCGGTCCATCGAACGGTCGATTTGCGTTTCGTTACTTCGTTGAAAACGGAGGACCTTCGGGTGCTAACAGCGACTTTATCGGCGTCGATACGTTTTCATTTACGCAAGCCATTCCCGAGCCCGCCTCGGCTTCGCTGATGGTTTTGGGGCTTGCCGGCGTCCTGACGATTCGTCGCCGGAAATAGGGTAAACTCCCGGAACCCTTCGCAACGATCCGGAAAACGCGAATTCTTTCGCACAATGGACCTGCTTCGGCAGGTCCATTTTTGTTGCCATCCGCTTCGCAGCAACTCACGCCCGGCCACGTGCCGGGACAATTCCATGCTGGTTGCGACCGCAGCCCTTTCGCTGATCGCCACGGTACTGTCTCTATGGGGGCTGCGGTCGCGCTCCAGTCTTGATGATCGGCCTCGACCTTCTAGGTAAAATCACTGGCTTGCCAGAGATAGTTCTTCAGGGCCCGGATGGTTCCAAAGTTTGTTGTGCCGTTCCAGATGGTTACCGTGGACGTGCCGAGTCCGGACCGCACGGAAAGTCCGGTCGCCAGATCGACGATGTCACCGGCATGGTTGAAATCGGTGATCGTATCGTCGCCAAACTGAATGGGTGTTCCTGAAGCGAATTTTGTTCCGAATCGGAAGGTATCATTTCCCGGGCCTCCGGTGAGGATGTCGTTTCCACCCGCAGCAAAACCCTCACCTCCGTCGAGAATATCATTGCCGGCCCCGGCTTCAAGGATGTCGTCCCCGTCACGCCCGGCCAGCGTATTGCCATTCGCGCTGTAGTCGATCAGCCGTTGACCCTGATCGGCCCCGCCAAATGTCTGGCCGCTGGCGCTATAAGTCGCGACCAGTGTATCAGCGTTGCTCCCAAGACCGAGTCCTCCGGTTCCGGTAAATGTGAACAATTGGCCACCTGCTACGGTATCCGTTCTTCCAAATCTATAGGTTCCGTTGACAGCCAGCACAGGCACCGGGAAATCGAATCCGATGGTTCCGGTTGCTGCATCCCTCAGGTTCCGTGCGGTGGCGTCAATCGTCAATTGGTCGGCAGACAGTGTGCCCCCCGTCAAGAAAAGCACCTCGTCCTGGTCGGCCGGGCTGAAATCATTGGGCAGATCAATGCCGCCGCCAACACCCCGGTGAGCAAAAGTATCCTCTCCGCCGGCACCCGCATACCGATTGACCTGAGCATTGCCGATGAAGGTATCCGCCCCCGCGCCACCCGTTCCGTTTTCAAACGTATTCGGGTCACTCAGCACGAAGCTCGTTCCCGGTGTAACCTGCTGGACCGACGATGTTCCCAGATCAACCGTGATTCCCGTCGTCGTTGTCTCTGTAAAGCTCAATCGGTCGGCCCCTTCACCGGTGCTTTCAAACAGAATATCGAATCCCAGCGAGTTATCGGCATCGAACAGGTAGACATCGTTTCCCTGACCGCCGCGGGCATTATCGTTGCCGTCGTGCCCCTGATGGCGGTCATTGCCGAGCCCCCCTTCGAGAATGTCGTCTCCGGCATTGCCATCCAGATTGTCGTTGCCATCATCGCCGCGAAGGATATCGTTGCCATCAAGCCCCTGCATCTGGTCGTCGCCCTGGCCTCCGTGAAGGACATCATTTCCCGCATCTCCGCGCAGGTCATCGTTACCGGCTTCTCCCTGAATCGTGTCGTCGTCCGAACCTCCCTGGACGATGTCATTGTCGATACCACCCATGAGCAAGTCCGTTCCGAGGCCGCCGCGAATTTCGTCCGACCCTTCGCCGCCGCTGATGAAGTCGTTCCCATTCAGGCCCAGCAGGAAGTCACTCCCCGTTCCACCGAAAATGAAGTCGTTTGACGAAGTCCCGCGAATCGTATCGTTCCCGTTCCCGCCATCGATGGTGACGGCCGGAAGAATTCCTCCACCTTCCTGCATGGTGATCGTGTCGTTCCCCCCTCGCCCCTCGATCACGATGGTGAATGTATTGGAAACGTTTGGAATCCCGCCCAGTGTCGTCAGGAGGGAGTCCGCAGTGACGACCAGGTTGCCGTTGGCCTGACGGGCCAGGTCGATCACATTGGGGTTGTCATCGCCGACAACGGAAAGGGTTCCGTTGAAAAAGGTCACATTGACGGCCAGCAGTTGCCGGCTCTCTAGAGCTTCAATCGTCAATCGGTGCGAGGTCGTTCCTTGCCGCGATGAGGTGCGACGGGAAAGTGTTCGGGCAAACAGTTTTTTGAAAAGTTTCATTCGAGAGGCATCCGGGAAAATCGCTGCATTGGGCCGGACATGTGCCGCGATTGCGGCAAGACGACAAAAATGCCGGCCCATTTCCCATGCGACAATCTCCCGCCGCGCGCTCCGGAAATTCTGCCGGGAAGATCTTTTTTTCCGGATTCCCCCGGAATCCGATAGCGGCGAACCGAATGTAGCTCAATTCGCAAGAATTGAGACGGAGCGAATGCAATGCGCCGGCGAGGGAGGTTTCCCAAAGAAAAAAATCTGAACTCTGGCGAGTTCAGCTACGAACAGGCAGCCCTGGTCGATCAATCGACAGCTTTGCGTTCCAGGGCGGACTGGTTCGGATGAACAAGATCGCGAACGAGGCCGAGCTTTTCAAACAGCCTCAGCGACAGCCAGGTGATGTCCAGCTCCCACCAGCGGTGGCCGTGCTGCGCCGAGCGGGGATCCGCATGGTGGTTGTTGTGCCAGCCCTCGCCATTGGTCAAAAGGGCGAACAGCCAGTTGTTTCGGCTGTCCTCGCGCGTTTCATAGTTGCGGTAACCCCAGATATGCGCGGCCGAATTGATCGCCCAGGTTACGTGCCACGTCCAGATGGTACGGTAAACAACACCCCACATCAGCCATTGCACTCCAACCCGATACGTCTCCGCCCAGGTTCCGTGCATCAGCCATCCCACAAATAGCCCGATCCCGAAGATTGCAATGGCGTGCGCCACATAAACCCAGACCCAGTTGAACCCCTGGAGCCAACGGTAATAGGGATCGCGCATCAGGTCGCGGCAATAGCGGTCATAGGCGGCACCGGTGCTCAGTTCCCGGTTGTCGACAAACAGCCATCCCATATGCGACCAGAAAGCACTGACTCTCGGCGTATGCGGGTCGGGCTGATGGTCCGAATGCTGGTGGTGGACCCGGTGAACCAGAACCCAGCGCCCCGGCGAATCCTGAAAACTGCAGACGCCCAGCGTCGACAGGATGTACTCGAACCACCTCGGGCACTTGAACCCCCGGTGGGTCAGCAATCGATGGTAACCGGCTCCGATCCCCAGCGATGTGAACAAGTAGTTGCCGACGAACAGCCACGCCACTCCCCACCAGCTGAAGACGTAGGGAAAAAACGCAAACGGAATCAACAGATGCATGGCGATTACGGGAATGACGTATTCCCACAACACCCGGCTATCCTTGTTCACCCCTGCGGGTTTTGGAAGCCTCCCGCTCCGGTCATCATCCGGCAAGATGTCTTCTTCGACCAGCAAGTCCTGGGCGATTCGGTCATCTTCCGTAAGAAGTTTTTGTTTTTCTTTTTTGGGAGGGGGTGTGGTTGTCGCCATGAGGCAAGGGTCCGAATATCTGGCGAAGCAATTTTCCTTTTACCGGATCGATGCTTCGGCGTTGGCAGCGGTCGTTTTCTGTCACCGGAAACCCGGCTGGCTCTCCAAATGCCCAGTTTAGCGACCGCTGCCCGGTCCTCATACCTCAAAAATCCCGCTCTCAAAAGCTGGCGACAGCCCAGGACTCGAAATCCTGCCAGGCACCGTCCTTGAAAACCAGACTGTTACCCGTGTATCGATCGACCAGCAGCGGCAGGGCCGTTTCGGCAGGAAGCGAAAGTCCGGGAAAATTCTTGTTGTCGAGGAACAGCTTGATCGACCCGGCAAAAGTGGCATGGGGAGGCTCGCACTTCTGGTCGACGAGAATTTCGATCCGGTAATCCTTCTTGCGCGGGCGCATGATGCGCGAAAACGCATGGTCCGAGCCCTCCAGCTCACCCCACCGTGCGACCAGCCGGTCCTGGATCTCACTGACGTCAAGCAAAGGTCTTTCGGAAACGGAACTCCCGACGGAATGTTCCGCGGGATTTCTCTCCGCGGCGAGAATGGCGACGAAGACGAGGAGGGTGGCTACTCCGGGGAGAATCAGGACACGGTTCATGGCAGTCCCCTTTCAGAAACTGGAATTGAGTGAAACGAAAACGTACTTGTTCGACGAACGGCCTTGGTGCCGTTGCACCATTCGGAGAGGATCAGGCTGGCCAGCAAGCTGGCCCAGATCGAGGCGATATAGTTTTCCAGCGGCTCCATCCCGCACATGTTGAGGACGATATGCAGCACGCGGAACCAGATCGCTGAAAGAGCGATGCTGTAGGAGCGCACCATCCAGCTAACGTGTGCGGCGACATCTCCCTGCACAATGCGCCGGTATCCAAGCCAGGTGGCAATCCACCAGGCAATCCCGGTGACCAGAAAGCCTGCGGCTGCGGGAAAACCTCCCTTGGCAACCGGTGAAATCAGCAGCCCGAATGGCGCTGCCAGCCACAACACCGAGTTCAGATAGATGTACCCGAGAAGGCGATGGATTTTTGGCCGTCGAAGTGTCGCCGGAAAAAACAGCGGAAAGCCGGCGATAAGACAAGTCCCCGCGCCGGCGATATGCAACGCAAAGGCAGCTCGCCAGACCGGCGAATGACTGTACGGACGCTTCTCGACCACAAAAACGGGCTCATCACCACCCAGCCACCAGGCGACATAGCGGCTCATGTCCGCGAGAAGCAACGTCGCAAGGACGACGGTGATCATCACACCGATTATTGGCCAGCGAAGTCTGCGGTAGAGGTACATCTGCGATCGCTCCGGCATCGTACACTTGTCGGATCGGCAAGTGTCAGGGCAATTCTAGACGTGCGAGACGCCCGGCGAGGTAACAGCCTGGTAAAGAGTGCCCGGGCAAGCCAGGGGCATTGTTATCGAGTGGTGTTGGCAAGCGGTGTTTAGCTGAAAGCGCAACAATCCCCTGGGCAAGCCAGGGGCATTGTTATCGAGTGGTGTCGGCAAGCGGTGTTTAGCTGAAAGCGCAACGATCCCCCGGGCAAGCCGGGGGCATTCCCCCCGCGGGTAGCGTGCGAGGACTTTTAGCGGGGAACGCAAAGATCCCCTGGACAAGCCAGGGGCATTCGCCTGAATCCCGCAGGCCTAACCTGCGGATCGTTGGGCTTCCCGCTGCGCCGCAGTGGAACTCAAACCTGTTTATTGCCACTCAGGGACTTGAGCCGGAGGAGCCGATCAGCGAGCAGCTGTGCCCACAGCCTGTGCAATATGGGAGATCCCCTCGGCGCGCAGCCGGGCGGCGAGAAAACAATTGATGTCGCGAACGAACATCGGCCCGCCATAGATAAAACCGGTATAGACTTGCACGAGGCTGGCGCCGTGTCGAATCATCTGCCAGGCATCTTCTCCGTTCATGATCCCCCCGGCTCCGATGATCGGGATCTTGCCCCCGGTCTCGCGAAAAAGAAAACGGACGACTTCACGACTTCGCACCGTCAATGGACGCCCGGAAAGCCCTCCGTTTCCGATCCTGGCAAGCGTGCTTTCCGGCGTGGCCAGCCCTGCGCGGTCAATCGTGGTATTGGTTGCGATCAGCCCGTCGATCCCGGCTTCGGCAACGACGTCGGCGATATCGGACAGTTCATGTTCGCCGAGATCCGGGGCGATCTTGAGCAGAACCGGCTTGCGAGAGGATTGTGAACGAACTGCCAGCTCGCGATTGCGCTCGTTAATGGCTTTCAGGAGTTCGACAAGCGGCTCGCGGGCCTGCAGGCTCCGCAAACCGGGAGTATTGGGTGAACTTACATTGACGGTGAAGTATCGGGCAAAGGGCCAGAGCTGTTCCAGACTGTGCAAATAATCGCCGACGGCCTTGTCGAGATCGGTGACTTTGGATTTGCCGATGTTGATTCCGATCACCGGACGGATTCGTGCACGAGCGAGATTTCGGGCGACTTTATCGGCGCCCGGATTGTTGAAGCCCATCCGGTTGATGAGTGCCTGGTCGGCGGAAAGCCGAAACAACCGGGGTTTCGGGTTTCCTGGCTGGCCTTCGCCGGTGATGGTGCCGATTTCAATGTGCGAAAAGCCAAGGCAGTGCAGGGCGTTGAACCATCGACCGTGTTTGTCAAAGCCCGCTGCGAGACCCACCGGATTGTCAAAGCGGATTCCCCAGAGCGTGGAGGCAAGGGACGAATCGTCGATGGCAAGCCAATGACGGGTCAACGTCGAGAGGGGAGGGAACATGCCGGCTCTGAATAGCGCCATCGAGGCATGATGAACCGCCTCCGCGGGAAATCGAAACAGCAGCGGGCGGATCAAATAGCGCCAGAGCATCGGCGTCCCGGGTTACCAGTTCAATCCAAACTGTTCGCCGCCGGAATTGCGGCCACGTCCACCCTTGAGGGGCTGTCCGGAGCCCTTGATCGCCGTCTCGCGCACCGGCTCTTCCGGCTCATCTTTCGCGGGCGTCTGGGCCGCTTCCGGTTTGGGCTGGGTGGCCTTCATGGAAAGGCCGATTTTCTGCGAAGCCGGATCGACAGACAGGATCTTTACGTTAACCTCGTCTCCTTCCTTGACCACATTTTTCACCGCAATCACGCGATGGTGGGCCAGTTCGGAAATGTGAACAAGGCCCTCGATGCCTGGTTCGAGTTTCACAAACGCGCCAAACTGGGCGATGCGGGACACCGTTCCGCTGGCCGTGCTGCCGACGGGATACTTCTGGTCCACGGACGCCCAGGGGCTTTCGACGGTGTCGCGCATCGACAGGCCGATCTTGCCGGTCGTGTCGTCGATCTTTTCCACTTTCACGTGAACCCGTTGTCCCGGCTGCAGGATTTCTTTGGGATGATTGACTCGCTCCCAGCTCAGCTTGCTCACATGGACCAGGCCTTCGACGCCACCGATATCGACAAAGGCGCCGAAGTCCATGAGTCGCGTGACGACACCGTCCATCAAATCGCCGGCTCGCAGCGTCTTGAGAACTTCCTGTTTCTTGGCCTGGGCTTCCCGTTCCAGCACGGCCCGCCTGGACAAAACGAGCCGCTTCCGCGCCGGATTGACTTCGGTGACGACGCAGGCGAGCTTCTGGTTGGTGAATTCCCCGAAATTCTCGACGTGGCCAATCGCGATCTGGCTGGCGGGGATGAAGCCGCGAATGTTGTTGACGTTGCATTCGAGACCCCCGGTATTTGATCCGGTAATTCTGGCCTCGACCACGGCACCTTCGGCGATATCCGACCAGTCGGCGACGTTCATTGCCGAGCCGGGGACGGCGACTTCATAAAGCCCCTCTTCATCCCGGAACGCGGTGACGATTACGTCGATCATCGCTCCTTCCCGCGGTGGCTCGCGGAACTGACGCATTGAAGCGACACCCTGATAGTGGCCTTTCAGCGAGAAAAACACGTTGTCATTGTGAATTCGGGTGACGATCCCGCGAATCCGGTTCTCGGAATCCACTTCCAGGGGCTGGGAGGGATCGCCAATCAGCGATTCCAGTTTCAGGTCATCGAGCGCGGCTTCGAGTTCGCTGTCGATTTCGGCGGAACGAAGTGCAGCTCGGCTGGCGGCGTCGTCTGTCGAACTGCTTGCCGGGGATTCAGCGGCGGCCGCTTCTGGCAGGGGCGCTGCTTCAGACGAAACAGTATCGGGCGTCTTCTCTATCGGTGCCGGATCGGCAACAGGCGGCCGCGGGTTTGCTGTCCGCAACGAAACATCGGCAGCATCTCTTTGCGAACCTATCAGGACCTTGCGCCGCGCGGGCTCGCTGGCGGATTGCGACGGATCGCGACTTGTTTCACCCTGATTATCTGACATGCCTGACCTGAAAAAACTGGAACAAATAAATGGACCGATGGTTGGAACTTCGCACATCGTGGTGATCAGTTACAACATTATTTCAATTCTAGCTTTAACAGACCGCCAGTGAAACAAACCGGGACGGGCAGGGCAAAAGCCAGAGAAATCTTCACCGCTATCACAGGAATCCCGGGGGAAATCCCGCCCACAAATTTCTTCCGGCTATTGACCGGCCCGAAACGGGAGCGCGGGCAACCCGGCTTCATTGAACAATGTACAAACCGATGTATCATTCCACAGGTAGCGGACGGAGACGGGCTTTTCGACTCCATCGGCAAAAGCGATCACGGAGTCCCCCTCGATGATTGCCGTTGCCGGAACAAATTTTCCGTCTTCGCCGGCGACTTCAAAGCCTGCCAGTTCCGCTTCCTTGCAATGAAGTCCGGCCGCATGCTGGAACTTGACGGAAATCCTGTTGGTACCGTCGACGGTCTTGTGCGAATGATAGATCGGACCGGAGAACTCAAGCGTGTCCTCTCCGTAAATGTTGTTTCTGGCGATCAGTGCCAGGCGTCTTCCCACCTCGGACTTGTTCTTGGGATGAATATCCCCGGGATTGCCGATATCCGACGACCCGGCCACTCCGATATTGGGCAGGTCAAGCATCTTTCTCTGCACGTCCCAGATTTCGGCAAGCAATTCCGGGGCCTTGTCCCCGTAACGATAGGGTGCCAGCTGGACGATGTAAAAGGGGATCTCGCCCTGGCCGAATCGTTCACGCCAGTCGCCTATCAACGCCGGCAGGATCGTTGCGTATTGCTCGGCGCGACCGACGTTGGCTTCTCCCTGGTACCAGATGACTCCGCGAATCGACCACGGGATGACAGGAGCGATCATTCCGTTGAAAAGGCTTGCAGGCCGACTGGGAACTCCCTTGGTCACGTTTTCATCCCATTCTTTCAGCATCGGTTTCAGCGATTCGTGCTTTTCCAGCGCCTCGCGGGAAACCCACGCCTCGCCCGGCGTGCCACCCCAGCTTGAATGGATCAGGCCGATGGGAATGTTTCTCATGCTTTCGTTTTCGCGAAGTGCCGTGGCGAAATACCAGGCTGTGGCGGAAAACTCACGGATGGTATCCGGTGTGGCAGCCGTCCAGCCAGCCGGCTGGCTAAAAATTCCCGCAGGCTCCTCGGCGGCGTTTTGCGGAACGGTCAGGAAGCGAATATTGGGGTCATTGATCGACGCCAGATACTCTTTCATTTTTTCCGGATCGGGGATATCGACGGATGCTTCAATCGACCATTGCATGTTCGATTGCCCGGAACAAAGCCAGACTTCACCGACAAGCACATCGGAAAACGCGACCCTTGCATTTTTCCCTTCAACCACCAGCTGGTAGGGTCCACCTTCCGGTGGCGAAGGAATCTCCGCCGTCCATTTTCCGTCTTCGCCAACTGCCGTCGTTGTGGAGGACTCGCCAAGAGTAATGTTCAGTTCTTCGCCAGGACTTGCCTCTCCCCAGATCCTGATCCTCGCGTTGCGCTGAAACACCATTCGGTCGGAGAACACAGCCGGCAAGCGAATGTCTCCCTGCGCGGCACATCTCTCAGTCAATGCGCCACCAACAACTACGATCGCGCATGCCAGCGTTGCCAGTCTTTGTGTCAATCCGGACAAGTTTTCGCCCCCACCAAAGAAAAAATGCAATCAAATCAACAGACCTGGATCGCGGCCCATTATGGGCAGGCCCTGCAGCTTACTCAAGCACCATACGGACCGGTGAAATCCCGCACGAAGGCGATTTCCGGACATCCTGAATCGACTTTCGGGTGATTGCTCACAGAGACCGGAGAGGGATCAGGCATTTCCCCAACTTGCCACCATAGTTTCCCGCAGTGACCTTGAGGATTTCTGTTCCTCCCGATTCAAGTGTTGCGACGATCGCCGTGCGCATCGCCGAACGAACTGCTTCTTCACTTGTTCCATCAATCACTATCTCGCAGGCTGCGCGAGTATGTTCCGGCAGCGCGGTTTGGACTCGCCCGCGCAGGGCAGGGCAAAACGCTTCATTGGTCGAAGCGATCATTCCCTTGTACCGCGAACCGACCTTGCTGCCGCTGCGCGCGACGCCACCTGGAAACGGCGTGATGCAGCCCGCCAAATTGCCGATGCCGGCCACGGCAACCCGCGCCGAATCAAGTACCGCCTTTTCGCTCTTGCCCGCGATGATGATATTGCCACCGGCGATGCCACGACCCGCGCCGACGGTTTCTTCCACGACAAACTCGCCGTCCATCACCGGAACACGCCAGAACCGTCGATCGCCAAGCAGCTTGCTCTTTTGAAAGCCATCGCCAAAAAAACGGAGCTTTCTTCCCAGGCCCAGCTCCCGGTCCGAGCGGTATCCGTTGTAGACCGCTGTGGTCGGACAGGTCATCAAACATTGTCCTGTCCGGTTAACAACGGCACTCTCCAGCCCTTCCGTGGAGAAAGAAAACACCAGGATGGAAACGCCCGGCCGGCCGTCATCGGTTTCGGCTTGTGTGAGAATTGTTTCGATGCCGCATTCCGCATCGCAGCCAATCACCGAGGTTCCGTACCCGCAAAAAGCCCTTGCTGCCATTTCGAGCCAGTACGAATCGGCCGCCGTGACAATCAGTCGCGCGAACTTCATTTCAAAGGCCTCGGCAAACGTGTCCTCGACCCTCGGGTCGAGCACCGTTCCGGCGACTCCTGCCGGGACTTCAGGATTATGGGTCATTCGCAGTTTCTCCTCGATGGCTCAGCGTTCCTTTTGCTTCAGCCTGGACGCCGCCAGAATCAGTCCGACAGCAATCAGGATCAACAGGGCTGCCGAACTGTAGGGAAGTGAAGTGCTTGTCCGCAGCAGCGGAATACTCAGCGCCGAGCCGGAAATTCTCGCAAGAGCGTTGAGGCTTTGAGCAAACCCCAGAACACTTCCTTGCCGGTCCTGCGGTGTCCAAAGCGAAACCAGGCCATGCAGCGGGGGTTGCATGAAGGCAAATCCCGCCGAGACCAGAATGAGCGAAATGTAAAGCAACGGCAATGAGACCGCATGGATCGCATAAATCATCAGCAAAAAAGCCAGACAGTCCACGACCATTCCGGTGACCAGCAAGGGGATTTCAGAAACGCGTTTCGAAAGGGGGCGAATCAGCCCCCCCTGCACCAGCGCCAGGACAATGCCGATCAGGGCATAGGTCAACAACAGGTTGCGCCAGGAAAAATCAAACGGAGTTTGCGACAGCCCGTGCTCGCTCCGGTACAGCAACAGCGACAGTGTCGTCTCGAACTGCACGAAGGCAAAAATACAGATCACGTATCCGACGAGAAGCAACAGCAGACATGGCCGGCCCAGCGCATGCCTGAGTCCGTTGACATCGAGCCATTTGCGGGCCGTCGATTCGCCGCCTGGAATCCGGGATTCCGGGAGCAGAAAAAAGGCCATTGTCAGGGCGACAAGCGAAAGTCCGGCGGCAACAATGCCCGGCCATGGACCGGGGTTGCCTTCACCTGATGGCAGTGCGAGGTATCCAAGCAGCGGACCAAATGTGAAGCCGAACCCCATGGCGATTCCGATGATGGCCATCCCGTGTGAGCGCTTTTCCGGCGGTGTCGAATCGGCAATGTATGCCTGGGCTGTGGGGATCGTCGCGCCGGCGATTCCCGCGCCGATCCTTGAAGCAAACAACAAGAACAGGCTGTCGACATGCGAGGCCCAGGCGAACAGCGAATAAAAAATCACCGAGCCGGCAAGCCCGGCCATCAACACCGGCCTTCGCCCGACCCGGTCGGACAACATCCCCCAGACCGGCGCCGCCAGGAACTGCATGGCCGAAAAACTCGCCATCAGCAGGCCGATCGTCCATCCGCCGGCGTCCCGGGAAAACTGGTCCGCATAAACGGCCAGCAAGGGCATCACCATCCCGAATCCCAGCAAATCGACAAACACCGTCAGAAACAGGACGGCCAGCGATCCTGTCCGAGGCCCCCTGGCGGCCTGCCCAAGCGGTGCCGCACTTTTGTCCGAAATTCCTGATTCGGGTTCAACTCTGGCCATTCAAGGGTGTCCGGTAGGGAAGCTTGACAGAATCCGCATCGGCGTATTGACGATGCGCGGGGCGGGCTGGATAAAGAATAACTGCACTCACATCCCTTCTGGAACCGGGAGTCCTGTTATGAACAATGTCGAATGCCCCGAATGCGGCGCCGAAATCGCCGTTTCCGCCGATAGCGTGATCGGAGAAATCGTGATTTGCGCTGAATGCAGCACCGAGTTTGAGGTCGTCAGCCTCAAGCCGCTCGAGCTGGCCATGGCCCCCGAGATCGAGGAAGACTGGGGCGAATAGATGGCGCGGGTCGGAATGCTGTACTCGCGCGTACGCGTCGAGGAAAAGTTGCTGCTGGAGGAGTTGCAGAAACTCGGCGCGGAAGTCGACTGGATCGATGTGCGCGATGTGATTCTCGACCTGGGTGATCCCGGACCCTGGCAAAAGTACGATGTGATCTTTGACAGGTGCCTGAGCCACTCCCAGTCCCTCGCTATCGCCACCATTCTCGATGCCTGGCAAATTCCCTGCGTCAATTCGATGTCCGTGAACCGGATTTGCGGCGACAAGGTCGAGACATCGGCGCGACTGGCCGCTGCCGGGGTCCCTTCCGTTCCGGTTCGCGTAGCCGTTGACGAACAATCGGCACTTCTCGCCATCGAACAGACCGGCTATCCGGCCGTGTTGAAGCCGCCGACCGGATCGTGGGGGCGGCTTCTTTCGCGAATCAATGACCGGGAAGCGGCCGAAGCGATCGTCGAGCACAAGGCCACGCTGGGCTCGGTAGCGCACGGAGTCTTTTATATCCAGCCCTTTATCGACAAGGGGGGCATGGACATTCGGACCTTCGTGATCGGCGACGAAACGCTTTGCGGTATCCGCCGCCGTAGCCAGCACTGGATCACAAACACAGCCCGGGGAGCGGTTGCCGAGAAATGCGAAATCACGCCGGAGATCGCGCGGATTTCTGTTCAGGCAGCGCGGGCGGTCGGTGGGGGTATGCTGGCGATCGATCTCTTCCAGACGGCCGATGGAAGTCTTATGGTCAATGAAGTCAACGCCTCCATGGAATTCCGCAACAGCAGCGGCCCCACCGGCGTGAACATTCCGCAGCGAATGGCCGAATTCGTATTGCAGGCAGCGGCTGCCGGAGCGCCCCGTTGAAACAGAAGATAGCCATCGTCGGCGCGTCGGGTTATACAGGTGGCGAACTCCTTCGCCTGTTGCTGCGCCATCCAGATGTTGAAGTGACGCAGGTCACCTCCGGGCAGAATGCCGGCAAGTTCCTGCATTCCGTGCACCCCAATCTTCGCGGCGTGTCCAGGCTGCAGTTTATCGACCCGGCCAATGTCCAGCCCTGCGATGTGCTGTTCCTCTGCATGCCGCATGGCCGGGCAAGCGCTGAGTTCGACCGTTGGTCATCGCTGGCGGGAACGATTATCGACCTGTCGGCGGATTTTCGGCTGAAGGATCCGGCTGCCTGGCAGAAATGGTATGACGAACCGCATCCCGCGCCGAATCAGCTCGCTTCATTCGTTTATGGATTGCCCGAACTTCATCGCGAGGAGATCAGGCAGGCGAAACGGGTCAGCGGAGTCGGATGCAATGCAACGGCAACGAACCTGGCCCTGATGCCACTGGCCCGCGCCGGGCTGATCGATATGGCGGTCGTCGAGGTCAAGGTCGGCTCCTCGGAAGGGGGGAATGCCTTTTCCCTGGCCACCCACCATCCGGAGCGCAGTGGCAGTTTTCGCTCGTTTGCTCCGACCGGTCATCGGCATCAGGCGGAAATCCGGCAGGAACTGGGCGAATTCCCGCTTCATTTCTCGGCGACGGCGGTGGAAATGGTCCGCGGAGTCCTTTGCACGGCCCATGTCATGCTTCGCGAAGACCTCGACGAGAAAGCGATCTGGACTTTGTACCGCCAGGCTTATGGTAACGAGCCGTTTGTCCGTCTGGTGCGCGAAAAAAAGGGGATTCACCGGCTGCCTGAGCCGAAGCTGGTTGCCGGGACCAATCTTTGCGACATCGGCTTCGAGCGCGACCCGCTGTCGAATCGGGTTGTAGTCATCAGTGCCCTCGACAACCTGATGAAAGGGGCCTCGGGCTCGGCTGTGCAGTGCATGAACCTGATGCTCGGACTTGAAGAGACGACCGCCCTCGACATGATCGGCTTGCATCCGTAGCCACAAAACGCAACCGGTTCGATGCGCGTTTTTTCGTGGATTCAATTATGTGGACCTGGATTCCTGCGCATCCGTTTCATGAACGGAGTGCCAGTTGGGCACAATCGCGAGGATGGCAATCGCCAGGACGGTGGATAGCAACGCAGTTCCCTCCCGCCCCATACCAGCCGCCATGCCGATGGCTGCCGCCAGCCAGATCGTCGCTGCGGTGGTCAATCCCCTGATTTCCAGTTCGCTGCGACTCTTGATGATATTCCCGGCACCGAGAAACCCGACACCCGCGACGAGACCCTGGATAACCCTCGCCAAATCTGCATCGGTCGCACCGGCCTGTTTGGGAACGAGTATAAAAATCGCCGAGCCGATAGCCACCAGCATATGGGTTCGCAAACCGGCCGACTTCCCGCGCGACGCTCGTTCGTAACCCAGCGCCCCTCCGAGCACCGCTGCAACCGTGAGGCGGATGATGATGACAGAAATTTCTTGCACGCTCCAAACGTCGGAAAATTCAGCGACCAGAGTCGCCCAGATCTGTTGCCACAGTTCCTTCATTTTTCGTCCTCTCCGGTTTGTCGCAATTCCGATTGTGAACAGCAGAACAATCCTTGATCGAAATGGCAGGCTGGGAAAAGTGCAATAATTTCAATTCCCCGAAAAACGACGCCCAAAGCCGTTTCGAGCCGATCCGCCGGCTCGGTTTTCATTTTCGGGGCGGCTCGTGCCGGGCTCCACCAGGATTTGTAATACCACAGGAGAAAGCGCATGACGAAAACGCAGCCGGCTAAAATGGACTGTCCCGGCCATATTTCATCTGCCGCCGGGTTCGGGTATGAGTATGTTGCAAGACCTGTTCTCCGGGTGTGCCCAAAATCCCGCCTGTTATCGACAACCAAACGTGGAAACCGCCCATGACACACCGCATCCGAAGAAATATTGTCGCACTTGCGATTCTGGCCAGCCTGGCAAGCCTGCCGGGATACGCTTCCGCGCAGCCGGCGTCGCTCATTCGCGATCGTGTCGAGCCGCACTGGCTTGAAGGGGGCGACAAATTCTGGTTCCAGTCCAGACTTGCCAATCGCGGAACAGAATACATCCTTGTCGATGCGACGACCGCTACCCGCGAGCCCCTTTTCGATCACGACGCGATTGCCAAAGCCATCGCCGAAAAGACGGGGAACGACGTGCTCCCCATCCGGCTTCCTGTCAGCGTCACTGCCGTCGATGGCGAGGCAAAAACAGTGACGCTTGCCGTGCGCAGCAGAACTTTGACGATCGATCGTTCCAATGGACAACTCTCCTGGTCGGAGGAAAGCGGGGCAGGAGATGACAAGGGAGAATCGCCAGACATGTATCTCGTATTGCCGCCGATACGATCGGAAGACGGTGGCGAACCCTTTGAATTCCGGATGGTCAACCGCCTAGAACAGACCGTGGAAGTCCTTTGGATTCAAACCAATCGACAGCCCGTCCACTACGCCACGGTTCCACCCGGTGAAGCGTTAACACAATCCAGCTATCTGGGGCACAGCTGGTTGCTCCGCGACGACAAGGGAACTGACCTGGGGTGTTTTCAACTGGGTGAATCAACTCCCGAGTCGTTTGATCTGACGGCGGAAATGATCGCATCGGTCCGGCAAGTCGAGCCGCCGCGGCGGAGGCAACGAAGGGGGAGGACAGCGCAGAATCGCGAACCGGAAATCCGTGGCGGTGCAACATCTCCCGACGGAACCTGCAAGCTGGAAGTCCGAGAACACAACTTGTGGATGTTGCCGGCGGGCGAAGGTCCGTATCCTGGCCGCGAGCCGATCCAGTTGACATCGGACGCGAATGAGTCCTCCTCGATGCGCCGCAGCGCCCAGCGCGCGAGGCTGGTCGGCATGCGCGCCGATGCGGCGGACTTCCCCGAGTCCGAACCCGCCATTCAATGGGCGCCTGGAGGCAAGCACTTCATCGCGTGGCAGACGTCGGTGGTGCCGGAACGGCAGGTGACCATCGTCCGCTCCCGCACGCCAGGGGAACAACCGGACTTGATGAGCTATCCGTATGCAAAACCCGGAGATGCCTTGCCGCAAAGCCGTCCGCGCCTGTTCGAAACCGCATCGGGACGGGAAATTCTGCTGGATCAAGACCTGTTTTCCGACGCCTGGGAAGTTCAGCTGGTTCGTTTTGACGCCGCCGGCGAACATGTCTGGATCAGGAAGGACCAGCGCGGCCACCAAAGGATCGAGTTGTTTCGTGTCGAACTCTCCAGCGGAAAAACTGCCAAAGTCATTGAAGAGGTTTCCGCGACCTTCCTGCATTATTCCGATCCGGTGAAATACCGCCTGTGGTGGCTCGGCGACCGGGAAGCGCTCTGGTCCAGCGAACGAAGTGGCTGGAATCATCTTTACCGGATCGACATGTCGACCGGCGAGGTGTTGAACGCGGTGACTTCCGGCGACTGGAATGTGCGGGCCGTGGAGTCAGTGCAAAACGATCAGGTTGTGATACTGGCTTCGGGACTGGTCGAGGGTCAGGAGCCCTATTACGAACATGTTTGCCGGGTACGATCCGACGGGACGGGCTTCATCTGTTTGACGGAAGGGGAGGGGATGCATTCCGCCGACTGGTCTCCGGACGGGAAGTTCCTAATCAACCGTTATTCGCGTGTCGACCTCCCTCCCGTCTGGGAATTGAGGCGCGGAGATAGTGGCGAACTGGTTTGTGAAATTGAACGGGCGGAATTCGCGCCGCCGCGCGATGGCAATCAGGTTCCGGAGGATCGCGGGTGGCTTCCCGAACGATTTGTCGCCCCCGGACGGGACGGCAAGACCATGATTTATGGAGTGGTTCACTGGCCACCGGGCTTCGACAAGGAACAAAAAGAAAAATATCCGCTGATCGAAGCGATTTATGCCGGCCCCCACGATTACCACGTTCCAAAGTCTTTTCAGGCTCGCCGCTCTTTTGCCGACTTCAGGAATTCGGGCTTCGTGGTCGTGCAAATCGATGGAATGGGTACCGCGGGGCGCTCCAAGGCCTTTCATGATGTTTGTTACAGGAACCTGCGCGATGCAGGCTTCCCCGATCGCGTGGCCTGGATCCGCGCGCTTGCCGAAAAGTACCCGGCAATCGACTTGCAACGTGTGGGGATCTTTGGCGGATCGGCCGGTGGGCAGAACGCCATGGCGGCGCTGCTTTGGCATCACGATTTCTACCGTGTTGCCGTCGCCGATTGCGGTTGCCATGACAACCGCATGGACAAGATCTGGTGGAATGAACAGTGGATGGGGACGGTGGAACCGGGCAACCATTATGCCGAGAACTCCAACACGGAAAACGCCGGCTTGCTGCAGGGAAAACTTCTGCTCGTCGTCGGTGAAGAGGACCGCAATGTCGATCCGGCCACGACCATGCAGGTGGCGGCAAATCTGATCAAGGCCGGCAAGGACTTTGAGTTGCTGGTCATACCCGGCGCCGGGCATGGCGCCTGCGAAACACCGTACGGCAGAAGGAAAAGGCTGGAATTTTTCAAACAGCACCTCGCGGAAGCTCCGGCATCGATTGCCCCCGACTCGACCGGGCGTTGAACGGACTCCGAATTCCGTATCGTGGCGTCGGTTTTTCGTAGCGTGGGCTTTAGCCCACTCCGGCATCGGTGTAGCGTGGGCTTTAGCCCACTCCCGCATTGGTGTAGCGTGGGCTTT
>WPCK01036484.1_pt1 | contig 27878 bp, 40 predicted proteins | sample 5399851 | NCBI WGS metagenome assembly WPCK01 (sample SAMN12869471, study PRJNA574797) | sludge metagenome | isolation source: wastewater treatment of pH11 | place: China:Beijing | collected 2019-05-20 | reverse complement strand
AATACATGTTTTGTTTATTCGCGTTAATTTATGGTACAAATCTTCACAAGCAATCGACGATCCACCCAGTCCAACTACAAATATGCGCTCAGATTTCTCAAGTAAATTTATAACTGCTTCAACAATTTTTGCATCAATGAGCTGATACACCTTCAAAAAGGTTGCTTGATTTGCGTGCTCAGCTTTATTAATCAAAGTCGCAATGTTATCTTCCTTCTCAATCATTTCAGAAAAATCTTCAAACCGCGGTTGACTTAAATCACGCGCTATTTGGAGTTTTAGATCCGTAAATCCATTGAATCCCAATGTTTTACTTAACCGCACAACTGCTGAAGCAGATGTGTTGGTATGTTTTGCAACTGCTTGTACAGATTCATTGATTACAACTTCCAGATTATTCAAAATATAAACTGCAATTTTTTCTTCTACTTTGGTAAGTGAAGAAAGATTTGCTTGGATTTTTACGATAATATTCATGATGCCTCCAATTCTATTTACATTATAGAACAATGGAATAAAGTTTCAATGATATTCAAATAAATTATTCAGATTCCTATTGTAATTTCAATACATCCTCTGACAATTTACCATCCATATCCATAATTACACGTGGAATTATGTCTTTTGTGCCTAAGAGAACATATAATAAAATGCAAATATTAGCACCGCTCATTCTTCCTTTATATTCACCTATGCAACCGCAAATAAATTCACGTTGAAGCATTTTTCTTTAGCCATCTCTTATTTTTTATCAACTTTTTTCAACATACCCAAACTTGAGCATAATAATTTTTAAGCATCAAAAAAAGCATCCCTATTTGTACTCATTGTTATATGCTAACAATAGTACAAATATAAGATGCTTAGTCTGTCTTAAATGTATATGATATATTTTGAATTTTAATATATTTCGACAAACTTAACTTTGACCTTATGATCAAGATAGTCTAGTAATCCAATATATTCTGGATGAACCCAACCTATATTATTCACCCTAGAGCTATAAGGTAAATCATGCTTAATGATTTGAATTTCACCTGAGTAGCGTCCACTTAAGTAATTATCCATCACAATTTGTCCCTTTTTCCTGGCATTGTTATTTTGAATGGGGACATCTTTATTTCGTGGATAATTTAAACGAATAAGGCTGTTGGCTTCGTCTTGTCTAATATTGTGTACTTTTCCCAACAAATCTTTATGACTTGAATCAAGAAGAACAGGGAGTGTAATGACATTGTTTTGAATATACTCTGTCAAAAATTTCAAATGGTTTATATTTGCACGGTTGTCGCCAATGAAGATTTGATCAATCTTATATTTTATGATTAATTCAATTCCCGCAACATATGGGTTCACATCACGATGTTTTTCTAATGTAGGTAAACCCTCATAGAGTGGCAATCGCTTAAACGCATCCCCTACCACAAACGCAAGTGTTTCAAATTCATATTTTTTATGTACATCATTTAATTTTGAAAAGTAACTTTCACTCAATCCCGTATCTTGTTTGGGGTAAAAGTTATGCATTAACACAATTTTACGAAGATCCAAATTCACTTCTTGTAAACTATTTATGTAAGGCTCATCCACCAAAGAAGCATTGAGCACAAGTTTAAAATATTTAGAAATCTCTTTGACAGTATCAATATCCTCAAACCCAAAATCAAGTCTGACAGATTCAAATCCCATATCTTTGAGTCCTTGAAAATCATTATTCTCTAGGCCTAATTTTTCAAAAGTATATGGGGATATATCTGGAATAATAGACATATTGAGTTTTTGCGTCTTTTCTAAAAAACAAGGTAATATATCATCAATGTTTGTGAGATTTTCTTCAGGAATATGAAGTGATGTAAAAATATATTTAATACCCAACGCGGATGCCGCTTCTAAATAATGCGTATCAATGTCTGACAAGTATACTGAAATTCCAATCATATTTCCTCCTCTTCATCTTTACTAAATAGGTTTACTAAATGAATTATGAGGTAGACCAGTTCTGCTTTATTCAGTTTATGGTCGACTTCATTTTCGATGATTTCAATGATCTTCTCAGATAATTGTTTGTATTCGGTGTAAGTTGTTAAAACTGCATTAGAGATAACTGGACTTAGGCTTGATTTTCTAAAATGTTCTGATTGAACCAACAATCGTATATGAATTAAGAAACGAGAATAAGCCAGTGAATCTTTATCAAAATTATCATATTTTTTCTGAGAAAACAATTCATCGAGTTGAACCAGGATCGAACTCAATTGTTCTACCTCTATTTTTGTTTTGTTTCCGCGCATATTTTCAAGATATAGAGCGATATAAGCAATCTCCGCTTCGGGTATTACTACATTATGCTCACCCTTAATAATTTCGGCAATTTCTTCTGCTTTACAAAAACTTTCTGGATATAAAGCTTCTGTTTCTTTTGAAAAAAACGATAATATGGCTTCACCCTTCAGCACACGCACAAACATTGCAGCTAAGTGATCTGCAATGATTACGAGGTCTTCAGTTGTAAAGTCAGTTGAATTTCTATTCATCATTTGTTGGATTGTATCCATGACCATAACTACAATATTTTCATCATAGCCATTTACAATACGAAAAAAATCATTTGTTTTTGCCAATAACTGATATGACTTTTCATATTCACTGCCCATAGGCAGGGAATCGCCTGGTCTACGACCAAAGCCAATTCCCTTTCCCATGAGGATTTTTTCAGTGAACACCCCATCTACAATTATGGAACTGTTATTAAGTATATGTAGAATTTTATACTTTTTCTTAGTATACATTACTTCCTCCTTGTAAATGAATTTATTAAATTAACCGCGAACTAAGTCGTCTTTAATAAATATATATGTAATAATGAAACCCGCAACATATGAAACTACCAATCCAATAAGGAAATTAAGAATCATGGTTGGTGTTTGCATTAGTGGGAGTGCAACAAGTCCTGATGGACCCCATGCAGAAGCCATAACGCCAGTTAACATAACCCATGCGCCACCAAATCCAGCACCCAATCCAGCAGTAATAAATGGTTTACCAAGTGGTAGTGTTACCCCGTAAATTAGAGGTTCCCCAACACCTAAGAATCCAGCTGGTAAAGCACCAATAATTGTTTTTTGCATTCTCGTATTCTTTTGACGTCTTGCTTTGATGTAAAGTGCAATTGCGGCACCCACTTGTCCAGCTCCAGCCATTGCCAATACTGGGAATAATGAAACGCCACCCACTTTTTCTAATTGTATCGCATAAATTGGAATTAATCCATGGTGTAAACCAAGTAATACCATTGGCAAGAACACTGCAGCAAGAATAAATCCTGATAAGATACTTACGAGTTTATTATCTGATCCAATAATAATGTTTAAAGCACTCACCAATAAGTCAGAAGCAAATCCTGCAACAGGCATAATAGCGAATACAAGAACTGCACCTGTGATTAAGATCGTCAATGTAGGTGTTACAACTAAGTCTAACACATCTGGTACGATTTTTCTGATTCTTTTTTCTAAGAATGACATTACCCAAACACCAATAATAACACCAATAATTCCACCTTTACCTGTTGTCAAAATTGATTCAAGCGGTGTAACATCGTTATAGAGTCCCAATGTTTGAGAAATAACGATAATTTGTGCTCCAATGGTCATACCACCAATCATACCACCAAGCGCTGGTGTTCCACCAAATTCTTTGGCTGCATTGATCCCTGTATATACCGCAAAGTAACCTAAGAAGCTAGATCCAGCAAGAGAAAGTAGGTTTTGGAAAATAAACCAGAATCCTTCTGTTGGAGCGATAACTTGACCAATTAAACTGGCAATACCGTTAAACAAACCAGCAGCAATAATGGCTGGAATTAAGGGGATAAAGATATTTGAGATCGTTTTTAGAACACTCTTAAGACCTGAATCCTTTTGTCCTGCTTTGATGGCTTCTTTATTGTCTTCCCAAGACTCAACATCTCCACCTTTTGATACATCAAAGGTTTCGATTAAGGCATCATAAACTTTTTTCGCTTTTCCAGGTCCTACGACAATTTGTAATGTGTCTGATTCAACAACACCCATTACACCATCGATATCCTTAAGTCCTTCAATATTAACTTTACTGTCATCTTTCACCTTTAAACGTAAACGTGTCATACAGTGTGCTGCAGATCCAACATTGGCGTCTCCACCAACTTGATCCATAATTAATTTAGCTAATTCTTTATTCGTCATTTGAATTCTCCTTTTTCAATTTCTTTGATATGTCCCTTAGCATTATCTAATAAAGACAATGCCTCATCATAATCTACTTCGAACATTATCATAACGATTGCAACTTTTACGCTGTCATTCGATTTCGCTAAAACGCTTATTGCGACTTCTCTATCAACGCCAGTTGCCTCCATTACAATATTTTGAGCTCTCACAACGAGCTTATCGTTGGATTGTTTAACATCAACCATAAGGTTGCTATAAGCTTTTCCATAACCAACCATTGCCCCCGTTGAAATCATGTTAAGAATCATTTTTTGAGCAGTTCCCGCTTTGAGTCTGGTCGATCCTGTTAATACTTCAGGTCCCACAACTGCTTCAATACTAATATCCGCATAAATTCCAATTTCGGCATTTTTATTACAAGAAACTGTGGCTGTTTTACAACCCATTTCCTTTGCATACTCTAAGCCACCGATAACATAAGGCGTGCGTCCACTTGCTGCAAGTCCGATCACAAGATCATTAGAACTCAAATTTAGATTTACCAAATCATCGCGCCCCAACTGTTTGTTGTCTTCGGCCCCTTCTTGAGCTTTTATAAATGCGCCTTCACCCCCCGCAATCAGGCCCACAACCTTTTCATAATCAACGCTAAAGGTAGGAGGACATTCAACTGCATCCAAGACCCCTAAACGACCACTTGTTCCAGCTCCCATATAGATAATGCGCCCTTCTTTATAGAGACTCTCAGTCGCCCACTCAATCACTTTCGCAATTTTAGTCAGTTCTTGATTTACAGCGTCTATAACATTTCTATCTTCTTCATTCATAATAGTGGCAATTTCCAGCGGTGTCATGGTGTCCAGTGACATCGTTTTTTGGTTTCTGGATTCTGTTGCAAATAATTTTAAATTAATCATCTTTCCTCCTTCTTTAAAATATTAAAAGCCAGACTATGACTAAAACATAACCTGGCTTTTGCTCCATTAAATTGGATAACACGCTCAACTACAGTATACATTTTTTACAGTTTCTGTCAATAATTTTATTCAAATTGTCAATGATCTAATTAAACCATTTACGCTTTTTACTTGCGTATAGCGTGAGTATAATTCTACCAAAATATAGCTTGCTTCAATTACCTCCTGTAAAATATCAATGGATAAATTTGTATACTGTGTACCATCAATCTAAGCAACTGCTCCAATAAGCGTGTCTAAAGTTTTTGTAATATTGTGAAGTATTATTTCCTGAACTTTAACATGTGTATAGTTTAAGAAAAAGAGCTAGCATAAAAATATGATAGCTCTTGCATCTACTTGATTAGCACGCTAAATACATAATAACATTATATTTCATATTGTCAACCATTTCTCGGTTTTTTTTGAAACATTATTCCATATATCAACGTCAATTATAATTTACTGAAGATAAAAAAACAGGCTAACTAATAACCTGTTTCTTTGAATTAAAATTTTTATACAAACTCTACGTATGCCATATCTGCACCATCACCACGGCGTTTTTCGGTTTTAATTACACGTGTGTAACCACCTTGACGCTCTTGGTAACGTGGACCAATGTCATCAAATAATTTTTGTAAAGCTGTTTTTCCAGTAGCTTCATCAACTACATTGAAAACAATGCTAGCTGCTTGACGACGGGCATGTAAGTCTCCTCGTTTTGCTAAAGTAACTAGTTTATCAGCAAATGAACGTAGTTCATATGCTTTCTTTTCAGTTGTTTCAATGCGTTCATGCACAATTAGGCTTGTTGATAAGTTACGGAGTAAAGCCTTGCGGTGTGCTGAATCACGACCTAATTTACGGTTTCTCATCTCTGTTTCCTCCTACTCATTCGTTTTTAAGCCAAGTTCAAGCTCATCGAGTTTGTCCTTAACTTCTTTTAATGACTTCTTACCAAGATTACGAATTCTCATCATTTCTTCTTCTGACTTTTGTGTTAGTTCTTCAACTGTTTGAATTCCAGCACGTTTTAGACAGTTATATGATCGAACAGATAGATCTAAGTCTTCAATCATCATGCTTGCCATAGGATTTTCTTCCTTAGCAACTTCTGGTTTAATAATTGATTCTTCTTCAAGAACAATATCTTTAATTGCTACAATTTGTTCTAAGTGATCCATTAAGATCTTTGCAGCAATTGACAATGCATGTTGTGGTTCAATTGATCCGTTTGTCCAAATTTCCATGGTTAAACGGTCATAGTTTGAATCTTGACCGACACGTGTATTGTCTACTTGATATTTAACACGTTCTACTGGTGTATAAATGGAGTCAGTATAAATAACCCCAAGTTCTTGAGAACTTCCTTGATAAAGTTGTTTGTTGTCGTCTGATCCAACATATCCACGACTCTTGCGGGCTTTCATTTCCATTTCAAGAATGGCGCCTTCTGCAAGGGTTGCGATGATAAGATCTCTGTTCACAACATCAACATTTGCTGGGCATTCAATATCTGCACCAGTGACGACCTTGGGTCCCTTTTGTGAGACTCTTAAAGTATAGGTTTCGTCATCTTTAATTGTTAAGATTAAGTCTTTGATATTTAAGACGATACCTGTTACGTCTTCACCAATACCCGCAATTTCTGCGAATTCATGATTTGCACCCTCAATTTTCACTGAGTGTACGGCTGCTCCTGGTAGTGAGGAGAGTAAGACACGTCTTAGGGAGTTTCCAATAGTTATACCGAAACCACCTTCAAGGGGTTCAATGACGAACTTACCATAATTGGAAGTCTCGTCGAATTCTGCTATTTCGAATAATGCACGTTCAAATTTGTTCATCTAATGAATACCTCCTCAACACTAAATTAACCGCGTGGACGTTTTGGTGGTCTACAGCCGTTATGTGGAACTGGTGTGACATCGTGAATTACACTGATTTCTAGTCCAACAGCTTGTAGTGAACGTACTGCAGATTCACGTCCTGGTCCAGGACCTTTTAAACTAACTTCAACAGTTTTCATACCGTTGTCCATTGCAGCTTTCGCTGCAGCTTCTGCTGCCATTTGAGCCGCAAAAGGTGTTGATTTACGTGAGCCTTTAAATCCAAGTGCTCCAGCACTTGACCAAGCAATTACGTTTCCTTTTTCATCCGAGATTGTAATGATTGTATTATTAAATGTCGAATGGATATGAGCAACTCCGCGTGCTATATTTTTACGTGCACGGCGTTTACGAGTTGTTGTTCTCTTAGCTTTAGCCATTACGCTTCATCCTCCTAATATTTCTAGTTAAAATTATTTCTTCTTACCTGCAACTGTACGACGTGGACCTTTACGTGTACGCGCGTTTGTTTTTGTGCGTTGTCCACGTACTGGCAATCCACGACGATGGCGGATTCCACGGTAGCTACCGATTTCCATAAGACGTTTGATGTTTAAGTTAACTTCACGACGTAGATCCCCTTCAACTTGGATCTTGTCTACTTCACGTCTAATTGCGACAAGTTGATCTTCTGATAGATCTTTTACACGGATATTCTCATCTACTTCTGCATCTTTCAAAATATTTTGTGCAGTATGAAGACCAATTCCGTAAATATATGTAAGAGATATTAACACACGTTTGTTACGTGGTATATCGATTCCTGCTATACGAGCCATTAAGCGACTTCCTCCTATTCAATTTTTATTTATGTCTATAAATAATGCGCCCACGTGATAAATCATAAGGCGATAACTCAACAGTCACTCTGTCTCCCGGTAAAATGCGAATGTAGTGCATACGGATTTTACCAGATACGTGAGCTATAATTTCGTGACCATTTTCAAGTTCCACCTTGAACTGTGCACTGGGGAGTGTGTCAACAATGACACCACTAATTTCAATTACTTCTTCTTTACCCATTAATGCTTATAAGCCTCCTTTGTTCTTGTTAGGATTTCAAATCCATCTTTAGTGATTAATACTGTATGTTCGAAATGCGCTGTTAGTTTACGATCAATGGACTTAACAGTCCAACCATCAGACATGGTTTCAGTTAAATGTGACCCCAGTTGAACCATGGGTTCAATCGCCAAAGTCATATTTTCACGTAGCTTAACACCTTTACCCATTATACCATAATTTGGCACAGATGGGTCTTCATGCATATTACTACCAATACCATGACCGGTATATTCAATCGGAACGCCAAAGCCAAATGGTTTAACATAGGCACTGACAGCTGCTCCAATGTCCCCGATACGGTTTCCAGCCTTAACAGCCTTCAACCCCTCGAATAAGGATGCTTCCGTAACTTCCAATAATTTTTTAGCTTCATCGCTAATTTCACCCACAGGATAAGTCCAAGCACTGTCTCCATGGTAGCCTTTATAAATAGCACCAATGTCGATTGAAATGATATCTCCATCTTTAAGAATCACTTCTTTACTTGGAATCCCATGTACAAGAACATCATTAACTGATGCACAGATAGAGCCCGGAAAACCATTATAACCAAGAAATGACGGTGTCGCATCTTGACTCATAATATAGTCATGTACCACACTATCAAGATATTTTGTTGACACACCTGGTTTAATTTCTTTCTTAACAGCTTCATGAGCATTAAAAACGATTTCACCGGCTTTACGCATCAATTCAATTTCTCTTTGTGACTTGGTTGTAATCATTTAACCGCCTCCAAAAACTTTTCTATTTCAGCCCAAACACTGTCAATTGATTGGGTTGCATCTACATCATGTACCAAACCTTGTTCACGGTAATAAGTAATAACCGCTTCAGTTTGATCCAAATAAATTTGGTAACGAACTTCAAATTCTTCTTTAGTGTCATCACTTCTTTGGTATAATTCATGACCACACTTATCACAGGTTCCTTCTACTTTAGGAGGATTAAAATCTACATGGTAAATTTTACCACAGTTTTTACAGATTCTTCTTCCAGTGATTCTTCTGAGAAGTTCTTCATAACGTATATTTAGATTAATAACATAATCAAGTTGGTTGTCAATTTGGTATGAGAGCTCAGAAAATGCATCTGCTTGAGCTAAATTGCGAGGATAACCATCAAGTAGATACCCATTCTTACAATCATCCATTGTGATTCTCTCTTGTACCATACGATTTGTCACATCATCTGGAACCAATTTACCTTGATCAATATAACTTTTGGCTTCCTTACCAACAGGTGTTTGTTTCGAGATAGCTTCTCGAAACATGTCTCCTGTAGCAATATGTGGAATGCCGAATTTTTTCGCAATTTTTCTTGACATTGTTCCCTTACCGCTTCCGGCAGGTCCCATAATAAATAAATTCATAGTGTCTCCTTAAATTAGCGATTGAACAGTCCAGTATAGGAACGTTGTGATAAACGCCCTTTCAGTTCTTTAACTGTTTCTAAAGCAACCCCAACCACAATAATAATTCCAGTTCCACCAGGTGCGGTAGATTGCGGAATAAAATTATTCGTAATTAAAGGAAGTAGTGGTGGTAGGACTGCAATAAAGACCAAGAATAAAGCACCGAGAAGTGTAATTCTGTTTAAGATAACAGTAATATACTTCTGAGTATCCTTACCTGGACGAACCCCAGGGATATAAGAGTTATTTTTGCCAAAGTTCTCTGCAATCTTCTCTGGATCCACTGTTAAGTGGGTATAGAAGAAAGTGAATAAAAAGATTAAAATGGCATAAACTGCAATACCAACAGGGTGATTCAACGTCATATAAGTATTTAAAAACTTGTAAATTGCCCAATTTTGATTGATGTAACTCAATGCAATGATAGGCGCTTGAATGATTGCTCCTGCAAAAATAACAGGAACAACACTCGCAGAGTTAATCTTTAGTGGCAAGTGGTTTACATTTTTACCTCTTGTTGCGCCACTACTTGATGAGTATTGAATGGTAATTTTGCGTGTTGCTTGGCTCATATAGATAACCAAGATAACGATTGCCAAGTTTACCGCAACATATAAAGAGAAGAATAAGATTCCAGATACTGAGAATCCATTTGCACTTACCATTGAAGTAAATGCACTTCTATATGTGGTTGGCATTCTTGAAATAATACCAGACATAATAATCATGGAAACACCGTTTCCAATACCCTTTTGAGTGATTTGATCACCTAACCATAATAGGAACATGGTTCCACCCACCATAATCGTTCCCATATAGAATAAAGATGACCAACCAGCATCAATCAACACATCCTTGTATAAATTCATCAATGTGATTGCTTGAACATAACCCAAGAATACTGCTAAGTAACGGGTAATTTTATCCATTTGCAACTTACCTTTGTTACCAGATTTTGATAACTCAGAAAGGTAAGGAATAATATCCATTGATAATAACTGGATAATGATAGACGCTGTAATATAGGGTCCAACTCCCAGTGAGAACACTGAGAATGATTCAAGTTGTCCCCCACCCAATATACTCATCATTTCTAATAGTGTATTGGACTCCATTTGGGCAGAAAGCATTACATGATCTACATTAGGAACAGGAATAACTGTTCCCAATAAGTAGATAAGAAGCATTCCTAAGGTGAAGATAATACGCGTTCTAATTTCTTTATTTCTATATAAATCAGTAAGAAAACGAATCATATTATACTACCTCTACTGTTCCACCCAATTTTTCAATTGTTTCAACTGCTGACTTTGAGAAAGCGTTGGCTTGAACATTTAATTTCTTTTCTAAGGTGCCGTTACCTAAGATTTTGATACCGTCCTTAACTTTATTTACAAGTCTAGAAGTTACAAGCAACTCTAAAGTTACATCTGTACCCTCTTCGAAACGGTTTAAATCTGATAAGTTAACAACTGCATATTCAACGCGATTTACGTTGTTGAATCCACGTTTAGGAATTCGTTTGAATAAAGGTGTTTGACCCCCTTCAAAACCAAGTGCAACACTACCACCACTACGAGATTTTTGACCTCCGTGACCTGTACCAGATGTTTTACCTGAACCTGAACCATGTCCACGACCGACACGTTTACGCTTACGGCGAGCACCTTCATTATATTTCAAATCATGTAATTTCATAAAGGGACCTCCTAGTTTCTAACTTCTGCAACAGTCATATCACGATCTGCTGCCACTTCTTCAACGGTTGTTAGGTTAGCAAGGCCATCAAAGGTAGCACGTACCATATTGATAGGTGTTCTAGATCCAATACATTTTGTAAGGATATCTGTAACTCCAGCCAACTCCATAACGTCACGAATCGCTGCTCCAGCAATAACTCCAGTACCTTCAGATGCAGGACGAAGGAATACTTCTCCGGCTCCAAAATTACCTGTAATTTCATGTGGGATTGATCCGTTGATTAACTTAACATCAATAATGCTTGTTTTTGCATTTTCGACTGCTTTACGAATTGCATCTGGAACTTCATTTGCTTTTCCTGTTCCAAATCCAACACGACCATTTTTATCACCGATAACTACTAATGCAGCAAAGCGAAAACGACGTCCACCTTTAACAACTTTAGTAACACGGTTAATGGTCACTACGCGCTCTTCAAATTCTTGTTCGCGCTTTTCTCTTTTTGGTCTACGACTCATCTTTTCCCTCCTAGAACTCTAATCCAGCTTCACGTGCTGAATCTGCGAGTGCTTTGACACGGCCATGGTAAATATAACCACCACGGTCAAATACAACTGCTTTAATATCTTTATCTAGTGCAAGCTTTCCAATTTCTGACCCCACTTTTTGTGCTGCTTCAACATTACCACCATTTTCTAGTTTTAAGTTTAAAGAGCTTGTGGATACCAGTGTATTTCCATTAACATCATCAATAATTTGTGCGTAAATGTTTCCGTTTGAGCGGTAAACACTAAGGCGTGGGCGCTCAGGTGTTCCAGAAACTTTATTACGAACACGAATATGACGACGAATGCGTTGTTGATCTCTCGACATTTTCTTAGCCATAACGATAGTTCTCCTTTTCTATTACTTCTTAGCTGCCGCTGTTTTACCCTCTTTACGGGCAATGTGTTCACCTTTATACTTGATACCTTTACCAAGATATGGTTCAGGTTTACGTGTAGCACGAACATTTGCTGCAAACTCACCAACTACTTGCTTATCAATCCCTGTGATTTTAATGTTATTTGGTTTTGGAACTTCAATTTCCAAATCCTCACCAAAATCAAAGGTAACTGGATGTGAATAACCAACATTTAATGTCAGTGTATTTCCTGCTACAGAAGCACGATATCCAATCCCAACAAGTTCTAATTCCTTAGTAAAACCTTCAGTAACACCAACAATCATGTTGTCAATTAATGAACGTGTTGTACCATGAATTTGCTTAATAGTTTTTAAATCATTTGGGCGCTTAACAGCAACAATACCACTGTCAATTTCAATCGTTAATTCGGATCTGAACTGACGTGTTAATGTTCCTTTTGGTCCCTTAACAGTCACCTCATTACCAGCTGTAACATTGAATTCTACACCCGCCGGAATGGTAATCGTTTTATTTCCGATACGTGACATTTGTTTCTCCTCTCTTACCAGACATAGGCAAGAACTTCGCCACCAACATGTTTTTGACGCGCTTGCTTGTCTGTTAATAAACCTTCTGAAGTTGAAATAATCGCAATACCGAGTCCGTTAAGAACACGAGGGATTGAATCAACCTTTGCGTAAACACGCATACCAGGTTTTGAAATTCTCTTAAGTCCTGTAATTACTTTTTGATTGTTAGCATTGTACTTTAGAACAACAGTAATCTGAGGTTTAGCACCTTCACTAACATGGTAATCACGGATGAACCCTTCATCTTTCAAAATTCTGGAAATTTCCATTTTTTCTTTACTTGCAGGAATATCTACAACATCATGTTTTGCACCAAGTGCATTACGAACACGTGTTAGATAATCTGCTACTGGATCTGTAGTAATCATTTAGAAAAGTTCCTCCTTCTTACCAACTTGCCTTACGTACGCCTGGAATTTGACCCTTATGAGCCAAACGACGGAAACGTAAACGAGACATTTTGTATTTTCTAATATATCCACGAGGTCTTCCATCTACAGAGTCTCTATTACGAAGACGTGTAGGTGAAGCATCACGAGGTAATTTTTGTAATCCTTCGTAATCACCTGCAGCTTTTAGAGCCGCACGTTTTTCTGCATAACGCTCAACTACAGCTTGACGTTGTAGTTCACGTGCAATTTTAGATTTCTTTGCCATATTCTAGACACTCTCCTTCTTAAATGGGAACCCCAATTCAGTTAGTAAAGCATGTCCTTCAGCATCTGTTTTTGCAGATGTAACAACTGTGATATCCATTCCACGAACCTTGTTTACTTTATCGTAATCAATTTCAGGGAAAATCAATTGTTCCTTAACACCCATTGTATAGTTTCCACGACCATCAAATGATCCAGGATTAATACCACGGAAATCACGGACACGTGGCAATGCAATACGTACCAATCTCTCGAGGAAATCATACATTTTAGGACCACGCAATGTTACTTTACATCCAATGTCCATTCCTTCACGAACCTTAAAGTTCGCAACGGATTTTTTAGCTTTCATAATTACTGGTTTTTGACCAGAAATCAATGTTAATTCTGCAACAGCATCTTCTAAAATCTTAGAGTTACTGATTGCATCACCCAATCCCATGTTGATAACTACTTTTTCAACTTTAGGAGCTTGCATGACTGAAGTATAGTCAAATTGTTTAACTAAATTTGGAATAACTTCAGTAGTGTACTTTTCTTTTAATCTCATTTAACCATACCTCCTTATTTAACTTCTGCGCCTGATTTAGCGTACACGCGCACTTTTTCACCTTTTTTATTAATACTCATACGAATACGAGAAGGTGCTTTAGTTTTTGCATCGTAATGCATTGCATTTGAAGCATCAATGAATGCTTCCATTTCATAAATTCCACCATCAGGATCATTTGGACTTGGTTTTGTATGTTTCTTAACCAAATTTACACCTTCAACTTTAATTTTATTTGTCTTAGGTGAGACTGCAATGATATCACCGATGGTACCTTTGTAATGTCCAGTAATAATTTGAACTTTATCTCCACGTCTGAATTTCATAACTGCCTCCTTATAACACTTCTGGTGCAAGTGATACGATCTTCATGAAGTTTTTCTCACGAAGTTCACGTGCCACGGGTCCAAAAATACGTGTTCCACGAGGTGAAACTTCATCATCTTTGAGGATAACAACTGCATTATCATCAAATTTAATGTAAGATCCATTCTCGCGTCTAACGCCATATTTTGTTCTTACGATAACTGCTTTAACAACGTCGCCTTTTTTAACTGAGCTTCCGGGAATCGCTACTTTAACTGTACCAACCACAACATCACCAATTGTTGATGAAATGCGATGACTACCGCCAAGAAGACGAATTACGAGTATTTCCTTTGCTCCGGTGTTGTCAGCGACTCTACATCTTGTTTCATTTGAAATCATTCTCTAACAACCTCCTACTAAACGACCACAGCTTTTTGAAGTAAACGAACTACACGGAAATATTTTGTAGCAGATAATGGACGTGTTTCCATAATTTCTACATAATCTCCCACATTAAATTCGTTATTTTCATCATGTGCTTTATATTTTTTTGAATAACCAACACGTTTTCCATAAAGTGAATGACGTCTTGATGTGCTAATTTCTACGACAACCGTTTTATCCATTGCATTTGATACAACAGTTCCACGGAATACCTTGCGTTTGTTTCTTTCCATCGCTTTGTGACCTCCTACTTATCATCACTAAGCGTACGCTCAGTGATTACTGTTTTAATCCTTGCAATAGTTTTACGGATTTCTCTTAAACGGGCAGGATTCTCAAGTTGACCGACTGCTTGTTGGAAACGAAGATCAAAAAGTTCTTCTTTTAGACTATCAATCTCAACTAGCAAAGCATCGTTTTCTAATTCACGAATTTCTTTAATTGTCATACTAGCTCCTCCTCACCTTTACGAACAAATCGAGTTTTTACTGAGAGCTTGTTAGATGCCAAACGGAATGCTTCCTTAGCAACTTCTTCACTTACTCCAGCAACTTCAAACATAACACGACCAGGTTTAACTACTGCTACCCAGCCCTCAGGGGAACCTTTACCAGATCCCATACGAACCTCAAGAGGCTTTCTTGTAATGGACAAGTGTGGGAAAATTTTAATCCATACTTTTCCACCACGCTTCATATAACGAGTCATCGCAATACGCGCAGCCTCAATTTGACGGTTTGAAATATATGAACCTGTTTCAGCAACAAGACCATATTCACCAAATGTCACTTGACGACCAGCGTTGGATCTACCTTCATATGAAAGACGATGAGGTTTTCTATATTTAGTACGCTTTGGCATTAACATAATTACTTACCTCCCTGTCCTTGAGTATCTTTCTGAGGAGCGTTATTATCACGGTTTCCTCTTTGTGGACGACGACGTTTGTTAGGACGACGGCCTCCTTGACCACCCTTTGGTGCCTCAGGTTCTTGAACCATTTGTCCAGGAAGTACTTCTCCACGACAGATCCAAACTTTAACACCCAAGATTCCATAAGTAGTGGTTGCTTCATAGTGTGCGTAGTCAATGTCTGAACGAAGGGTATGTAGCGGAACAACGCCCTCAGAATAACCTTCAGTTCTCGCCATATCTGCACCACCTAAACGACCAGATACTTGAGTTTTAATTCCTTTTGCTCCAGAACGCATTGTATTTTGAATTGTACGTTTTTGAGCAACTCTAAATGAAGCACGTTTTTCAAGTTGTTCAGCAATATTACGTGCAACCAAATGCGCATCAAGCGCAGGGTTTGCAACCTCAACAACTTTGATTTGTACTGTATTTTCTTTAGAGATTTTAGCCAAATCAGCTTTAACTTTATCAATATTTGCACCATTGACTCCAATTACAACACCAGGACGGGCTGTACGAATAATGATGTCAACACGATTTTTATATCGTTCGATTTCAACACGTGATACATATGCATCATGTAAGTTTTTGAAGATATATTCACGGATCAAATGATCTTCGTGAAGTAGGTCTCCAAAGCCTTTTTCTGCAAACCAACGTGATTCCCAATCACGAATCACACCAACGCGCATACCGATTGGATTAACTTTTTGTCCCATTGTCTATCCTCCTATTAAACGCGCTCTTTAACCACAACAGTGATGTGGCTTGTACGCTTCATGATTGGCGCTGCGGCTCCCTTTGCACGGGGACGGAAACGCTTCATTGTGATACCATCGTCAGCATAGCAAGCTGAGATATATAATTTCTCTTCTTCTAGCTGGTGATTATGTGTTGCATTCGCAACAGCAGATTTCAATACTTTTTCAATAATTTTAGCAGCTTTATTCGGAGTATAATGTAAGAATGCCGCTGCATGATCCACGTCCAAACCACGAATTTCGTCTAACACTAAACGTGCTTTACGAGATGTGATTCTAACGGTTTTCGCTACTGCTTTAACTTCCATTATCTTCTACCTGCCTTTTTATCTTCCACATGTCCTGTGTACTTACGTGTTGGAACAAATTCACCTAATTTGTGTCCAACCATATCTTCAGTAACATAAACAGGAACATGTTCCTTACCATTGTGCACCGCAAACGTATGTTCTACGAATTGAGGGAAAATGGTTGAACGACGTGACCAAGTCTTAATTACTTCTTTTTTATTTGCTGCATTTAATTTTTCGACCTTCGCCATTAAATGATGATCGCAAAATGGTCCTTTTTTCAAACTACGAGCCATATTAAATTCCTTCCTTTCGCTTACTTACTCTTATCATTGCGACGACGCACAATTAATTTAGTAGATTTTTTCTTATTGCGACGAGTTTTAACACCCAACGCTTTTTTACCCCAAGGTGTAACAGGCGCAACACGACCAATACCGGTACGTCCTTCACCACCACCGTGAGGGTGATCAACTGGGTTCATTGCAGAACCACGCACTGTAGGTTTAATACCCATCCAACGTGAACGACCTGCTTTACCAATGGTAACAAGTCCATGGTCAGCATTACCAACTTCACCGATTGTTGCACGGCATGTTGACAAGATACGACGCACTTCACCAGATGCAAGACGAATAGTTGTATACTTTCCTTCTTGACCTAAGATTTGTGCAGAAGTACCAGCTGAACGCACTAACTGTCCACCTTTACCAGGTTTAAGTTCGATGTTATGAACAACAGTACCTTCAGGAATTTGATCTAAAACCTTAGCATTCCCTACTTTAATATCTGCTTCATCACCAGAGAAGATAACATCTCCGACTTTCAATCCTTTTGGAGCGAGAATATAACGTTTCTCTCCATCAGCATAATGTAACAACAAAATGTTTGCAGATCTATTTGGATCGTACTCAATTGTTGCAACCTTTGCTGGAATACCATCTTTATCACGTTTAAAGTCGATAATGCGGTATTTACGTTTGTGACCACCACCGTGATGACGTGTTGTAATACGTCCGGTATTGTTACGGCCACCTGTTTTATCCAACGATACGAGTAATGAACGTTCAGGTTTTACATTTGACAACTCAGTATTTGCTAAAGTTGTCATACCTCTACGTCCAGGAGTCGTTGGCTTATATTTTTTAATCGCCATTTAAATATTCCTCCCTACGCAAGTTATCCGGAAATAGCGTAATTCTTCCGATATGTTTTATTCTCTATTAATTAAAGAATATCAATGTTTGAACCTTCAGCAAGCTTAACAATCGCTTTTCTAACTGAACGCGTCATACCTTCGTGTTGACCCATACGTTTTGCTTTAGGTTTTGAATTCAAAATATTTACTTTTTCAACCTTTACATTAAAGATTTCTTCAATTGCTTGACGCACTTCAACTTTATTAGCACCTTTTTTAACTTCAAAAGTTACTTTGTTGTCTTGATCTTGCATTTGAATTGTTTTCTCAGTAATAATTGGTCTTACAATAATATCTCTTGGGTTACGTTTCATTATACAAACACCTCCCCAGCTTCAATTGCTGCTTTTTCAGTGAATACAATGCGTGTTGAATTCATAATGTCATAAACATTCAATCCTTCAACTGTCAACAAGCTGGTTCCAGCAATGTTACGCATTGATAAGTATGCATTGTATACATCTTCATCATTTGAAACAACGAAGAGTACTTTACGTTCTAGGTTTAATTTACCCATAACTGCTTTAAATGAAGCAGTTTTGATTTCACCAAACTCTAAGTTTTCTAATACAACAAGTTCATTATCAAGAACTTTTTGTGATAGTGCTGAACGTAATGCCAAACGACGCACTTTTCTATTTAAACGATATCCATATGATCTTGGTGTAGGTCCGAATACGACACCCCCACCACGCCATTGTGGAGAACGGATAGAACCTTGACGCGCACGTCCAGTTCCTTTTTGACGCCATGGCTTTCTACCACCACCACGTACCTCAGAGCGATTCTTTACAGAATGGTTTCCAAAACGTAAAGACGCACGTTGACCCACAACAGCATCAAACAATGCTTGATTGTTGGGCTCAATTCCAAACACTTCTTCACTTAAGTCAAGTGAACGAAGATTCTTACCTTCTTGATTTAATACGTCAATTTTAGGCATTGTCAGAATCCTCCTTTGAATAATCAATCAATACCACTGGATCTTTTGACTTAACGCGCTTTGTAGTTTCTTTAACCACTACAAAACCACGGATTGGTCCAGGGATGTTCCCTTTAACTAACATGTAGTTGTTTTCTGTATCAATCTTAATAACTTCTAGATTTTGGTTTGTACGAGTTTTAACACCCATTTGCCCGGCAGCTGTTGTACCAGGTTTGATGTTACTACTTGCTGTACCACCTGTTGCCAATGATCCAAGACCACGGTGGAAACGTGAACCATGTGACATAAATCCTAATTTTTGGTTGTTACGGCGAATCGCGCCTTGGAAACCTTTACCACGTGAGATTCCTGTTACATCAACAAAATCTCCTGCATTAAATAAATCAGCTTTAACTGCATCCCCAACTTCTAAGTTGTGCATGTCGTTTCCAGCGATTTCACGAACAAATTTCTTTGGCGCTGTATTTGCTTTAGCAGCATGAGCGATTTCAGATTTGTTCGAACGATGTAATTTAACATCAACAACACCCAATTGCACTGCATCATAATTGTCAGATTCAACAGTTTTCTTTTGCAAGACAACGTTTGGTTGAACTTCAACAACAGTGACAGGAATCATGGTGCCGTCTTCAGCAAAAACTTGCGTCATTCCTAATTTGCGTCCTAATATTCCTTTCATCGATAACCCTCCTACTAAAGTTTAATTTCTATATCAACACCGCTTGGCAACTCTAAACGACTTAACGCATCAATCGTTTCAGGTGTTGGCCCAACAATTTCAATCAAACGTTTATGTGTTCTAGATTCAAATTGCTCGCGGGAGTCTTTGTTCACGTGTGGTGAACGAATTACCGTAATAATTTCTTTTTTAGTTGGTAACGGTACAGGACCAACTACTTTGTTCGCACCATAGTTACCTGCTGTCTCAACAATTTTTTGAGCCGCAGCATCTATTGTACGATGTTCGTAAGCTTTTAATCGAATACGAATAAAATTCTTTGCCATGGATATATCCTCCTTGCTATCCTGCCTATTTCATAGGCCTGCTCCATACAAATTACCCGGCCATTCTCACTGAACCATGACAACGTCTATCAGTGTGCCGGCAACCTTGCACTTCATTGCAGTCGCTCTAGTATTATACAATAATAGAATAGAAAATCAAGCGATTTGGATGATTATTTTAAAAAAATTAAAATTAATCAAATATCATCTATTTACTAGGTAAAACCAACCTAACAACAGATCCAACCCCTTGATTTCATCCATTAAAAAAGAGGACTAAGTCCTCTTTAGATTTTCATTAATTACTTAACGATTTCAGTAACGTTTCCAGCACCAACTGTACGTCCACCTTCACGAATTGAGAAAGTAGTTCCTTGCTCAACAGCGATAGGTGCTCCCAATTCAACAACCATTTCAATGTTGTCACCAGGCATAACCATGTCAACACCTTCTGGTAGTTTGATGGTTCCTGTAACGTCTGTTGTACGGAAGTAGAATTGAGGACGGTAGTTCTCAACAAATGGAGTATGACGTCCACCTTCTTCTTTGCTCAAGATATAAACTTGTGCTTTGAAGTTTGTATGAGGTGTAACTGAACCTGGTTTAGCTAAAACTTGTCCACGTTCAATTTCTTCACGGTTAACACCACGTAATAGAGCTCCAAGGTTGTCCCCTGCCATAGCTTTGTCTAATTGTTTGTGGAACATTTCGATTCCAGTAACAACTGTTTTACGAGTTGGGCGAAGACCAACAACTTCAACTTCTTCGTTTAAGTTTAGCAATCCACGTTCAACACGTCCTGTAGCAACTGTACCACGACCTGAAATTGTAAATACGTCTTCAACTGACATCAAGAATGGTTTGTCAGTATCACGAACTGGCTCAGGAACATACTCGTCAACTGCTGCCATTAATTCAAGAACTTTTTCTTCCCACTCAGGCTGACCTTCAAGTGCTTTAAGAGCAGATCCACGGATAACAGGAGCATCATCGCCATCGTATCCATTTTCTGTAAGAAGCTCACGAACTTCCATTTCAACAAGGTCAATTAACTCTTCGTCATCAACCATGTCACATTTGTTTAGGAATACTACAAAGTGAGGTACTCCCAATTGACGTGCAAGTAAGATGTGCTCACGTGTTTGTGGCATAGGACCATCTGTAGCAGAAACTACTAAGATAGCACCGTCCATTTGAGCAGCACCGGTAATCATGTTTTTAACGTAGTCCGCGTGACCTGGGCAGTCAACGTGTGCGTAGTGACGTTTTTCTGTTTCGTACTCAACATGTGAAGTACTGATTGTAATTCCACGTTCTTTTTCTTCAGGCGCTTTATCGATTTCATCGTAAGCTTGTGCTTGTCCACCGTTAGCTTTAGCAAGAACATTGGTAATTGCAGCTGTTAAAGTTGTTTTACCGTGGTCAACGTGACCCAATGTACCAACGTTAACGTGTGGCTTAGAACGATCAAATTGTTGTTTTGACATATGTATTTCCTCCTCATTGTCTATATTTTTACTATCATGTATATTCTAGTTTAAAAGCATTTTAAAATCAACACATAAAACTAGAAATTAGTTAGATTTTTTCTTTGCAACTTCATCCGCAATGCTTCTTGGCACTTCAGCGTAATGATCAAATTGCATAGATGATGTACCACGACCTTGTGTAAATGAACGCAAGTCAGTAGTATATCCTGACATTTCCGAAAGCGGAACGAACGCCTTAACAATAACTGCGTTACCTCTTTCCTCTTGGTCGCGGATTTGACCACGACGACTGGAAACGTCACCCATTACAGCACCTAAGTATTCTTCAGGAGCAGTAATTTCTAAGGACATCATAGGCTCAAGTAAGACTGGATCACATTTTTTGGCAGCTTCTTTAAACGCCATACTTGCAGCAATCTTATAAGCCATTTCGCTGGAGTCAACATCATGTGATGATCCATCGAATAATGTCGCTTTAATGTCAATTGCAGGATATCCAGCAATCAAACCATTTTGAAGGGCAGCTTCAACACCTTCAGCAGCCGGTTTAATAAATTCACGAGGAACAGTTCCACCGACAATTTTATCGACAAACTCAAATCCTTTACCTGGGTTAGGTTCAAACTTGAACCAAACGTGACCATATTGTCCACGACCACCCGATTGACGGACGAATTTACCTTCACACTCAGCTGTACCGCGAATTGTTTCACGATAAGCAACTTGAGGTGCACCAATATTTGCTTCAACCTTGAATTCACGTTTCATACGATCAACCAAAATGTCTAAGTGTAACTCACCCATTCCGGCAATGATTGTTTGACCAGTTTCTTCATCAGTAAAGGTTTTAAATGTTGGATCCTCTTCAGCAAGCTTACTCAAGGCAAGACCCATCTTATCTTGGTCACCCTTAGTTTTAGGTTCAACCGCAACGTTAATAACAGGCTCTGGGAATTTCATAGATTCCAAGATAATTGGATTCTTTTCCTCACAAAGTGTATCACCTGTAGATGTATCTTTAAGACCCACAGCAGCTGCAATTTCACCTGCATAAACTTTATCAACGTCTTCACGGTGGTTCGCATGCATTTGCATCAAACGACCGAATCTTTCACGTTTACGTTTAACAGAGTTATAAACAGCAGAACCTGATTCAGCAACACCTGAATACATTCTAAAGTAGGTTAAACGACCAACAAATGGGTCTGTCATAACTTTAAATGCAAGTGCTGATAAAGGCGCTTCATCGCTTGATTCTCTTTCAGCAGGTGTTTCTTCATCCATCAATGTTCCTGTAACAGGAGGCACATCAACAGGTGAAGGCAAGTAATCGATAACCGCATCTAACATAGCGATTACCCCTTTATTACGATATGCAGCCCCACAAAGTACTGGGAAGAACTCTCCACTCAATACCCCTTTACGGATTGCATTTTTAATTTCTTCAACAGTAGGTTCTTCACCTTCAAGAATTTTCATCATGAAGTCCTCATCGAAGTCAGCGATTTCTTCAAACAACGTTTGACGTGCGATTTCAACATCATCGACAAATTCTGCAGGGACTTCAGTAATAGTATCTTCTTTCTGAGTAACATCAGCGAAGATATGTGCTTCTCTTTGAACGATATCAATCAATCCAGTAAAGTTATCTTCAACACCGATTGGCAATTGAATTGGTGCAGTTTTAGCACCCAATCTATGACGGATTGTATTGGTAGCCATTTCAAAATCAGCACCAGTAGCGTCCATTTTATTAATAAACACAATTCTTGGAACATTATACTTCGTTGCTTGTCTCCAAACTGTTTCAGTTTGAGGCTCTACACCTGACTTCGCATCAAGTACAGTCACAGCACCATCTAAAACACGCAACGAACGCTCAACTTCAACGGTAAAGTCAACGTGTCCAGGAGTATCGATAATATTAACTTGATGACCCTTCCAAGTTGCTGTTGTAGCAGCAGAAGTAATGGTAATACCACGTTCTTGCTCTTGAGCCATCCAGTCCATTGTCGCAGCACCATCATGAGTTTCCCCAATTTTATGTGTACGACCCGTGTAATAAAGGATACGTTCTGTAGTTGTCGTTTTTCCCGCATCAATGTGCGCCATGATTCCGATGTTACGCATTTTATTCAATGGAAAATTACGTGACATAAATCAAACCACTCCTTTCTCTAGTGTTAATTTTACCAGCGATAATGTGCAAATGCACGGTTCGCTTCAGCCATTTTGTGAATTTCATCACGTTTACGTACAGATCCACCTGTACCATTGGCAGCATCAATAATTTCAGCAGCCAATCTTTGTTCCATGGTTTTTTCTCCACGAGAACGTGAGTATTGAACAATCCAACGAAGTCCAAGTGTCAAACGACGCTCTTGAGAAACTTCAACTGGAACTTGTAAATTTGACGCACCAACACGGCGTGCTTTAAGTTCTAACATCGGCAAAATATTTTCCAATGCTTGCTCAAACACTTCCATAGGTTGACGGCCAGTTTTTTCTTCTACCATTTCAAACGCGTTATATAAAATTGATTGTGCTTTACCTTTTTTACCATCAATCATGATTTTGTTGATTAGACGTGTAACCAATTTAGAATTATAAATTGGATCAGCAACCACATCACGTTTAGGGGTTTGTCCTTTTCTTCCCATAATTAAGATCTCCTTTCAAGTAAGTTAGTTAATTGTAATTTTTAAAAAATTAGTCACGAGGTTTTTTAGTACCGTATAATGAACGACTTTGACGACGGTTTGTAACACCGGCTGTATCCAATGTACCACGAATAATGTGATAACGAACACCAGGTAAGTCCTTTACACGACCCCCGCGAATTAATACAACACTGTGTTCTTGTAGGTTGTGTCCAATTCCAGGAATATAAGCCGTAACTTCCATACCATTACTCAAACGAACACGCGCATATTTACGCAATGCTGAGTTAGGTTTCTTAGGTGTCATTGTTCCAACACGTGTACAAACACCACGTTTTTGTGGACTGTTTACATTTGTATACTCACGCTTAATGGTGTTCAATGTACGACTAAGAGCTGGCGACTTAGATTTGTATTCTTTACTTTGTCTTCCTTTACGTACCAATTGATTAATTGTTGGCATAAGTTTCTCCTTCCATTTCTACATATGCACACACTACCATGCGTGCCGTACCCTTGACATTATTTGGGCTCCCCATCAGGAGAACCCTCTAAATATCATAAGCTATTAAATAATACCAAAATATCTTCGAAAGTCAAGTGATTAATCAACTTTTTCATCAATCACATCTTCTATTTCATCAAAGCGATCAATCTCCTCAATAATTTCAATATCTGAATGCACACCATCCACATCACCCCTAAAGAAATTAACCATGTTCAACTTATCTTGTTCATGAAGACGCTTCAAGATTGTTACAGCCAAAGGCCCCACAAACAAGCCCCAGAAGCCCAATAAGCTCATCCCCACAAAAATAGAAACCAATGTCAATAAAGGATGCAACCCAATTTGCTTACCAATAACACGAGACTCCAAGACATTACGAACAATCGTAATGACCACATAAAGCACCAATAAACCAATGCCAAGACCAAAGGAACCCAAAATAAATTCATAAATCATCCACGGAATTAAAACAGTCCCCGTTCCCAAGACCGGCAAAATATCAACAACGGCAACCACAGCCGCCAACACGATTGGATTATCTACTTTCAAAATTAAGAAACCAATTGACAACTCAACAAAGGTAATGCTAATTAACTTCGCATAAGCAATCGCGTAACTCCCCAAAAGATCATTCAACAAATACTTCGCTTCCATAATGATATATGAAGCACGCTTCGGAAGCACATCCATAACAGTATTTACAATATTTTGATAATCTAAAGAAAAGAAAAAAGATGAAATTACAGATATCAAAATTGCAACCAACAGTCGCGGAATAGAAGTAACAAGCCCCGTAAACAAAGATAAGGTACTACTCGAAACAATCTCAACCAACGAAACCAAACTACGCTCCAGTTGCGCAATACCCGTATCCACAATTGATGCTACACGCGGATCAAGATTCACCATAAGATTTTGAGCCCATTCAAACAGATCATTGGCCATCGGAATGATTACCGTGCGCGTATACGAATCAACGATTGGAATATAATGTTGTACAAACGCCACAATAGAAATGATTGCCCACGTAATAATAATCGTCAATATAATATAGAAAACAATAATTACAAAAATCGCCACAAATTTTCTCTCATTAAAAACAGCATTCAATTTACGAATAAAAGGTTTCAATAAAAATGCAATTAAGAAACCAAAAATAAATGGCATCATATAATTCAAAGTAAACCTCATTGAAAAATAAATTACACACAACCACAAACCAACATAAGCACTATTAATTAAAAAATCTTTTCTTCTTTCAACCATTCATGCGCTCCTTTTTATCCATATATATAGTTTAACAAAATTCCACAACAATTTATACAATTACTCTTGCTTTTTAAAAAATTGTGTGGTTATATAAATAGGCAAGCAATTGATACATCACTACGTTAAATTTGATTAAATATCTATTGACCGACCTAAGAAGTTATGGTAATATTAGATAGCGTTGAAATCAAGCACATGGAGATGTACTCAAGAGGCTGAAGAGGTGCCCCTGCTAAGGGTATAGGTCGGGTAACCGGCGCGAGAGTTCAAATCTCTCCATCTCCGCCATTTGCTTAAAATTGAATATGGTAAAACTGGTCCAGTGGTGTAGTGGTTAACATGCCTGCCTGTCACGCAGGAGATCGCGGGTTCGATCCCCGTCTGGACCGCCATTATTTTAAGCGGGTGTGGTACAATGGTAGCACACGACCTTGCCATGGTTGAGACGGGGGTTCGATTCCCCTCACCCGCTCCAATATATATACAACAAACTTATTACTCATTTCGTAGTAAGTTTTTTTTATGTTTCAGGATATGAATGCAAGTATAATAAACAAGATAACCACTCACCGACTTAATACATGAAGTACGGGTGGATAAACTAAGGAAACGAAATTCAACCCTTACATTCAACAAAAAAATATTGAAGCATATAAAAAATGAGATACACTATATGCCAGATGGCAAATACATGAAGCTCATTTTTAATGACGATACCCTTACAATACCAAACGGTAATATTGTAAAGTCACAGGATGCAATCTACTCTTATAAATAGTTAACTTTTGTTAACTATAAAAACTATTCACAATCCCGAGTAAATACATAACCGTCTTTCATATTAAATGCATCAAAATTTTCGGAACTTTGTTCTAAGAAAGTAATAGAATCATTTTTAATCTCAAAAACCAAGACATACTGATCATTCTCATTTGAGGGCAAACCTTTTCCTGTTATTTTTAATAAATTATCAGAAATCTCATACTCACTATCATTAAAAATGAAAGATGAAAGTACATTTGTAATTGTAACTTTAGATTCTTCAAACTCTAATACAAGCCAATTAGCAATATCTTTATTGTTTGATATATTAGTACAATACCTTCCTTCTTCAAATAAAGCTTGATTTGTATTTGTACAACCAACCAACCATAAAATTAAAAACAAAATTAATGATTTTTTCATTATTTTCTCCTTTCCTGAAATCAGACTTACTTAGATTAATGATACTAATAAGCATTTGAAACCTAAATATTGAAAATACTACAGTATTTTATAATTTGCCTCCTTTTCATAACCAATTGAATACATGCAATCTTACTGATGAATACACAATCACGACTTTATTTGTTTCATTATGATTAGCGTTTCAACAAAATACTAAACCTGGTTCTAAATTATCTCTGGCATTATTCCATTTGCTTCCCTTTTTTCTATCTTATCAATTTCCGCTTGGAAATAAAACCTTTTTAAGGGTACATTTTGAATCTTTCCATCCCCTAAAAAGATATTTACCCGCAAAACGGCAGCGCATGTCTTCTATAAACATCAGAAAGAACTTTTGGGTAATCATGAGTTCCAGCCACAACTTGACACCAATTTAAGGATATTGCGATAACATTCCTAATAATTTTATAGCATAGACCTTGAATGAACGCCGCATACACTTTAATTCCATCGCCTACAGCGTCATTGATAATTGAATCACTCAATAGTCTGCAACATTCCAGTACATTTATACCAATTGGTAATGTTTATGCAGTAAACACATCAGAAAGAATATTAACCACCCCAATCGCATCATCATCTACTTGTAAATAGGTTAATACATTGCTATTAAAAAACAGCAATCACTTGCTGCTTCAATTAACGGGACTTTATAAACATCTGAACCCAAATACCATTTTCACAACCCACTCCAATATGGGTATAGGATGCATTTAATATATTTTTGCGATGGCCACTTGAATCCATCCACCCCTTCATGACCGATTCAGCAGTATCGTAACCCGAAGCGATATTCTCTCCCGCATCCCAATAGGAAATCCCAAATGACTTCATCATGTCATAAGGACTACCATAAGTTGGAGAAGTGTGGCTAAAGTATTTATTCTTAACCATATCTTGCGCTTTAATCTGTG
>WPCK01292572.1_pt1 | contig 28000 bp, 24 predicted proteins | sample 5399851 | NCBI WGS metagenome assembly WPCK01 (sample SAMN12869471, study PRJNA574797) | sludge metagenome | isolation source: wastewater treatment of pH11 | place: China:Beijing | collected 2019-05-20 | reverse complement strand
GAACAATCTAATTACTCTCGACTCAGGGAGTGGTAACGCCAGACAACTGGCAGTATACTCTCAAGTCAATAAAAGTTTACTCTCAAGTCGCGCGAAGCGTCAAGGAGAAGACCGAAAGTGTCGGCGAACCTTTTCTCGCGGCAAATCAAACTGGATACCGATAGGACCGGGATTACCCAGGCGCAAATAAAATGGTTCCCCCGCTGGATCCTTCGCTTCGCCAGCCACCTGAAAGTCAGCCGCGATCAGCCTTTGACCCTCACTCGCGAAAACGTCCTCGGATTTCTGCGCGACTTGCTGCACAACAAAACCCCCGCCTGGCAACGATTGCAAGCCGTTCAGGCCCTCCAACTCTATCAAAAAGAAATTCTCCAGCAGCAAGAGCCGTCGCTCGAGGAATTCCGGACGACTTTGCATCGATTGGCAGCCCAGGAGTCCGCGGCGGGGCCTGACGCCAGGCAACACGAAACGAACGTGATCGGCCATCTCGATCCCAAAGCACCCGAAATGCTGCGAAAGATGCAAGCCGAGTTGCGGCTATTGCATTATTCCCTGGAAACCGAAAAAGCCTATCTGGGCTGGGTGAAGCGGTTCATGGCAAGCGTGAATGCCACGGACCTCGCGCCTTTTGGCGAAGCAGAGATCAAGGAATTCCTGTCCGATCTTGCCGTTCGGGGAAACGTTTCAGCCAGCACCCAGAAACAGGCACTTTCCGCCCTGCTGTTTCTTTTCGAAAAAGTCCTCGGGCGAAAGATGGAATTCATTGACGCCGTCCGGGCCAAATCGCCCAAACGACTCCCCATCGTCCTGAGCCGGGAAGACATATCGCGCCTGTATGAACACTTCGACGGACGGGACCGTGTGATCTTTCAGCTATTGTACGGCGCTGGATTGAGGCACAAGGAAGCCCTTCGCCTGCGCGTGAAAGACATCGATTTCGACCAACGGCAAATCGTGGTGCGGGACGGCAAAGGACAGAAAGACCGTGTTACGGTCATGCCCGATTCCAGCAGGGGAGGACTGCAACGCCAAATCGAGCTTGTGCGGCAATTGCATTTGCAGGATTTGCAGGAAGGGTTTGGCGAAGTCTTCCTTCCGTTTGCCCTTGAACGCAAGTACCCGAATTCAAACCGGGAGTTTTGCTGGCAGTTCGTTTTTCCTTCCCGGCAGAAATCGCGAGACCCGCGAAGTGGCAAGATCCGCCGACATCATTTGCTGGAAAATGCTTTCGGCGACCGGTTTCGCAAGGCGGTCCGCAATGCGGGACTCGACCGCCGGGCTGTCCCGCATACCTTGAGGCACAGTTTCGCCACGCACATGTTGCAGGACGGCGCCGATATCCGAACGGTTCAGGAATTGCTGGGACACGAAGATGTAGCAACCACGCAAATCTATTTGCACGTGATGACAAGGCCCGGATTGGCGATCAAAAGCCCGGTGGATTCACTTTAGTCCCGGCTCAGGTTGCCGGGTTTGCAAGATTCGGATCATTTTTTTTTTGCGAGAATACCTGCCCCGGGTCGATTACGGGCACCGTTCCGGCCGGAACTGAGCACGAGCACGATTCGAACACTCTTCAACTTGCGGGGTATTGAAAGGCAGGATGCTTGCCCCTCGGATGCACCCCGGGACTCTGCATTTTCGGTACCTCCGATTCGGCCGTTGGTCTGTCAAAAACGGAACAATCCATGGTGCGATATTCGGTAAAACGAAAGAGAAATCCGCCAATACCCGGCGTCGCCGGGCGAATGTATCCAATCTCCCGTACGCGACCCGATGCAAATCAAATAATAATTGACAGGTGTCTTATGAAAGTGTTGAGTGGTTCCCGCAGCCGGTTTGCCTTTGCCGTTTTCTCCTGCCTGGTCGTGCTGCCGACCCTTGGATGCCATATCGGCATCAAGGGAAACGGAATCATCGAAACCGAAACTCGCGAGGTCGCGGACTTCAAGAATGTCGATACCGGGATCGTTGCCGAAGTTATCATTCGCGTCGGCCAGCCGAAATCAGTAAAGGTCACCTTTGACCAAAACCTCCTTCCCATGGTCAGGACCGAGGTCAAGGGGGACACACTGCGGATCTCCAGCGTCGGGTCGTGGAACAGCAGTAACGGCTGCACCGTTGAAATCGGCGTTCCCGAACTGCTCGATCTCAACGCCTCCGGTGTCGGCTCGACAACCGTAAATGACTTTGCGGGAGACCAGCTTTCCGTCAATGTCAGCGGAGTCGGGAATGTAACCGTCTCGGGAACCACCAAAGCCCTCGACCTGAACGTCTCCGGAGTCGGCAGCGCCGACCTGGCCAACCTGAAAGCTGAATCGGTGACCGCCAACATCTCGGGAGTGGGTGGCGCCACGGTTTATGCATCGAAATCGGTCAACGGCGGAGTTTCTGGTGTAGGCGGCCTCGATATTCACGGAAATCCGCCGGAACGAGATGTGACTCGCTCGGGAGTTGGCGGGATCAATTTCAACTAAGGGGGAATCCGGGTCGGAGGCCGCCGATTCAGGCGGTCTCCCCTCGTGTCGCCGGAGTTTCCTTTTGGCGACGAGCACAATCCGGCCGCCGGGAGCCGACAATCCCTTCAAGAGTTGGCATATTCGCGAAAGCAGCCTTTTCACCGGCCGCGACCATGAAATCCAGGTTTCGGAAATCAGCCATGCCGTAAGCATCGGTATCCGGCCTGATAACGACGTCCATTTGTGCGATCGATTCCTGAGACATCCGGTTCAATTGCCAGCACATCGATTGTGAAAGCACTTTCCAGCTGCTCCATTTTTCAGGAGAAGGGCTTCCACTCCCGCTCCCGCGCCCGGGGTCAGTCGCTGCCAATTGAACTCCAATGGTCAGGGAACGTCGGGCCGGATTTCTCTTCACCAACGGCAGATCGCACAGCACACTTCCGTCAACCAGCCAGCGTCCATCCCTGAGGACCGGTCGGCCAGCACCCGGCAGGCTCATGGTTGCGAGAATTGCCGTTTCTACCGGTCCCCGGTCCAGAATGACCAGTTCGCCGGTTTCGATGTCGGTTGCCGAGACGGACAAGGGGATTTTGAGGTCTTCGAGATTTTTTTCCGCGATGTGCCGGCGAATGAGTTGTTGCAAGCCGCCGCGTCGCAGCAAATGAAGAAACTTGAAAAGTTGACCGCCAGGCAGCCATCGTCTCCAGCCGCGCGGTTTCATCTCCCGTCGCATCACATCGACGATCTCTTCAGGGCTGTAACCGGCACACCGGAACAATCCGGCAAGTGCCCCGGCGCTGGCGGCAGCAATGGAATCGATTCCAAAGCCGGCTTCTTCGAGAACTCGCATGACTCCTATGTGCGCGGAAGCTTTGGCACCTCCGCCACCGAGTACCAGATGGATACGCGGCTTCCGTTGCATCAGCGGACAGCGGGCACAGCCTCCGCACGCCTGGCGTTTGGTTGTGAAACGCGAGCCTCCCTCGCGGGTTGTCAAAAAGTCGAATTGTCCATTGGTAACAGCCGTCATCGGACACCTTGAACGTTCGTTGCGAGGCACAGCGCGGAAAAAGGAAAAAAGTCTGCCCACCCTACGCCCGGGATGCGACCTTGTGACGACTGCCTGAAAAAACATTGATGCCTGATGTCACAATCGCCGGGTCAGGACTTATGGGTTCGCAACAAATCGTTCCCGTAAACCGCTGCGTGCATCACGACAACCCGAACCCGATCCAGTCCCATGAGCAACGACATTGCAAAGCCGGCCTCGGCCGGCCCGACCGACCATTCCGAGCCGCGCGAACACCTTGATCCGTCTGGCGAGTCGGTTGACGACCGGGCACGCATCAGGGGGATTACCCTTGCTATCAAGAATGCCGATCGCCGGATGCGGGAACGATTTCGTTTCCTTCGGCATCAGGACGCGATCGGCGTCGCCTGGCTTGTCGGCCTGATTGTGGTGGTTGCCGGTTCGGCGAGTCTGTTCCTGGGGGGATGGATTCCATGGTGGGTCTGCCTGATCGTGAACGCAATAGCGCTGTCGCTTGTCCGCGAACTGGAGCACGACTTGGTCCATAACCTTTATTTCAAAGACCGGCCCCGGATTCAGAATTCGATGATGGCTGCGGTCTGGCCGCTGCTTGGGAACCTGCCGCACCCCTGGTTTCGCCGCGAGATGCACTTGTTGCATCATCGCACTTCCGGTCACCACGACGACTTTGAAGAGCGATTGATCGGCAACGGCATGAAATTCGGCCCGCTGCGGATACTCGCGATGATTGAACCCGGATTGGCCTTGTTGTTCCGCAAGGAAGAGATGAAGGAAATTCCGTTTTACGACGGCAAGAAACTGGCGCGGGCCGCCATGCCGGTTGTGTTTCTGTTCCATGCCATGTTGATTGCATTCCTCGCCGGCAACCTTGCCGCACTCGCGATGTCATGGTCCGGATCGCCGGTGGTTTCCGGCGGTGTGTTCGCATCCCTGCTGGCGGCGGTCAACGCGATTGCCGTGATCTGGGTGTTGCCGAACATGTTGCGACAGACTTGCGTTCAGATTCTTTCTTCCTGGATGCATTACTATGGCGACATTGAATCGCGGCTCGAAGAGACGCAGGTGCTGAACGCGTGGTATTTTTTCCCGCTCAACCTGTTTGCCGCGAACTTCGGCAGCACGCACAGCATCCATCATTTTTATGTGGCCCAGCCGTTTTACCTCCGGCAAATGGTGGCCGGGGACGCCCATCGGGCATTCCGCAGGTTTGGAATCCGGTACAACGATGCCTCCAGCCTGCTTCGCGGAAACCGCATCAAGGGCTAATCGCGGGGTTCACGCATCGCGATCGACAGCAGCCAGGAGAGGGCCATGCAGGCCGTTCCGCCGATAAAGATCGTTTCGTGGCCGAACCGGTCGAGAGCCAGGCCGACCAGGCTCGACGTGAACAGAACCGGCAAGGCCAGCGAAAGGCTTTGCGCCGACAGGAAGCGGGAATGATCGTGGGGCTGGCAATATTCGAGCGAGATATTCGACATGACGCGCATGGTGATCGGCGTCAGGCCCAGCAGAAAATAGATAACGATGAATCCCCACGACCACGACGGTCCCAGCCGAACCAGCACGATCGCGAGAAACGGCGCCAGGGCCAAAAGGAACAGGACAATTCTCAGAACAAGCCTGTTGCCGAACCTGTCGGCGAGTTTGCCAGCCGGGATGCTGAACAGGGCAACGCCCAGATTCTGGGCGATCATCCACCAGAGAAGATTGTCGTACGAACAGCCCATTCGCGTGAGCGCCAGGTTCTGGTAATGCGGGAATAGTGACATCGTCAGGCCATAAAGCGCCGAAATGGCCAGCACCGAGCGGAATGGCCGGCTTTCGTGACCGGCCTGCCACACTCCCCGCACCATCTCGACAAATCGCAACCGCGATCCAGAGGAACCGGCCTGTGGCTCTTGCGGCGATTCGTGTGCGTCACCCGTTTCACCGGTGGGCTCGCGAATGAGTTGCGCAAAAACGGTTGCAAGGAGAAAACAGGCCGCGGCCGTTCCGAAAATCAAATCGAATCGGGCAACGCTTCCAGTGAGCCAGAATCGCAACAGAACCGCCGCGCAGGCGATGGAGAGGATCGAGCCCCGCGTGTTGGCAATCAGCATCAGCGCCCCGCGGCGCCGAACCGGAAGCAACTTCCCGATCAGCGTCGATAGCGCAAGCTGGTTCAGGCCAACGCAGGAAAAGAAAACGGCGTAGAGAATCATGAACAAGAGCTGTGCCAGGCCGCGGTTGCTTGCGTCGTCAAGGCCCGTCCAGATCAGCGCCGTCGCGCCGATGACAACCCCCATCAGAATGCTCGTCCCAACCAGCCACCGTTTCTGCCGGCGGGCTGTTCTCATCGATGACCAGGCCAGAAGGGGGGGAATGCTCTGCCCGAAACGGGCCAGCACCGGAAGACTGCCGCGCAGCCATCCCCCGGCTCCAAGGCTGTCGAGGGCGGCCGGTATGATGACCGACTCGGTTTTGAAGATCCATCCCACCCGCAAGGTGATCTGGAACCATGCAATGGCCCAGAAATTCCGGGCCGAACCGTCGACCTCGGGCCCGGGATGCGGCGAGGCGTCCGAAAGCCGTGGATCGCGCTCAGCCGACACACCTGGTAATCGATTGTTCATGAATAGCCAGCAAAAAGTCTCTCTCGGCCCGGCGAAGGGTTGAGTCATCCAGGGTTGCGTTGAATTAAACACCCGCCGGGCGCGAGCCCACGGTCCTCAGGCCTGCCCGGTCGCTTTCCGGCGGCTTTGCAAATCGCCAAAAATCGGGTACCTTTTTTCGCCAGCGACACCCCCGAAAGTATGTGACGATTTGGAGGATCGACGAGCTATCAGCATTTTTTTAACATTTGCCGAAGTTCGTTCAATGGCGGATCCCATGGCGGAATGACTGGCGGGGAGTGCTGCGCCCGGACCTGGTCCGGCCAATCTGCGGCGACTGGTTTAAAGCTGTCCTGAGTTCGCGGGTCTTGTTGTTGCGGGCAAATTCAGTCCTGAATCTGACGGAAATTCGAAGATGCAAGAGTTTCAGTTTCCCAATTGGGTCAACCGCTTCACGGGGCTGGCGCTGGTCTCGGCAGCCTTGCTTGCCGGCTATCTGGCGACGGTTCTTTATGCGGCGCATTTGCCATCGAACATCAATGCGGGGCATCGTCCGATGCAACCGGTCCCCTACAGTCACGCGCTGCATGTCGGCGAACTGAAAATCGACTGTCGTTACTGTCATAACACAGTGGACACTTCCGCACATGCGGCGATTCCGGCAACAGAGACCTGCGGCAATTGTCATGGCGGGAACCGGGTTAACGGTCAGTCGCTGGGTGTCGTTCGGCCCGAAAGCCGGCTTCTCGAACCGGTTCGCAAGAGCCTGGATACCGGCGATCCGATCTTGTGGGTCAAGGTTCACGACACACCGGACTTCGTCTACTTCAACCACGCGGCCCACGTCACGCGCGGAGTGAGTTGCGTTTCGTGTCACGGCCGGATCGACAAGATGGAGATCGTCGAACAAGTCAAGGATCTTTCGATGGCGTGGTGCATCGACTGCCATCGCAATCCCGAACCGCACATCCGTGATCCCCAACTGGTCACGCAGCTGGATTTCCAGCCGCCGGACGGCCAGAGTTTTGAGGAGTACGGAAAGGAATGGGCGGCGAAACTGAATATCAACCCCAACACAAGTTGTTCCACTTGCCACAGATGATTCAGAAACAGACCAGCGGTGACGGCCGGCGTTATTGGCGAAGCCTGGAAGAATTTCAGGGCCGCCTCGACCTCGATTCAGTCATCGACAACGAATTCGCGGCGGCAGTTCCTCCGGCGACCGACGGAGTCTCGCGGCGGCGATGGCTTCAAATCATGGGCGCCTCGATGGCTTTTGGAGCGACCCTGACCGGTTGCCGTTATCCGGCCAGGGAGATCGCACCGTTCGCCTTTCGCCCGGCCGGCCGGACCCCCGGCATACCGGAACAGTTCTCGACGATGCTCGAGTTCAGCGGCGTCGCCCGGCCGCTGGTGGCAACCTGTTACGACGGTCGGCCGATCAAGCTCGACGGGAACCCCGATCATATCGATTCTCGCGGCGGCTCTGATATTTTTACGCAGGCCACGATTCTGGAACTCTACGATCCCGACCGCAGCCGGTCGGCCAGCCGCTCCGGTCCGGATGGCGAGACAAGGGTGACGTGGGTCGATGCCGTCAACAATTTCAAATCGCTTGTCGCGGCAGAGGGTGTCGCCGTTCTGGCCGAGCCGTGCAGTTCGCCGACACAGAAGCGGTTAAAGGAAAAACTCCTGGCCGCGAATCCGGCGGCGCGCTGGTTTGAATTCACCTCGATCTCGTGCGACAACTCCGATGCCGGGTCGAGGCTGGCTTTCGGGTCGGTGCATCGTCCCGTTTACCGGTTGGACGGGGCTAAAGTCGTTCTCACGCTCGACGCGGATCCCCTCGGTGCCCATCCGGCAGTTGCCCGGCTGGCGCGCGATTTCTTCGCCGCCCGCGATCCCGATCATCACAAGATGAACCGGCTTTATTCGGTCGAAAGCGATTTGACGAAAACGGGCGCGATGGCCGATCACCGGCTGGCGCTCCGCTTTGATCAGGTCGGCTCATTTCTTGCCGCACTGGAAGCGGCACTCACCGCGGGAAGTGCCACGGGCGACGGCGAACGCGAGAAATTTCTGGCAGCCATCGTCGATGACCTTCTCAAGAACAAGGGCGCTTCAGTGGTCATGGTGGGCCGGGCCCAGCCGCCCGAAGTCCATGCCCGCGCGTTCCGCATCAATTCGATGCTGGAGAACTTCGGCAAGACGATTGATCTGCTGGAAGTTCCTGGCGCTGCGGAGAATTCCGGTGTCGAACAGCTCAAGGAACTGGTCCAGTCGATCGAATCCGGCTCCGTGAAGACATTGATTGTGCTTGGCGGAAACCCGGTTTTTTACGCCCCCTCCGATGTGAAACTGGAAGAGGCGATCCGCGCGGCAAGTCAATCCGTGCATGTGAGCTACTATCGCGATGAAACTTCGCGAGCCTGCAAATGGCACCTGAATGCCGCGCATCCGCTGGAGTCGTGGGGCGATGGCCTTTCCTACGACGGCACTGTGTTGATTGCACAGCCACTCATCAACCCGTTGTTTGACGGTTATTCGGTCATTGAATTTCTCGCGCTGCTCACCGGAGAAGTCGACGTCCACGACATCGAGCACCATGAACCAGTGTCGCCATCGCCGGCCATCGCCGCCGCGGCTTCGACGCACGTCCATCACCGGCCGGGACTTGTCGCGCTGCATAATACCCACAGCGCCGCGCTCAGCGGGGCAGGGGAGTCAGCCTGGCAGAAAGCCGTGCAGGCAGGGTTCATTGCCGGATCGGCAGCTGCTGCCGCGACACCCGCCGTGCGCGAAATGACGCTGACGACGGATGTCGAATTGTGGAAGAACGTGTGGAGCAAAGGGGATGTAGAACTGGTTTTCCGCCCGGCCCCCACGATTCACGATGGGCGATTTGCCAACAGTGGATGGCTCCAGGAATTGCCGGACTTCATAACCCAGTTGACCTGGGATAATGCTGCCCTGGTCAATCCGGTTACCGCGGACAGCCTGGGGATGGAGCACGGGAAGGTGTCTTCGTTCAAGGTGGCCGAGAAATCCGTTTCTCTTCCGGTCTATGTCCTGCCGGGGCTTGCGGATGGCACGATCTGCATGTGGCTCGGCTATGGGCGGACAGCGGCCGGGCGCGTGGCCGGCGATGCCGACTACACCATCGATTCGATCGGGACCGATATTCGCCCCTTGCGAACGAGCGGTAACTGGTGGTCGGTACCGACCGCGACCGTCACGCCGACTTCGACAAAATTCCGGCTCGCCCAGACCCAGGACCATTTCCGTATCGATGATCTGGGACGAGAGGAAATCAGCCGCCGAATGGCACCGGAAGGCGAACTGCTTCGCGAAGGAACCTGGGAGTCCTACGAAAAATATCTGGCCGAACACGGCGAAGGTCACACCGCTGAACACGAGGAAGATCAGGCCGGCGGCGAATCGCATGATCACCACAGTGGATGGCCGGGACACTATCACCTGCACTTCAAGAATTTCGATCTGACAACTGCACCCTGGCGCGACGAGAAAGTCCCGCACAAATGGGGGATGGCGATCGACCTCAACAAGTGCACGGGTTGCAGTGCCTGTGTGATTGCCTGTCAGGCAGAGAACAACGTCCCCATCGTCGGCAAGGAGCAGGTGCTGATGAGCCGCGAGATGCAATGGATCCGCGTCGACCGGTATTTCATTACGGAGAAAGGGGACGACAAAGGCGCGAATCCGAAAATTGGCCGCCAGCCGATGACCTGCCAGCAATGCGAGGCGGCTCCCTGTGAGACCGTCTGCCCGGTGGCTGCAACCACGCATTCGGATGAAGGCCTGAACGACATGGTCTACAACCGCTGCATCGGAACGCGGTATTGCGGAAACAACTGTCCGTTCAAAGTTCGCCGCTTCAATTACCTGAACTACAACGATTCGCAGACCTTCATCAAGTTGCCTGGAGCCGACCGACTGAAGCGGGCCGATCTGGAACTGATGTCGATGGTCATGAATCCTGAAGTCACCGTTCGCAGCCGGGGCGTGATGGAGAAATGCACTTTCTGCGTGCAGCGAATCCAGAACACCAAAATCCTTGCGCGAACCGAGGGAAATCGCCCGATCGGCGACAATGAAATCCGCACGGCATGTCAGGACGTCTGCCCGACGGGGGCCATTGTCTTTGGCGATATCCAGAATGAGAAAAGCAATGTTGCCGCGGCTCACCACAATCCGCGGGCCTACATGCTGCTGGAATACCTGAATATTTATCCGCGAACGCGGTACCTTGCCCGGGTGCGCAACTCGCATCCGTCGCTGGAACAATCCGCTGCGGTTGTGGCAGCCCACTAGAACCCGAAAAGCGAACCAGACGTTCGCGAATCCGTTACTGAAAAACCAGGTCTGGAAAAACCCTGATGGCAACAACAGCTTACGGTCTCGCCGACAACTCCCTCGAGCGTCCGGATCGCCGCGCGCCGCTGATTACCGGCGGCCTGGACTATGACGGCGTCAACGAGGTCATATCCGATCTGGCGGAATCCCCAAAGCCGCCGCGGATCTGGTACATCCTGTTCGGCATTTCCGCGGCGCTGACCCTGATGCTTGGCGCGCTGATCGGGCTGCTGTTTTTCAGGGGTGTCGGGGTCTGGGGAAACAATCACCCGACCTATTGGGGATGGCCGATTGTGAACTTCGTTTTCTGGGTCGGTATCGGTCACGCCGGCACGCTGATTTCGGCGATTCTCTTCCTGTTCCGCCAGCACTGGCGGACAAGTATCAACCGGGCCGCCGAGGCCATGACGATTTTTGCCGTTATTTGCGCCGGCATGTTTCCGGGCATTCATATCGGACGGGTCTGGGCGTTTTACTGGCTCTTTCCGATTCCCTCGGAACACCTGGCGATGTGGCCGAATTTCCGCAGCCCGCTGTTGTGGGACGTCTTCGCGGTTTCGACCTACTTCACGGTCTCGCTGTTGTTCTGGTACATGGGGATGGTCCCGGACCTGGCTACATTCCGCGACCGTTCCAAAGGTAAGGTGCGGAAGTTCATGTACGGACTTTTCGCGCTGGGCTGGACGGGTTCGGCCCGGCACTGGCAGCGCTATGAAACGGCCTACGCGATTCTGGCCGCGCTGGCCACGCCGCTGGTTCTCTCGGTTCATACGATCGTCAGTTTTGACTTCGCGGTCTCGATCCTGCCCGGATGGCACACGACGATCTTTCCCCCCTACTTCGTGGCGGGGGCCATTTTCAGCGGATTTGCGATGGTGATCACGCTGCTGGTGCCGATGCGCGCGATTTTCAATCTGAAGAACGTGATCACTGTCCGCCATATAGAAAACATGAACAAGATCATCATGGTGACCGGCCTGATGGTGGGTACTGCCTATTCGATCGAGTTCTTCATTGCCTGGTACAGCGGCAATCCGTATGAAAGTTTTGCTTTCCAGAACCGGGCCTTTGGTCCGTACTGGTGGGCCTATTTCATCATGTTCTCCTGCAACGTGTTCATTCCGCAACTGTTCTGGTTCCGCAAATTCCGCCAGTCGATGTTCTGGAGCGTAGTCATCGGGCTCCTCGTCAATGTCGGGATGTGGTTCGAGCGATTTGTGATCGTGATGACGCTGAACCGGGACTTTATCCCTTCGAGTTGGGGTTATTTTCGCCCGACCTGGGTGGACATCGGCATGTTGGTGGGCAGCTTCGGACTGTTCATGACCCTGTTCCTCCTGTTCTGCCGCTACCTGCCGGTCGTGGCGATCTCTGAGGTCAAGGGGACGATGACTTTCCAGCGGCACATGGCACACGCCGGTGGCTACGCCGAAAACCATTGATCGTGAATACGGGAACTGAATTCAAAGTCAAATTGGCTATTCCATGAGCAATCAAGAAAACCAGCAACGCGAGCTGATCGGAGTCATCGGGGAATTCCATTCCCCGGATGCGCTGTATCACGCCTGCGAACATGCCCGCGACTCGGGAATTCGCAAGATGGACGCGTACTCCCCGTTCCCGGTTCACGGGATCGAAGAGGCCATCGGATTTCACCGGACGAGGCTCCCGTTCATCGTGCTGGCGGTGGCCCTGGGTGCGGTTTGCGTCGGTGTGGGACTCCAGTACTGGACCAACGCCACGGAAACCGGGGGCCTGTGGAGTGGTTACCAGTACAAGATCGCCGGCAAACCGATGTTCAGTTTGCCGGCCAATATTCCGGTGGCTTATGAAATCACCATTCTGTCGAGCGCCTTCGCCGCATTTTTCGGCATGTTGGCGCTGAATGGCCTGCCGAAACTCGCCAATCCGCTTCACCGCATCGCCCGCTTCAAGCGCGCCACGAACGATCGTTTCTTTCTGGCGATCGAAAATGGCGACGGGGGCCTGGGACCCGACACCGCAAAATCCCGCCTGAAGGAATGGGGTGCAACAGAAGTCGAGGAGATCTGGCTGGACAAGTCGGATAACCAGTTGCCCGCTTTTTTCAAGACCGTCGCGGTCCTCGGACTGGTACTGATGCTGATACCACCTGCACTGGTCTTTCGCAGTCATTCGGTGACCCGGCGAGATACGCGCCTGCATCTGAATCCCGATATGGATTTTCAGTACAAGTACGGGCCCCAGATGCTCGGCCCGCATTTGAACGACGACGGGAGCGATTATTTCTTTGCCCACAGGCGGGCCGCTCTGGTCTCTCCGGAGGGGACTATTGCCCGCAACCGCAAGTACCTTGATTCACCGGACTTTGAACGAGGTTTCCACGACGACGGTTCGGGGGACCACACCAGTGTCCCGGTGCCGGCTGTCAATGCGGCAGCCAGTTCCGCTCCGGCCGGCCAACAAGACGAGCCGGCGGCGACTCCACCGGAAAAAGACTGGCTCACCGAGTTTCCTGAAGGATTTGAAGTCAACCGCGAGCAGGTTCTTCATGGGCAGAAATTGTTCAACGTCTACTGTTCGGTATGCCATGGCTACTCCGGCGAAGGAGATGGTCTGGTCAACCAGCGGGCCAGTGCTTTGGTCGTCAAGGGAACCTCGATCAACGGGGGAACGACCTGGACGACAGCCAAGTCACTGCACGATCCCGCCGTTGCCGAACAGCCGGTAGGAAAAATCTTCGACACCATCACCAACGGTCGTGCGACCATGGGACCCTATGGTTCTCGCATCAAGCCGGAAGATCGCTGGGCTATCGTCTTGTACGTCAAGGCGTTGCAGGCGATGGGGAGCAGTGCGACACCGCCGGCCGCCGATGCAGGAGCTGGCGATCCCTGAAATGCCATTTTCGCGGGCTGGATCCCGGGTCAAACCTTTAATGCCGAACAACGCCGAACCATAAAGCCAGGACAGACACAAGCCAATGCATATTCGCAAAGCAGCAATCACGTCGCCAATCACCACACTGGCCAGTGACAGCACAACCAGGCTCATTCCCGTCGCGGGTATCGCCGGCATTGCATGTATTGCGGGGGCGTGGTTCATTTCCGCAAATGATTTTGCCCGCTTTTCGCACGCGTACCTGGTGAATTTTTGCTTCTTTGCGTCCATCTGCATTGGATCGCTGTTTTTTGTGCTGGTTCAGCATCTGACCCGTGCCGGCTGGAGCGTGACGGTTCGGCGGATCGCCGAGATCCTGGCCTGCGGCATCTTGCCGATGGGCCTGCTGAGCCTGCCGATTGTCATTCCCGCCTTCATGGGCTACTCGGGCTTGTACACCTGGGTTTCCGGCGAAATGGACTGGGCTGCCAACGACAGCCGTATCTTTGACCTCAAGCGCGCCTACCTGTCCCCCGGTTTTTTCACGGTGCGAACTGCGATTTATTTCGCCCTCTGGACCTTCATGGCGTGGAGTCTCTACCGCTGGTCGGTCCGTCAAGACGAAACCGGCGACAAGTCACTCAGTTCCAGAATGCAAGCTTTCAGCGCTCCGATGATGTTGCTGTTTGCCATGACGCTGGTGTTCAGTTCCTTCGATTGGGAAATGTCGCTCGCCCCGATGTGGTTCAGCACGATGTTTCCGGTTTATTTCTTTGCCGGCGCGACGTTGAGTGCATTGGCGACGATCACGCTGATTTCGCTATTGCTTCAGAAAAGCGGACGGCTGACGGATGAAATCACCGTGGAGCACTACCACGACCTTGGCAAATTGATGACCGGGTTCATCGTCTTCTGGGGCTATATCGCATTTTGCCAGTTCATGCTGATCTGGTATGCCAATCTGCCGGAAGAGACCTTCTGGTTCCGCTTCAGGACCGAGGGGACCTGGCTGACTGTCTCGATGATCCTGTTGTTTGGCCATTTGTTTATTCCCTTCCTGGGGACGCTGGGCCGCACCCTTCGCCGCAACAAGACGTGGCTTATGATCACCACGATTTTCCTGCTGGTGATGCACTGGTTTGACCACTATTGGCTTGTGATGCCGCAATTGGGCGCGGCGATTTATCCCGAGTACAAGTACACGACAACCGTTCCGTTCCCTCCATTGCCCGAGGTGCTGTGCTTCGCGGGTATAGGACTGATTTTCGTTACCAGCTTCTGTGTGATCGCCGGCCGCCGTTCGCTGGTGGCCCGACAGGATCCGCGTCTGCACGAAGCGCTGAATTACAACAATCCCTGATTGATAATCGAAGATGATTGCAACCCAACATGCCGCTGACGTCCATGGCTCCGGACACGAATCCGCCGGTCACGAGCGTCCCGATCGACCGGCCTATGATGACATCAATGTGCCGGTGGTTGTCCTCATTGGCGTGATCTCGACCGTAATCACGCTTGTGACCATCTGGTTCGTCGAAGGGATTTACCATCGATGGAATAATAGCGTTGTTCAAGCCGTTAACTACGACGTTGCGAACTTTGCGCAGACCGAAATCGTCAACCAGCAGAAACGCTTGCTGGAAGGGGACCCCGCGAAGGGCGTTGCCAGTCTTGAATCCGTGATCCCGAAGATTGTCGAACGGTATAATAAAGGTGCGACTGGCGGCGAAGCGCCGGAATCGTCCGGAAACTGAATTTGAACTTATGGCCAGCTCACTGGCCCGATTGACCATGAAACCCGTCCCATTACTCATTGCGATTGCCTTGTTGCCGGCCCTTTTTGGCGGCGGAAGCCGGCTGTATGCGCAAGGCCAGCGAGCCTTGCCCGAGGCCGCCGACGGAATCGGGGTCGACCAGAAAGTCGGCGATCGAATCCCGCTGGATGTCGTCTTCGATGACGACAAGGGGAACCGGGTTGTCGTCACCGAGCTGTTTGATGGCAAGAGGCCGGTGGTCCTGTCGTTCAATTATTCGAATTGCCCGCAATTGTGCGTCGTGCAGCTCAACCTGCTGGCTTCCGCACTTCAGCAAATCGATCTCATGCCTCGCGAGGATTTTCTCGTTGTTTCGGTTGGCATCGATCCGAATGAACAGATCTCGCGGATTGCCGAAGTCAAAAGAAAGTTCGTCGCTGCCTACGGCAAGCCTTCCACGGCCGACGGAATCCGCTTCCTCCGCGGCAACCGGGAAAACATCGAACGTCTCGCGGACGCCTGTGGCTACCGCTACAAGTACCTTCCCGACCAGAAGCAATTCTCCCATCCGGCCGCCTTTATATTTTTGACGCCGGACGGGCGTATCGCCCGCTACCTCGACGGATTGAGCGGCGACCTCGATAAAACCTTGCAGCCGGCGCTGGTCGAGGCCGGCGAAGGCCGAATTGGATCCGTCTTTGACAAATTCATGTATTTCTCCGGCTGTTACCTGTACGATCCGGCAACCGGAAAGTATGCCAGCCAGGCCATGGGCCTGGTTCGTATCGGCGGACTGATCACGGTGGTGCTTCTTGTCGTCACGCTGGTCCCTTACTGGTTCTTTCGGCGTGGAGAACCCAAAGGGGACGACGAACAGCAGGAATCGACTACTCCGAAAGCGCGCGACCGGCTGGTCGGAGGCGCTTCTCCATTTATCGGGAACTAGAGCTTCATGAACATTTTTTCGTCCTTGTTGTCGATGCAAACCACGGCCCAGGAAGCCGCTCCGTCGGACTTTGTGTACTCCGAACACAAGGGTTCGTACTGGTTCCCGGAACAGGCGTCCGATTTCGCCCGGGACACCGACTGGCTGTTCATGTTGATCTTCTGGGTTTCGCTGTTCTTTTTTGCCGGCATCGTCGGGGCGATGGTTTATTTCGTCCTCAAGTACCGCCACCGGCCCGGACACAATGCCGAGAAGTCGCCGTCCCACAATACGGCCCTCGAAATCGCCTGGTCGGTCCTTCCCGGGTTCCTGTTGATCTGGTTCTTTGTCGATGGAACGAAAGGCTATTTCCATCTGAGAACCCCGCCCGGGGATTGCGAGGAAATCCAGGTTGTCGCGCGACAATTCAACTGGATGTTCTATTACCCGGATGGCGATTCATCCGACAAGCTTCACGTCGTCGTCAATCGACCGGTCAAGCTCGTCCTCGAATCGGAGGATGTGCTGCACAGTTTCTTTGTTCCCGAATTCCGCCAGAAACAGGATATCGTTCCCGGACGATACACATACACGTGGTTCAAGCCGATCAAAACCGGAAGGTACCGGATCTATTGCACGGAATACTGTGGCAACGATCACAGCCGGATGATTTCCGACGTGACCGTTCATGAAACGGTCGAATCCCGCAAGGCCGCGACCCAGTGGATGTGGAACGAGAAGCCTGCTCTGGAAAATGGCCAGCGATTGTTCTCCATGCAATGTTCCGGATGCCATGCGATTACTGCGGAGAAAAAGACGGGCCCCGGTTTTGCCGGCATCTGGGGCAAGCAGGAAACCATGGATAACGGCCAGCAGATTCTTGTCGACGACAACTATTTCCGCGAGTCGCTGCTCGAGCCGGGCAAAAATGTGGTGGCCGGTTTCAGCCGTCCCACGCAGATGACTTCCTTCCAGGGCAAGCTTAGCGACGAACAGATTCGCTGGCTTCGCGTGTATGTCAAAAGTCTGAGCAATGTCGCCGAGGAAACGGCTGTTCCGGAAGGAGGCGCAGGCCAGCCGGCAGCGGATGGTGCCACTCCGCCTGCCGATGCCGATAAATCCGGAGTGGCGAAGGACGAAAAGACTGTGGAAGCCGACGATGCCAAAAACCCGCCTGCCGACGACAAGTCTGCAGGCGAAAAAAAGGACGACGACGGGTCGGGCGGCAACCGGAATTGATCTTCCCGATACACGAATACATCCGATTGAAAAACTGATTCCGGCCTTGCCGGTTTTCCAATACGAGGCGAAACAGCCATGTCAACTACACTCGATACAGCCAGGTACTTCGGCCACGCCGACGATCATAACTACCTGAACTGTTCCAAAGGATTCGCTTCCTGGGCGTTCACGCTCGACCACAAGCGGATCGGGGTCATGTACCTGATCGGTGTCACCACGGCACTTTTCCTGGCAGGGATCTTTGCCCTGGTCTTGCGGAGCGAACTGTTCTATCCGGACGGCAAGCTGCTGACCAACGAACAATACAACCGCATGTTCACCCTGCATGGCGCGATCATGGTATTCGCGTTCATTATTCCCAGCATCCCGGCGGCACTGGGCAATTTCTGCCTGCCGATGATGCTCGGGGCGAAGGATGTCGCCTTTCCGCGGCTGAACCTGTGCAGTTTCTATCTGTGGGTCTTTGGAACCGGATTTTTGCTGGTGGCCATGCTCACGCATTCGCTCGACACGGGCTGGACCTTTTACACCCCCTACAGCATCCGCACCAATACCGGTGTGATCTACGCGACGACAGGCGCTTTCATTCTCGGATTCAGTTCGATTTTTACCGGGCTGAACTTCCTGGTCACGGTCAATACGATGCGGATGAAGGGGCTGACGTGGTTCCGGCTGCCATTGTTTATCTGGGCCCTGTACGCCACCGCCATCATCCAGATTCTGGCAACACCGGTCCTCGGGATCACCCTGCTGTTGCTGATCGCCGAACGGGCGATGCATATCGGGGTGTTTGACGCGGCTTATGGGGGCGACCCGGTACTGTTCCAGCATTTCTTCTGGTTCTATTCGCATCCGGCCGTTTACATCATGATTCTTCCCGGGATGGGGGTTATCAGCGAACTGATTGCCGTCTACTCGCGGAAAAAGATCTTTGGCTATTCGTTTATTGCCTTTTCCAGCGTGGCGATCGCCATTCTCGGCTTCCTGGTCTGGGGACATCACATGTTCACCAGCGGCCAGTCCGGACTGGTTACGGTGGTGTTCAGCGCCATCACGTTCTCGGTCGCCATTCCGTCGGCAGTGAAAGTCTTCAACTGGCTGGCAACGCTGTACAAGGGCTCGGTCCGGCTTGTGACGCCGATGTGCTACGCCCTGTCGTTCCTTTTCCTGTTTGGAATCGGCGGGTTGACGGGCCTGTTTCTCGCCACGCTGTCTCCGGATATCCATCTGCACGATACCTACTTTGTGGTTGCCCACTTCCATTTCGTGATGGTCGGTGGAACACTGACCGCGCTGCTGGGGGGCTGTTACCACTGGTGGCCGAAAATGTTCGGCCGGATGTACAACGACTTCCTCGGGCGGATCGGCTGCCTGCTGGTATTTGCCGGATTCAACCTGACGTTTTTCCCGCAGTTCGTGATGGGAGCGCGGGGCATGCCCCGCCGCTATGCCACTTACGATGTGGTCTTCCAGCCCTTCCACCAGCTATCCACGATCGGCGCATTTATCCTCGGATTCGGCGTCTTGCTGGCCTTTGGCGTCCTGGTCCATGCCGTATTCCGCGGGAAGAAGGTCGGCGGCAATCCCTTTGGAGCGGCTTCGCTGGAATGGCAGTCGAGTTCGCCGCCGTCGTTCCATAATTTCGACCACAAGGTCGCCATGAACGACCCGTACGAGTTCAACGCAATCGTCTGGGATGACGACTTGCAAACCTGGGTTCAGCGTTCGTTCGTTGACCCGCAGAAAATTCCTGCCGATCTCGAGCCGGTTGGCTCAGATCACCACTAGTCCTCCGGTACACCAGTTGCCACCCGTTGTGGAGAGATAGATGACATCCGCTGACATCGCCGTTGCCGACGGGCATCATGAACATCATGAGCATGCCCGTTTCATCGCGCACCATTTCGATTCTGCCGAGCAACAGTACGATTCGGGAAAGCTGGGAATCTGGCTGTTTCTGGTAACGGAAGTCCTGTTTTTCAGCGGCCTGTTTTGCCTGTACACGCTCTATCGCTTCCATCATCCCGAAATCTTTGTCAGCGCGTCGGAATTTCTCGACAAAATCCTCGGCGGTATCAACACGATCGTTCTGCTTTTCAGCAGCTTGACGATGGCCTGGGCCGTGCGCGCCGCGCAACTCGGTCAAAACCGGTTTTGCGGCCGCCTGATCCTGATCACGATGGTCTGCGCCGCGATCTTTCTGGGGATCAAGGCGGTTGAATACAGCCACAAATGGGATCTGCGGATTTTCCCCATCAGCAAATACAATTACGACGCATCCTTTCAGCCCGCCGGGCCCCAATGGCCGCTGGCGAAGTCGCTGGGGATTTCCGATTACCTGTTGTTGCTGAGTGTGCTCCCGGCCATTTTGCTTGCCGGTTTCCTCGGCGCCGCCGGAATTGCCGTTGCAACGGGTCGCAAACTGCTGGCGACGTTCTTCGTCGGTCTTGCCATCATGATGGGAGGCTATTTCCTCGGTGCGGTCGGTGGCCAGGTCTATGAAAAAGTGGCACATGGCTCGCACGACGACTCACACCACGCCGCGGGCGACGCGCATGCTGCCGCCAACAACCACGGGCCCTCGGGCGAAACGCCGGCGGGTGAAGTCGAGCCCCAGCGGATCGGTGTCTTTTTCAGCATCTATTACTGCATGACCGGATTGCACGCCTTTCACGTCATTTTTGGCATGCTGTTCCTGTCGTGGCTTTATTATCGTTCACTGAACCAGCACTGGCGGCCGGATTATTTCGGGCCGGTGGACTACGTCGGATTGTACTGGCACGTGGTCGACCTGATCTGGATTTTCCTGTTCCCGCTGCTGTACCTGATCAAGTAACGCATTGCTGTACCCGGGCTGCCGTTCAAAACCTTTCAGAATTCAAACCAACGGTCAACTTCCATGGCGGATCAACATCATTCCGGACACACTGCGGAACACGGGCACGGCGGGATTGCGCATCCGGTTTCCGTCAAGTTGTTGCTGGGAGTCTTTTTCTCGCTTGTCGCGCTCACGATCATTACGGTCAAGGTCAATGATCTTCCGCTGGGCAAGCTGGATATCTGGGCGGCCCTGGTGATCGCCTTTATCAAGGCTTCGCTGGTGTGCCTGTTCTTTATGCACATGTATTGGGAAAAAGGGATGAATCTCGTGGCATTCATGTGCTCGTTCCTGTTCGTCACCCTGTTCATCGGTTTCACGCTGATGGATACCGGCGAATACCGGGACAATATTGATGCCTACCAGAAAAAGCTTGCTCCCCCGGTTCCCGTCGTCTCGCCTCCGTCACAAGAAATTCCCTGATGGTGTTGCGTTGAGCTCTCATGTCCGATTCCCCTGATTTCCGGATTACCAAACGTCCTGCTTCAGGGAGGAACGGGCTCTTTTCGCTTGCCGGTGCCGGTGCGCCCGCGCCGTTGAAGACATCGCCGGTCGTCTGGCCCGCCCGCCGCGACATCTACCGCGCCAAACTGGTTTTTTATCTTTTCCTCGTTTCCCTGGCGGTTTTCTTTGCGGCCGGCCTGGCGACCTATTTGATCATCCGGAATATGGCCATGCGGCCGATCGGGGTTGAATACGTTCCCTTTCAGCTTCCCTGGATATTTGTTGGCAGTACCCTGCTGTTGCTGGTGGTGAGCGGCGCCCTGCAGTTTGGCGTCCACAGCATTCGGCGGGAAAACCAGCACAAGTTCATGACGGCGATGGGAGTGGCATGGATTGCCGCGTCTGCTTTCCTCGTCTTGCAGGCCGTCGGACTTCAGGATCTGCTACAGACCCATTTCATGCGCGAAGATGGTTCCACCAAGGTATTCGGCATGACGTTCGTCATGGCCTTCCTGCATGCCTTGCATGTCGTTGGGGGCATGGGATTTATGGGGTTCGTGATTTTTCAGGGCGCACGTCACCGCTACGATCACGAACGGAATTACGCGGTCGAACACCTGGCAGCCTACTGGCATTTTCTCGATGTGATCTGGTTGCTTCTTCTGGCCGCGTTCATCTGGGCCGTTTGAAACCGTTTCCCGAGAATCATGCCTATCCTGAAACCTGAGCCCGACATCTTCCCCGCCAACCTGCTGGAAATCGCCGCCGGGGACTCATCCAGTTCGGGGAACTGGTACTGCCTTTATACGATGTCTCGCATGGAAAAGGCCTTGCTGCGGAAACTGATTGGCCGCGCTATCTCCTGCTATTCCCCGATGGTTGCGCGCCGGTTCCGCTCCCCTGCGGGACGGTTGCGAACGGCCTTCATGCCCCTGTTTCCAAATTATGTGTTTCTGTCGGGCAACGATGCGGACCGGCAGTTCGCGCTCACGACGAATTGTGTTTCCTCGATCAGGGAGGTGCCGTCTCCGGATTCGCTGGTCCGCGACTTGAGGCAAATCCATGCCGCGCTGATTGCCGGAGTTCCCCTGACACCGGAAGCCCGGCTCGAGAAAGGCCAATGGGTTCGCGTCAGCGCTGGTCCTTTCAAGGGGTTTGAGGGTGAAGTGCTGAGGCGCGAGGGAAAAACCCGCCTGCTGCTCCGCCTGAACTTCCTGGAACAGGGTGCCTCGATGGAACTGGACGAGGCCGTGCTGAAGCCGGTGTGATCAGCGGGCAAATTCTTCGCGGGGATTTGAATGCATTTTGCCTGCAAGCATTTTTTTTCCTGCCGATCCTGGTCCCGTACTCTCGCGGATTTTCGGATGAATTGGCGTAGGTCGTTCACCCGGTCTTTGCTAGATTCCCGTTTCGCAAGCGCGAAACCGTTGAACCAAATAGGAATACCAGCACGCGAAAGCTGGCGGGCGGAGCACAAGCTATGGAAAAAACCGCATTGATCACCGGGATCACAGGGCAAGACGGCTCGTATCTGAGCGAGTTCCTGCTGGAAAAGGGCTATACAGTCCACGGAATCGTCCGCAGAAGCAGCTCATTCAATACCGGGCGCATCGACCATATCTATCGCGACCCTCATGAAAACAATGCAAAACTATTTTTGCATTATGGCGACCTGACTGATGGCCAGAACATCACGAATCTCGTCCTCGACGTGGAACCGGACGAGATCTACAACCTCGGGGCACAGAGTCATGTACGGGTCTCCTTTGACTCGCCGGCTTATACCTTGCAGGCCGTCGGTGGCGGAGCGCTCAACGTGCTGGAAGCGGCCCGGCAACTGAACAAGAAAAAAGAGGTGCGGGTCTATCAGGCCAGCTCTTCGGAGATGTTCGGCGACGTACTCGAGACACCCCAGCGGGAAACCACGCCGTTTCGGCCGCAGAGCCCGTATGCGTGCGCCAAGGTCTATGCCTTTCACCAGACGGTGAACTATCGGCATGCGTATAACTTGTTTGCCTGCAACGGGATACTCTTCAACCATGAATCGCCGAGGCGCGGCGAGACGTTTGTCACCCGCAAGATCACGCGTGCCGTTGGCCGAATCAAGACCGGCCAGCAGAACAAGCTCTACCTTGGCAACCTCGATGCCCGCCGCGACTGGGGATACGCGCGGGATTATGTCGAGGGAATGTGGATGATGTTGCAGCACCACGAACCGGACGACTTTGTACTGGCAACGGGCGAAACACAGTCGATCCGGCAATTCCTCGAATTTTCTTTCGGGCATGTGGGCATGGACTGGACCCGGCACGTGGAGATCGACCCGCGTTATTTCCGGCCCACCGAAGTCGACTTGTTGCTGGGCGATTACTCCAAAGCCCGCGAAGTGCTTGGCTGGGAACCCAGGACTTCTTGCCGGGAACTGGCTGAACTGATGGTCGATCACGACCTGGAGCTGGCCCGACAGGAAGCCACGGTCACCTGGGCCCGCGCCGCCTGATCGGTGAAGGTCGGCAGCTTTGTTTCGCCCTTTCAGGGCGCTCACCGGGGCTCACCGGGGATACTCAGGTTCAGCGGGGACACTCAAGTATTGAAGCAAGTCTTGAGGCAAATACCAGACGCGCTGAACTGACCGCGCGAAATCAGGGGACGTGTGCAAAATGGGGGGAACTGCTGAATCCGTAGCCCACCGAGTTCTTCGGGACAATTGAATGTCCCCGTTCCGTCTCAGCGAATCCTCATGGGCGACGAACCGACCGGGCTGAAGCCTGGAGTCGCTGCGAAATGCGATTCCGGAGATCTGGGCGAGGCAGGTGTGGGGCTGATGTTCGTCTCGTCTTCAGGCCGCTGCCGCAGGGGGGGTGCTGCCAAGATGCTGTGTCCCCCTCGGCTTCCTGCAAAATGCTGTGTCCCCCTCTGGGATGGCTATCAGAACAAGTAGTTGAGCCAGCTTTTAGCACGGATCAGGAACATTACAGGGATTCCGGCGATTTGAATATCTTCGGTGTATACGGCGGCCTGTCCCTGAGCGCCGCCCGGCAGACGCAGTTTGGGGTCATCGAGCTGAATATTGACCGCGAACAGCGTAGGCGTCTGGCCAACAAGGGACGTCGGAAGCCTCCCGCTGGCATCCAGCTGCCCGGTACCCGATACATCGATTGCCGAGAGAACCCGGCCAGTGAGTATTTCGCCGGGATAGCCGTCCATCGCAAGCTCGGTGTACTGGCCCGGCTTGATCCTCAGGTAGCTCTTTTCTGCAAAGGTTGCCACGACGATCCCGCGGGGGGAGGATGAATCCTTGCGAATAAAAGTCATGACCGGCCCCGAACCGGCGCTGACAAGGAGTCCGGGTCTGACTTGCAAGTTGGTCACATATCCGTCCGCAGGCGCCACAATCGTTGTCTGTTCGAGGTTGTATCTGGAATTCTTCAATGTTGTTTCGGCCTGTTGGACTTGAGAAATGGCGACCTGAACGTTGACAGTGGCTTGCTGGAGCCGCTCATTGGCCTGGGCATCGGCTGCGATTGCCTGTTTGTACACCGTTTCAGCCTGCTCCAGGTCCTTCTGGCTGACGGCGTTACTTTCCCGCAGAGTCCGCGTACGTGCGAGTTCCGACTCCGCATACTCAAGGTCACCTTTTGTGCGACCCGTCGTGGCTTCAGCGAGGTCGACGGAAGATTTCGCCAGCTCGACATTCTGAATCGCCTGTGCCAGCGAGGCCTCGTTAACCTCAACCGCGTTTCTGTAGGGCTCTTCGTCGACCCGAAACAGGACATCGCCCTTGCGAATTTCGACATTGGGTTCGACAAGAACTTCTGTAACCCGTCCTGGCTGTGTCAATTGAACACTGATCGGATCGATCTTTTCAACAACGATCGCCATCGGAGTATAGGGATGAAAGTACTGCGCACAGAACAGGAGTGCGACAATCAGCAAGGGCCCTGCCGATGCGAGAACAATCGCAATGGGAAGCGTGAGTCGCAAAAGCTTCAGTTTTGCAAAAACCAGCCACACGAAACCGCAATATATGCCCGCAAGAATCCAGCTCATTTTTCTACCATGCCTCCGCGGGCTTTCGACAGCCGTTCGATCCGCGATTCAAGTGCATCAAGTCGGCTCTCGAGCCCGGCAACGTTAGTCGCAGAGCGCGAATCATCCCCGGCCAATTCCCCGGCCCCGGGCGAATTGAGTGTTCGATAAAGATAAAGGACAAAGACGCAGCTGAGCAGGGCAGGAATCATGAACGACGATCCTCCATACCAGAGACCGTTGCTTCGAGTCGCGCGATTCGGTCTTGAAGAACATTTATGTCACCGGCAGGAGCCGACAGGGCTTCCCTGCTCCCCGATGGCCACTCCAGATAGGCCCAGACAACGGCCAGTACCCACAAGACTCCTGTCGGCAGTCCAAACCAGCCGCAGATATTGATGGCAGCCGCCTGGGGGTGTTTCCGTCTGCGGGCAATCCAGCCAGGAAGGGCTGCGATTCCGGCGACCACAGCCACAGCAACGATCGCAAAGACCAGAAGAAAAGCTAACACGATCCAGCGAAGCGCCGGACCGATTGACTCAAAGGAATATTCCATCATCTAGTCCTTTTCGAGGTATCGGATCTGCGTCCGGCCAATCGTCCCGTTGAAGGGGAAAGGGGCCCGATCGCAGTAGTCCGGCGACACGGGAGAATCGCGGTCAATTCCGATATCAAACGTCGCGTTACTTGTGAAATGCAATGAAATACCGTCAGGCACCCGTCCCCGTCCGACCTTCGTGCCATCAACACGCAGTGTAACATCCATGGGTCCGCCAATCTTGTCAGCCAATTTCGATTCTACCTCGATCTTGTGTTTTCCGGGGGTCAGGAGCTGTTCTGACTGGATTTTCGTCCGCCGAACCGTGAACAGGTTGAACTCATAGTGCAGCCGGTTTTCGCGAACATAGCAGGTCAAGCCGCCGGAAAATCCCGCCAGGGCATACAGCACACCATTGGCGTTGTCTCCAACTTCGACGTCCATGGATACGAGACTGCTGACCTTGCCCAGTTTGGGGGCAGTCGATTCCGGCATGTTGCCGTGTTGAAACCGTTCGCCTTGAGCACTTCCGCCATTGTGGCCGAGCTTTTTGGAATCACTCCACTGAAACCATCGAAGTCGTTCGCGATGGCCGCAATATCCTTCGACAGGAGACAGGACATTTCAGGCCAAACCGCACGTGACTTTCCGCTTGAATCGCCAAAGTTTAACAGGATCGGTGCCGTTTATCGAGGCTTGCCAAACGCGTACAGGCCCGAATCCGTACGCACGTAGATTACGCCATCGACCAGGGCCGGTGTGGCCTTGATCGGTGCTCCCAAATCATTGGTGGCGAGAACTTTTAATTCGGAAGAACGGCCGTCAATGACGGTGACGACGCCCCGGTCCGATGCGAAATAGACTTTACCGTCCCCGGCGACCGGGGACGCATAGTAGCCACCCGGAGAGTCGAGCCGGTCCATGTAGATGTCTTCACCATTTCCGGCTTGTCGGCAATGGACGATGCCACCATTTCGGACCAGAAAAATCTTTCCTTCAAAGAACAGCAAGGAGGGAACTTCAGTCACTCCTCGCGGGTTTTTCCAGACCAGATTCCGGCCCGTCATGTCCCCGGTTCCACCAATGTTCATAGCGAAAACACCGGGTTCTATGTTCTTTATGAAGGAAACAAAGCTTTTTGAGAATCCTGTCCATTCCACTTCAGCAATTTTCTCGTCGCCGTCGCTGTCAGCACTCCCTATGAAATCTTTCAACTTGCTGTTTCCGGCCCCGTCCGAGGCGCGGCGATCGATGATCAGCAACTCGTCCGGAATTTCTGCCAATCCCAACAAACCGTCCTTGTCGGCATCATGTTGGGCAATCATCTCGGCAAATGCAGGCAGTTCGACAAGAGTTTCCGGTTCCCCAAACATCCCGGTGGCAGTTACATAGACCACAGATTGGTGAATGAGTGGAGTGGCACATACCTGGGGAGGCAGTTTGCTTGCGAACCAGAGCTCTTTCCCGGTAGCGAGGTCGTAACTTGTCAATCGAGTGCTCCCAAGCACAAGGACCTGGGCGGAATCATTGTTTCGCCAGACAACTGGTGTCGTGTACCGGGAAAATCCGCGGGGCCGGTCGGCAGTCCAGATCTCCTTGCCGGTTGCCGTATCAAAAGCAAAAAGCTTTCCCGGCACAGGGGCGTTTTGTCCGGCTTCCGGGGAGCGCATTCCGGCTTCGCGATTGAGGATGACCTTCCCGTCCACGACGATCGGAGAAGTGCCGCTGCCAAATCGGGTCACCACCGGCGGCAAATCCCGATACCAGACCTGGTTTCCGTCAAAATCGAAGGCCTGTAGCCCGCAGGATTCGAAATAAACGAATATGTGCTGGCCATCGGTGGCAGGAGTCGCGTTAGCAGGACTGCTCGCCTCGTGGACCTTCTCAATCAGTTTCGCCGGCGCATCCTTGCGCCAAAGGATGGCGCCACTATTCCGATCGATACAAATCGTTTCAAGTGCGGAACGATCGATATCATGTGCCGTCAGAAAAACCCGATCGCCCCAAACGCATGGCGACGAAATGCCGGAAGGCAGTGGAGTCTTCCAAAAAAGATTGTTCGTCTCACTGAATTCCGCGACGTATTCACCGGACTGGGCAACGCCAGTGGCATTCGGGCCGCGAAATTGTGGCCACCCATCCGGATCCTGGGCACCAAGAGAAGCGCAAATGGCGACTGTGATGATGCAGGGTGTCGGGCAAATGCCTTTGTTCCACATAAGTTGTTTCTCTTTCTCCAAATGACTTTCCTGCGCGGTGAGGATCACTATCGAAGGCGGTATTATCTTCAGGTAAAAGCCCAGTGTTCAATCAGAGATCCCGATTGGTACAGGTTTCATCAATGGTTGGTGCCATTTCAACACTTGCGCCCAGGGCAAAAGCCATTCCGTCGACGATAGCCACGACTTCCGGTGAGCAAGGGGAGTTTGTCAGGGTGGAGCCCGACTCGTGGGCAGCAGAATCTTCATCAATCGGTTTTCCCTCCGCGCCTCCGCGCGAAATCCCCCAACGCCAGGCCAGTGAATTCCGGGCCACGGATCCACGCGGATTGGCCGGGATCCGGTGCTTTGAAGGGACAAAAAACCGGCAAAGGACACGCGAAATCGCACTCCCCCAGACCGTTCAATTGCTCGTTCATCCCTGACTGCGACGGCCCGCCCGGGGATTCGCCAGGTTTGCCATCATTGTTGAAATACGCAAAATCGGATGATTTGACTGACTGGCGGCACTGAAAAACCGCAGGCGGGTCCCTTTCGGTAGCCGGATTGGCGGTAGCCAGATTACAATCATGGTCCTTCCCCAAACTGAGGTCCGGACCGGCGAAGCGAACCGACTATTTCTTCTGCGATAAAT
>WPCK01256512.1_pt1 | contig 28019 bp, 24 predicted proteins | sample 5399851 | NCBI WGS metagenome assembly WPCK01 (sample SAMN12869471, study PRJNA574797) | sludge metagenome | isolation source: wastewater treatment of pH11 | place: China:Beijing | collected 2019-05-20 | reverse complement strand
GGGATGGGGGAGAGGGTCGGGGTGAAGGGCAACGCCGTGACCGACTTTCCACCGTAGATTCCGGAGTCCTGCCCCCTCTCCCGCACGCTTCGTGGGGGAGAGGGTTGGGGTGAGGGGGCTTCAGGTTTCTGGATGGGCATTTAGACTGAGGACTGGCCGCGAACCACGCCCCTCGCTCTCCTGCATCGACATTCATGACCACGGACCGGTACGACAATCCGTTGATGAGCCGATATGCCTCCCAGGAAATGGCGGCGCTGTGGAGCAGTCACCGGCGCGTGCTGGAGTGGCGGCGGCTTTGGATCCTGCTGGCGGAAACTCAGCGAGACTTGGGTTTACCCATCGAGCAGTCCCAGATCGACGAGATGCGCCGCACCATGGACGTCGTTGACTGGGATGCGGCCGATCGCTGGGAACGCGAACTGCGGCATGATGTGATGGCCCACATTCATACCTTTGGCGAGGTCTGCCCGTCGGCCCGGCCGATCCTGCATTGGGGCGCTACCAGTTGTTACGTAACCGACAACGCCGACCTGATCCTGATGCGGAGCGGCCTGCAGCTCCTGTTGCAGCGGCTCGTGCGCGTGATCGATCGGCTGGCCGGATTTGCCGATCGATACAAGCAGCAGGCCTGCCTGGCCTTCACCCACCTGCAGCCAGCGCAGCCGACCACCGTCGGCAAGCGGGCCAGCCTGTGGTGCCAGGACCTTTGCCTGGATGTCGCGGAAATTGAGCATCGATTGGCACACCTGCGGGCACGATCGGCCAAGGGGACAACGGGTACTCAGGCCAGTTTCCTGAAACTCTTTGGAGGCGACCACGATAAAGTTCGGGAAATGGACCTGCGGATCGCGAGGGCCATGGGATTTGAAAACTCATTTGCCGTCACCGGGCAAACCTATCCGCGCAAGGTCGATACGCAGGTACTTAGCGCACTGTCGGGTGTCGCACAGTCCGCCCACAAGGCTGCCAGTGATATCCGCCTGTTGGCAAGCCGCCAGGAACTTGAGGAACCGTTCGAATCCGGTCAGGTGGGGTCATCGGCCATGGCGTACAAGCGAAACCCAATGCGCAGTGAACGCATTTGCGGTCTGGCTCGTTTCGTCATGTCCCTGGTGACGAATGCCGCGGAAACCGCTTCTCAGCAATGGATGGAGCGGACACTGGATGATAGTGCCAACCGGCGATTGATCCTGCCGCAGGCGTTCCTGGCGACCGACGCGATCCTCTTGCTGTATGACAATGTCGTGTCGGGACTAACCGTCTATCCGCAGGTGGTTCAGCGGCATTTGGATGCCGAGCTCCCATTCCTCGCCACGGAAGATTTGCTCATGGCGGCGGTGGAACGCGGAGCGGATCGGCAGACGGCGCATGAGGTGATTCGCAAGCACAGCCAGGATGTGGCCGGCGAAATGAAGCAGCACGGGTCGGGCAATGACCTGTTCTCTCGACTGGCGGGCGAACCGCTGTTCGTGGGCCTCGTCCCCATGGCTCCCATTCCGGCCGAGAGGTACACCGGTCGGGCCGCGGAGCAAGTGGATGAATTCATTGCGGAGGCGGTGGCACCCCTGCGACGAAGATATGCCGAGGCACTGCAGGCCCGCACTGCCGCGGAGGTCCGGGTCTAGGACGGATCGCAGCTTAGGTGGCCAGCCTGAGCCTCTCATCGGCAAGCGATGGGGATCAAACGGCGATCGTGGCGAGTGCGCGGAGCGAGCCACCACGATCTTACTGGCTGGTAAACACGGACGACACCTGGCGACGGTCGCAACATCGGCACGCCTGGCATCCACTGCTCTCTCGACTCTGTCTGTCCTCTCTGCATTCTCTGCATTCTCTGCGTTCTCTGCGTTCTCTGCGTTTCACTCCCCCCGTGGAGGTCAGCGCGCCGCTATGCCCCCTTGCCGGCGGACGAAGCGTGCGGACGTCGCCGTCGCGCGGTCAGCATCCAGGTGGCCACGAGCAGCAAGGTCGCTTCGGCCGGTTCTGGCACCAGCGTCGCATCCGAAGTCGTGAACTTGTTGGCATTCCACAGGCCAAAGTCGCCACCATCGGTGACCGAATCCGCGTTGAAGTTCCCGGTGGTCCAGGCGGTGCTGTTGGTGAACTTTGGCTGTTCCACAGGCTGTGGTCACTGCCGTCCACCGATCCGTCCAGGTCGGCGTCTCCAACGGGATACGGACGTGGCTGCTCCCAGGGACCTGAGTGCCCCGGGACGCGGTTCGTTACACCAGGTCGACGGGGCGTTTGCGGCGCTGGCGCGCGTTCCGACACTCCCGACAGATGCCTTGGACCAGCAGCCGATGTCCGATGACCTGGAACTGGTGCCTGGCCGCAGCCTCGGCGCTCACCCGCGCCAGCTCGTCATTCTGGAACTCGATCAACTTCCGGCATTGGACACAGTACAAGTGGTCATGCTGCGGGTAGCCATAGTCGTGTTCATAGACGCAGTGACCTGGCAGGTCCATGACACGCAAGAGACCGGCATCGACCAGCTCATTCAGGCAACGGTAGACCGTGGGGCGGCTGACGCGGCCACCCTTGGCCGAATAGGCGAGCTCGGCGACGAGGTCGTCCGCCTCAAAGTGCTCGTGCCGACGGAAGACGGTCCCGACCAGCCGTTCTTTCTGGGGAGTGATACGCTTGCCGCGGCTCTCCAGGTATTCGCGATACCGTTCCAAGGGGGTCAAGGCGACCCGGACATTGGGTAACGCAGCATTGGCCGTGGCAGACTTCATCGGGCGGATCACAGGTCCGAGGCGACCGTCCTGCGACACATGTCTCGGACAGGCGCATGGTGGTTGGGCAGTCCTCCATTATACGGAGCCGGTTGGCGGGCACAACGTCGCGGCCCCTTGGCAGCTGTCGAATCCCGCCGCGAGTCCCCGGATCGTTCGCCGATGCGCCGCGTGTCGAGACAATGCCCCCGCATTACTGGATGAGCTGTTTTCGCCGCGTCAGGGCTCCCAGGCCCTCAGCGCGGCTGCCAGGTCACATGGTCGCGCGGTTCAACCGACGATCTGGTCGAAGAGTCGTCCCAGCGCGATCTCGAGCTTTTCATCCGTTTCGTAGACGCCTGCGGCGATCTCTTGCCGGATTTGCTCGATGCGATCCATCCGCATCGTGTCCACGCTATCGACGCGGCCGACGCTCTGCGCCTCGGCGGAGATGTCGATTTGATCGGCCCCATGGAGAGCGTTCAGGTTCTCCATGGCTTCGGCCTTATGGATGCGCGCGGCGCCATCGAGTGCTTGTGTGCCCAGGATTTGAGTCAGTCCGTGGATTTGCATCGTACCTTCTCCCCCAAAAAAAGAGCGAACGCGTGGATCGGTTTGGTGACGCGCCGTAACGCGTCAACCCTCGCCTGGAAACGACGAACAAGTCAAAACCGAAAAGCAGCGCATTCCGTGGCGCGAGGAGCTTCCGTCGCAGATTTCCCGACGAACCGGGATGACCTCGTCTGCTTGCGGGTTGTTCACAACTCTAGTATCGGCCACCGTCCTACCCTGCGTTCAGTTCCTTGGACCCAATCCGTTTTTTCCGTTTTCGAAAAGTCTTCGGCTGGCACCCTGCCATGCCCAGGACAAGCATGCCCCTTTCTACGCACGATGACTCACCCAGTTCGAAATCAATTCGCAAATTCTTCGAGATCCCATGATGGCACTCCTTTCGGACCTTGCCGCGCTCACGATCGCGCGCATGGCAATCGAGCGCACGCATCGGGCGGGAGTATAGAGCTGTCAAACCGGTGCCACAAGATCGCTCACCTGGCTCGGCCGGATCCACACGACGGCTAATACCGCCAGTGATAGTGCTGATAGTGCGGCCCGTACCCGTACCCCCCGGAATAGGTGTGAAGATAAACGGGTCGCGCAAAGGTGGCGGGGGGTGCACAATGCTCGTGAATTACCACGTTCGGTGGAAGCTGCGGCGTGGTAGCCACAAAGGTCGTTCCGCCGCCTAGGGGCGCATTCTGCATGGCGCTGATGACCGATTCACTCACACCCTGCTGATGCAGGCTGATCACATCGGCAACTTCCAGGCGACGTTGAACGCCGTTCGCCTGCACATGACGGATAATGACGGAATCGCTGACGCCGCTTCGGGCCAGGGCCACCACGTCCGCGGTCGAAACGCTACGCTGGTTCGCAGCCGCTTGTTGCTGGCGAAGCAGCTGCTGTTGCTGGCAGACCCATTGCTGTTGATAGTAATGCTGTTGCGCGACCTGTTGATCCCGCGCATTCCCCAGGGCGCCACCTGCCAAGGCACCCACGGCACCGCCAATCAAGGCACCTTCCGCAACTTCGTCGTTCTGGTGACCGACGATGCCACCGATCAGTGCCCCGGTCAGGCCGCCAAACCCCGCCCCCTGGCCCGTATAGGTCTGACCCACGGCAAGGCCTTCCAGCCAGGCCAGGGCCAACGCCGCGATCCACAGCCGTCGCTTCATAGTGCACCTTGGGAGCGGTCAAATGGCATCGCCGGTGCGTTCCGGCTCCATCGTGCCTTCCTATATCTCATCGGCTTCCCCCTTGGGCAAGACTGAATTCTCGACCGCGGACTGGTCCCTCGCCATGAACATCATTCCAACGTTACAAACGGATTCCACGGCGCAACTTCGGTCACCCCAAGGCGCGACCAGTCTGCTAGCAGGTCGTGACAGATGCGACCTGCCCATGTCATGATATGGAGTGAAGCCGTCACCTGGGAGCAGCATGGTGCGCATCGTCGTGATATGCGGAACGAATCGAGAGGGTGCCATCTCGCGGATGCTGGCACGGGAAGTGGCCAGCGCCTACCGACCCTTGGCGGAGGTGGATGTGCTCGACATGTCCGAACTTCCCCCCGAGGCACTGAATCCGACAGCCTATCAGGATCGGCCACCCGTTGTTGGGGGGCTGGTCGAGCGGTTCCTGCAGGCAGAGGGGGTCGTGTTCGTGGTGCCTGAGTACAATGGCAGTTACCCGGGTGTGCTGAAACTGTTCGTGGACATGCTGCCCCATCCCGAGGGTTTCGAAGGGCGCCCCTGCGCGTTCGTCGGACTGTCGGCTGGACAGTTCAAGAGTTTGCGAGCCGTCGAACATCTGCAGCAGGTTGCGGGATATCGAAATGCCTACATCTACCCGAAACGGCTCTTCATCGGCGACAGCTCACGGCAGTTCGTCGATGGAAAGCTGGTCGACGGCGAATTGCCACGGCGGCTGCGGGAGCAGGCCGAGGGCTTTGTCTCCTTTATTCGCGCGGTAGCGCGGTAGCATCGCTGGCACGGCGTTCCCACCATATGAATCTTGAGTCAATCGTGGTGAACGCGTAGGCTTCTCCGGCGATGCTGGACTTTGAACTCGATAAACGAGCCCGCTGCTGTGCTGCAACGGGGCGCGAGCTGCGGCCCGGTGACCACTACGTGTCGGTCATTGTGCAGGAAGGTGCGCTGATGAAGCGCCTGGATTACGCACTCGAGGCCTGGACAGGTCCGCCCGAACATGTCCTGGCATGGTGGCGATCGCAGGTACCCGATGGCACGTCGGCCAGACCCACTTGGGCACCGAACGAAGTCATGCTGAGCTTGCTGGAGGAGAAACTGACCGTCGTGGGGGACGAAGATTTCTGTTACGTGCTCGGTCTCTTGCTGATTCGCCGCAAGATCCTTCGACAGGAATCCACGGAACCGGTCGCTGGAGGCGAAGTGATGGTCCTGTTCGAACCGACCACCTCGGCGGAATACCGTGTCCCCGTGCGCGAGCCATCTGCGGCTCGCATTCAGGCGATTCAGCAGTTCTTGGCGGACCTCTTGATCGCCCCCAACGCCCCTTCCATACCGTCTGCGGACGTGAGCGAGCCGCCGCGTGGGGAGGAGTCGTGATGTCGATACCAGGCCCTCAACTGCTGCGACTGGGACTGCTCCTCTCGATCGTCGCTGGCAGCGGAGCCAGCTGTCCGCGCGCCTTCCAGCGGAATACCTCTCCCACGCCGGTCGTATTCGCTGCCCCGCCGTCGGTCGACCAGGTGCGAGACTATCTGCAAGTTCAGTCGGGACGAGTCCGTTCCCTGCAGATCACCGGCGGGCGACTCGCCATTGCCGGCGCGCCATCACTGTCCGCCAGTCTGGCACTCGAGCGACCGCGCCGACTGCGCATGCAGGCCAATCTGGGGTTCACCGGTGCGGAGGTGGACTTAGGGAGCAACGATGAAGAATTCTGGTTCTGGGCCAAGCGCAACGATCCACCTGGGGTCTACTTCGCGAGGCACGTCGACGCTGCGACACCGGGCGTCGTGGCGGTATTGCCCGTACCTCCTACCTGGCTGATCGAGGCGGTAGGACTTGTCGAACTGGATCCTCAAGCCCAGTTCCAGGGTCCGTTTCAGAAATCCCCTCATCAGTTGGAACTTCGTGCCGTTTCGAGCACCCCCACGGGGACGCTGACCAAGGTGCTGATGATTGAGGCGACCTACGGCTATGTGCTGGAACAGACGGTGTACGACGCTGCCGGCCGCCTGATTGCGGTCGCCCGGGGGAGTCAGCACGAGTACATCCCCTCCGCCGGTATCGCGCTGCCGCGCGTCATCGACATTCAACTCCCCACCATGGAAATGGAGTTTCGTCTGGAGGTCGATGGCTACCTGGTCAATCAGCTTGTCTCCGACCCCGCTCAGCTGTGGCGCCGACCGGAGTTCCCTGGTTATCCCTCCGTGAATTTGGCGTCGGGCCACATGCAGGCCGCCTCCGCCGACCGTCGCTGGATCGAGCCCCTGCGGTAGCACCGCCTCCCTGGGGTCCCCAAATCGGGCGCGGTGACGTAGGCTTTTCACCAGGGACCGCAGGCGGATGGCATCCGCCGGTTCGTGGTGGCGTCCCATGGCATTGCAGGACGCAGGATGGTGAAGATGACAGGCCGCGAATGGGTGCAGCAGGTAACTCAGCTCCAGCGCGACGCGGTGGTGCGGTGGCACGGAAAGGATCTCGACAATCCCTTTACCGGGCTTCTGCAGGTCATTTGCCAACAGCACCAATTCAACTACCTGCTTTGGCACGAAGAGGATATTGCGCGCAGCCCCGATGTGGGAGACGCTCGCATCGCATCCGTCAAGCGAGCCATCGATGGCTACAACCAACAGCGCAACGACTGGATCGAGCGGATCGACGAACATCTGCTGGCGGAATTATTGGCTGCCGGCCTGGCGCCTGGGGACGACGTGCCCTTGAATACCGAGACGCCCGGCAGTGCCTGCGATCGTCTATCGATCATGTCGCTGCGCATCTATCATCTCGACGAACAGCTCGCTCGCCGAGACATCGACCCCGCGCAGCGGCAGCGAGTCTCCGACAAGCTGACCACCTGCCACGCGCAGTATCAAGACTTATCGGGTGCCTTGGCCCAGCTGCTCGACGACCTCTGGGCTGGCCGCAAGCGACTCAAACTTTATCGGCAAATGAAGATGTACAATGACCCGACCATGAATCCTTACCTCTACCACAGATCCGGCCCGGAATCCGGGCAGAGTCGATGACCCCCCACCGAAAAAGGAGTTCCGATCGATGAGACCGTTCACGCGCTCTATGGCCTTGCTCTGTTCCAGCGTCGTACTGGCGGCCAGCTGTCCCGCGGCACCGATTCAATGCACAATCGATGGGTCGCACACGTCGGTCATTTTCGGTGTCAGCCACTTGGGGCTCAGTTACACCTACGGACGGTTCAACAAGGTTCAGGGGAAGTTCGCCTTCGATCGGGACGATCCCGCCAATTGCCAGTTCACGGTCATCATCGACGCGGATTCCGTCGACACCAATCACAGCAAGCGGGATCAGCATCTGAAGAGTGCTGATTTCTTCAACACTCGGCAATTTCCCTCGATCGAATTCCAGGGGACGGGCGTGGAAAAGACGGCAAACGGCATCACCTTGAATGGCAACGTAACCATGCACGGAGAGACGAAGCCCGTGACCATCCCCTTGCAGCTGCTCGGTGAGGGTCCGGGCCCCGGCGGAGACCCTCGCATGGGCTTCATTTGCAAGTTTGTGCTCAAGCGAAGCGACTTCGGCATGACCAACATGGTGGGAGCGATCGGGGATGAGGTTTCCGTGATGATGAGTTTTGAAGGGGTCATCGAACCAGCCCAATGATCGATATTGGGGAACTGGCGATCGTCGTGCTGCTGCCTGCCGCGACGGCGGCTGGAGTGGCCTGGTGGCTGCGGCGCTTTCGTCCATCGTTTGCAGCCGAGCTGGCCATATGCTGGGGCTGGGTCGCGGGTAATCTGGGACTGGTCTGGCACACCGAATCGGCCGCGCAGGTGCGGTTGGGTACCGATTGGCTCCCCGCCTTGGGCCGCGGGCTGCGAGAACTTTCGAACAGCGTGACTACCCCGTCCGAGGCGCGCGGCTGGCTGCCCCTGGCCGTGGCGCTGGGAACGTTGTTGTCCTGTCTGCCGGCGTCAACCCTTGGCAAACAGCGGGCGTTGGAACTGGCGTGGCTGGGACTCTGCGTGGCGCTCCCTTGGCGCCTGCTGTATGGCAGTGTCTATCTCACGCGGGATTGGACCCACTTCGAGGCAAGCCTCTGGCTGGCAGGATTGGGGCTGGTCCTGTGGCTCTCCATGTGGCTCCTCCCCAAGTTCGCTCGCCAGGTACCACGCTGGACCGGCGTGTGCGTCATGACCTTGCTCTTCGTGTCGCTTGCGATGACCCTTCTGATGTCCGGCAGTAAGGTCTATGGAATCCTGGGAATAGGCCTGGCGGCCGGTGTGTTCCCGGCGGCGGCTGTGCTGATGTCCCACACCTCGCCAGACGATCATCCCCAAACACTCCGGACGCTGCTGTTGCTTTTTTCCGGATTGATCATGCTGGGCTACTTCTTCGCGGAGCTTACTGCCGTCAATGCCCTGCTGCTCTACGTCAGTTTTCTATTGAGCGCCGTGACCTGGCCGGATGCCACCAAGACCAGTACGTACCGCTGGGGCTACCTGCGGCTTTGGGTAGCGAGTGGACTGGCAATCCTGGCCTTGGGCTGTGCCGCCATCACGCTGGTTCGAACCATGGCGGAAGAGGCCGACAACCCGTATACGATATCGGCGGCCCGCATGAACCTGGCAAGTTCAGGCATTGGATCGATCACGTGCGGTTGGAATGAGGCCATAGGCCAGGCCGCCCGCCGTGACCGTCGCCAGCGTGCCCACGGCCTGCCAGGGATCGTTGATCAGCAAGGCAGACGCGGTCACCAGTGTCATGGATACGAAGATCACAGGGGCCACGAGCAGGTAGCGGGATCCGGGCGGGGGGCGAAAGGCGGGTAGGAACAAGCACGCTGCGGTCCCGGCAGCCGACAGAGAGAGGGTCAGGCCGAGATAGCTCAGGAGCTCCCGCAGCGACGTTGCCCAGACCAGCGCGATCGCAATGACGGCCTGGGCCAGGATGGCCGGCCAGGGACGGTCGCCGCGAAAGGTCAGCCACCGAGGCATGACGCCATCGTCCGCCATTTTGGCGTAAACCCTTGGTCCAGCCATCATCATGCTGGAAACGGAAGTCCAAAGCGCCAGGACGATTACGCCGCGCACGATTCGCGTCAAGGTTTCACCGCCGAGAAACTGGGCCGCTACTGCCGCCACATCCTCGCGGCCACGAACTTGGTCGGCCGGCACGGCCAGGACAAAGACCGCATTGAGCGCCAAGTACAGGATCATCACCAGCCCAGTTCCCGTCACGAGCGCGCGGGGAACCAGTCGCCGCGCATCGCGGGCTTCTTCCGCGAGATAGACCGCGGCATTGAAGCCCGAGTAGCTGAGCGAGATCCACACCAGGGAGCCCAGAAGGGCAGTAACCTGACTCAGATTGAAGGCTACGGGGAGTGTGGGCATTGGGGCGGACAGGGACGTGGCATGCCGAATGGCATAGCCCAAGAAGACGCCACACAAGGCAAGTTTCAAGAGGACCGCCAGATTCTGTAAGGAGGCCCCCAGGCGCACTCGGAATCCATGAACCATGGCGGCAAGCAACACCGAAGCCGTCGCGATCGCGCCTTGGGGAAGCCCCATCTTCGCTCCGATGCCTGGCGCCAGGTAGGACTCCAGCGCCGAGGCGGCAAATGCAATCGCGCCCGAGAAACCGGCAATCAGGGAGATCCAACCGGCCAGGAATCCGGCCCACGGGTGGACGGCGCGGCTCAAGAAGAGGTACTCGCCACCCGATTCGGGCAACTGGCGGATGAGCGTGCCGTAGCTGATGGCACCGGTGAGGGCGATACCGCCCGCCACGAACCAGGCCATGACGACCCAATTGGGCGACTTCAGTGCATCCAGAGCGAAACCCGAGGTCGTGAATACGCCGGCACCCACCATGTTGGCGATAACAAGAAACGTCAATGTCCAAAAGCCAAAGGGCGGATCCGACGCGCGCGTCACGGAATTCTCGGTACCGGACGGGGAATCATGGTGCGGCAATTTCGGTACCCAGTTCCCGCAGGTGTGCAAAGGTGAAGATGCCGTTCTTATGCCCGTCGGTAAAATGGATGGCATAGGCGTAGTTGCCGACGGGTCGCATGGTTTCCACCCCCAACGGTTGGGTCTCGGCCAGGCTCAGGACGGTCAGTGACGATGGCGAAGCGGCTGTGGTGCCGCGTTTCTCGCGACAGCTGGCACAGGGGCAGGCTTCCCGCAACTCGCGAGCGCGGTAGTCACGCGTCTGACCATCGCTCCAGGTGATCCGTACGACACCTTCCGCCGGTCGGGCCAGCGATCGTGGATAGACTTCCGGAGTCATGTCAATCCTTTCCGGGCATCGATCACGCGACGCGCTTTGGCCTCGAATCGTTCCAAGCTGTCCCGCGGCACGCACTGCACAGGAATGCGTAATCCGAGTCGGACAGTGATCAAGTGGGCGAGTTGTTCGGCCGCCGCTGCATCGCTTTCCACGCGCAGGGAGAGCTCATCCATCTGATCGCGCAACTGTCGCACCAGGCGGAACTCGGAAAACGGATGAGTCGTTCGCACCAGCGCTTCGATCGCGCTGGGAAATACATTGACTCCCCGGATGGTGATCATGTCATCGGCACGGCCGAGGACGCCACCTTCCAGCAGTACGAAGCGATTCCCCGTGGAAGCTTCCGAATCCGTGGGTCGGATCGGTCGCACCAGGTCTCCGGTCTGGTAGCGAATCAACGGGCAACCGACGCGCCCCAGGGGTGTGATCACGAGTTCCAGGCAGGAGGCAGGTTCGTCCACGCCGACTTGCGGATGCGGCAGAAACTCCGCGATGAACTCTGCCTCATTGATGTGCAGACCCTGTGCCAAGGCATCGGCATATCCCCAGGGGCCGGCCTCCGTGGCCCCGGCGTGGTCGACGATCCTTGCGCCCCAGCATGCTTCGAGTCGCCGGCGCACTTCCGGAACCGACCCACCGGGCTCACCCGCCACGACCAGCGTCCGAACCGGGAGTGCATCGAGCGACAGGCCGATCTGCTGGGCTGTCTCTGCCAGGCGCATGGCATACGTCGGTGTGCAAAAGACGACGGTCGCGCCCAAATCTCGGAGGCATTCCAGGCGTGCCAGCGACGACATTCCGCCCGTCGCAATGACCATGGCCCCTCGTTCGATGAGTGCGTCATGCGCTGACCAGAATCCGATGAATGGACCAAACGAAAATGCCATCAACACGCGATCCTGGCGGGTTACCTCGGCAGAATCCAGCACGAATTGCCAGGTGCGCATCCACCATCGCCAATCCTGGGCCGTATCGTAGACGTAATAGGGCCGCCCCAAAGTCCCCGAGGTCCGATGGACACGGGAGTATTCGTCGAGACCAAATGTCCGCAACGCGCTGTCGTCGAGGACTTGCTGGCGCGACAGCTCGTCCCGCGTGGTCAGGGGCAACCTGGCGAAGTCCGCCAGCGAGGTCAGGGGTACCCGTAGGTCCTTCAATTTCCGCGCGTAGAAGCGGTTCCCGGGTAGGATGCTGGCAAGGAGCGCGTTCACCCGTTGCAGCTGATGCGATTCCAGCACATCACGCGACCATCGTTCCTGGTCGCGACGCGCGGCAAATTCCTGGTCCGGCATCGCAGCCCTCCCTTACCGTTGGATCTGGTATTCGTCCAGTTTTCGGTAGAGTGTCGCCCTTCCGATCCCGAGTAACTGGGCCGCTTCCGGGATATTGCCTCCCGTTCGCTCCAAGGCGCGGCGAATCAGCCGTCTTTCCCATTCGTCGATCCGGACGGAATCCAGGTCTTCGGTCCCCGCGTCGCGCAGCCCGAGGTCCTCGGGATGAATCTCATTCCCGTCGGCAAGAACCACGGCACTGTCGAGTACATTGCGCAATTGGCGCACATTGCCAGGCCAGCGATAACTGAGCAGGACCTTGCGCGCAGCATCGGAGATTCGCATGTCTCGGCGGCCATGGGCCTCGCGAAAATGGCACAAGAAATGATCGATGAGCAGTTCCAGGTCGGCCCCCCGCTCTCGCAACGGCGGAATCCGCAGTTCAAACACGGACAGGCGATAATAGAGGTCCTCGCGGAACCGCTTCTCGCGGACGAGCATTCTCAAATCACGGTTCGTTGCGGCCAGAACGCGGACGTCGACGGAGACCTCTTGCGTCGCACCGACGGGCAGGAAGGGATGTCCTTCCAATACGCGCAGCAACTTGCTCTGAGCATCGATCGGCAGCTCGCCAATCTCGTCCAGGAATAAGGTCCCGGTGTGTGATTGCTGAAACCACCCTTTGCGGTCCTCCACGGCGCCGGTAAAAGCGCCCCTTGTATGTCCAAAGAGGTGGCTCTCGACCAGGTGTTCTGGAATTGCGGAGCAGTTGACCGACAGGATCGGCCGGTCCCCGCGGGGGCTGGCCCGATGGACGGCCCTCGCCACGAGCTCCTTGCCGCAGCCACTCTCACCGCAGATCAGCACAGGGCCGGTCGCAGCGGCCACGCGTCCAATCAGTCCCTGGAGCCGGATCATGGGTTCACTGGTACCCAGGATCTCGTGAGACTCGCCCGCACGGTGCATCAGCCGGCGGTGGTCGGCCGAGAGCGTGGCCTGGCGACGAGTTCGCGCGAGCGCAACGCCGAATACCTGGGCCACGGCAATGGCAAAATCGAAATCAATGTCCCGGAACTGCCCCTGGCCCAGATAGATATGCAAGGCCCCCAATACCTTCTTGTCCTGGATGACCGGAACGCACAGCGCGTCGGCATAGGCCCGCAGACTGTCCGCAGACGCCGGATGCTCCTGATTCGCCACCCAGACGGCCCGCCGCTGTTCCAGGACCAGGGCGGTCAGTGAGCGGCTCAGGACGAGAGGCCCTCGGACCGACGCCGGAACGATCGCCTGGGGCTTGAGTTCCCCTTCCTCCGTGACCCACAAGAAGCCCGCCACGGCGGCGCTGGTCCGATCGTGAAGGAGCTCCAGCGTGATCCGCTGGACTTCCAGCGGGTCCTCACAGCCCAGCAATTTCAGGCTGAGCTGGAACAGGATCCCCAATTCATGCACGTTCTTGGCCCGCAACAACGTGGCCAAGGCGATCTCACCCGAATCCTCGGCATCGACCGAGGCGGCGCGGACGATCGATTCCGTAACCTGGTTGACGCGGGTGACATTCAGGGTGGGCAGCTCGTCGCTGCGGTGGAACGAGAACTCGGTCGATCCCACACGAATGCGTGCGCCCGGGTGCACCTCCACTTCCGTAACTCGCTGGTCGCTCAAAAAGGTACCATTGCGGCTCTCGGCATCCCGCAGGATCCAGCGTTCATCCTGAAAGATCAGCTCCGCATGCACTCGCGAGCACATAGGGTCGGTCAGTACGATGTCGCAGTCGATGCCCCGCCCCAGCCGATTCGGGTTGGCCGTGTCCAGCAGAAAATTCGTACCGCTCCGGGCACCCGTAACCATGGTGAGGTAGCAGTAGTTGGCGGCGACCACGGGCCTGCCCCTGAAACTCGGACGGTGGTGTCTCGCAGATGTCCTTTACTCCTGGCAAACTTACCATATAAGGGAGGAATCATGAAGCTCTGGATGTACCCATGATCGAACTCTTGGCCCCGGCAGGCAATTGGGATTGTGCGCGAGCCGCCGTCGAGAACGGCGCCGATGCCATCTACTTTGGACTGCAGACTGGATTCAACGCGAGGGCCCGCGCGGCCAACTTCTCGATCGACGGGTTGCGGGACCTGATGAACTTTCTGCACCTGCGGGGAGTCCGCGGCTATGTCACGCTCAATACGCTCGTCTTCACCGACGAAATCGACTCTCTGGCACGCCATGCCATCGCCGTGGCAGAGGCCGGGGCGGACGCCGTCCTGGTGCAAGACCTGGGGGTCGCCCACCTGCTGCGACAACTCTGCCCCAGTCTGAGCCTTCACGCCTCCACGCAGATGACACTTACCAGCGCGGAGAGTTTACGGTTCGCCGAAGCGCTGGGGATCGAGCGAGTCGTCCTGCCGCGGGAATTGTCCGTGGACGAAATTCGAGAGCTGTCGGCCGGCACGAGAATCGGTCTGGAGGCCTTTGTTCACGGTGCGCTGTGCGTGGCCTATTCCGGTCAGTGCCTGACCAGCGAGTCGTTGGGGGGGCGCAGCGCCAACCGCGGCCAGTGTGCGCAAGCCTGTCGGCTCCCCTATCAGTTGCTCTGCGACGACCAGCTCGTCGAACTGGGCAACGTGCAGTACCTGCTCAGTCCACAGGACCTGGCCGCCCACGCCCTCTTGCCCGATCTCCTGGCGGCCGGCGTAACGGCGTTCAAGATCGAAGGGAGGCTCAAGACCGCCGAGTACGTGGCCAATGTCACGGCCCGCTATCGAAAGGCCCTGGACGCCGCGATCGAAGGCCGACCATATCCCCTGGGTCCCCAGGATATCGAGGAGCTGGAGCTCTCGTTCTCGCGCGGCTTTTCCCCCGGATGGCTGCAAGGTAGTGATCACAAAATGCTGGTGCCCGGGACAAGCTCCGCAAAGCGAGGGATCTGCGTCGGTGAGATCACCGCGCTCCGGCCGCCTCGGATCACCGTCTCTTTGTGGCGAAGTCTGCAGATCGGCGACGGGATCGTCGTGGAGGGCGACCGGGCCCAACAGGCGGAGGAAGGTGGCCGCGTCGCCACGATGCGATCCTTGGCGCCGGGCAAAGAAGGGGGGCGCAAACGACACACGGTGGAAATCACACTGCACCGCGAGGATCTCGATTTTTCCCGGCTGCACGTGGGCCTTCGCGTCTGGAAGACCGATGATCCGCAGCTAACTCGCCGATTGCGGGCCACCTTTTCTGGCCCCGACCCTGTGCGCAAGACGGCGCTGGACCTGCGCGTGACGGCTCACGAAGGCAAGCCACTCGTGGTACGGGCGAGGGCCGCCAGCGGCGCCCACTGCGAGGTCGTCAGCGACGAACCGCTGCCGCGTGCCCGAAAGCACCCGGTTGACGAAGCCGTGCTCCGCGAAAAACTGGGACGCCTGGGAGGCTCCGTCTACTCACTGAGGACACTCGAACTCTCGATCCAAGGCTCCCCCATCGCACCGCTCAGCGTGCTCGGACGAGTCCGGCACGACATGGTGGCGGCGCTGGATGCATCCCTTCCTCCGTCGCCAGTCCTCACATCGGCCTCGACGACGGCCGCCCAGGTCGCCGATCGGCTTCAGGCCTGTCGTGAACGCTCGAGGCAAAGCGAAGCCAGTGGCCCGCCCGAGCCCCAGGCCTGCCTCCACGTGCTGTGCCGACGGCTCGATCAGTTGCAAGCCATCGTCCAAGCGGGCGGCCGCAACCTCTATTGCGACTTCCAAGACCTGCGCGAATACCGCACGGCCGTGGCGACCGCACGTCAATGCGGCGCCACCCTCTACCTGGCCACTCCCCGGATCGAAAAGCCGGGAGAGCAGGGGATCTTTTCCGCCATCGCGCGGAACGAGGCCGATGGAGTCCTGGTTCGCAATCTGGGCGGCCTGCACTACTTTCACGAACGGGGAATCTCCACCATCGCCGACTTCTCGCTCAATGCGGCCAATGAATTGACCGTTGGCATGCTGCGGCAGGCGGGCGCCGCGCGAGTCACCGCATCGTACGACTTGAATCGAGATCAGCTCAGGGACCTGGTTTCCGCCACACCCACGGAATCCATCGAGGTTGTCATCCATCAGCATATGCCCATGTTTCACATGGAGCACTGTGTGTTCTGCGCAGTGCTTTCTCCTGGGACCAACAAGACGAACTGCGGGCGACCCTGCGATGTGCACCGGGTCAGGCTGAGAGACCGCGTGGGGATGGAACACCCGCTGCACGCGGATGTCGGCTGCCGAAATACGCTCTATAACGCCGTGCCTCAGAGCAGTGCGGAGATCGTCTCCGTTCTGGCCGAACGCGGCGTGCGGCACTTTCGAGTGGAACTTCTGGAGGACTCGCCGGAGGATGCCGTACGAATCATGGAGATCTATGAGGCCCTCTTGCGGGGAGAGGTCCGTGCCAAGAGTGTTTGGCAGCAGTTGCGCGCCTGGAATCGTGTAGGGGTCACGCGGGGCACCATGGAAACCCAGCGCGATCCCCTTGCGATCTTGTGATCTGCCTTAGATCGACGTCCAGATCAGCACGCCGATCGTGATCAGGATGGCGACCCCGAAAAGGGTCAGGATGGTGATCAGCATGATCAATGGTCCGCGGGACCGGGGCTCGACATGCTTCGAAGGCAGCTGCTTTCGCGGCAGCGTAGCGGATCTGCGGAACTGAGCGTCCTTGAGCAGAGAATCGAGGGGGCCACTTTCATACTTGCTGATGGTGGCGCGATCGATGACCGACGAGCTCGACGGCCGCTCGCCGGTTGCGTGCGCGTCGAGTTTCGGCGTCGAGGCGGAGCTCCTCTCAGGCCGCGAGCCAGCGTCCGACTTGTCTCCGGAATCGGACCGGCTGGGCCCCTTGGGCGCTTCTTCCTCGAGGGGCGCCAGGGTGAGGTTGTCATTGACCGAGGAATCGCCCGCATTGAGCCTTCGCGTGTCACCCCGCGACGTCGGCACCGTCTCCCCCGCCGAACGGCGACCGGGTGGCAATTCGCGAGGCGGTGGCAAGGGTTCGGCCACCGTCGACGCACCTCGGCCGAACGGCGTTGTACGAGTACTTTGGCCCGCGGCCGAGCCCTGGCTGCGCAGATAGCTGGATTGCTTCCCTCGCGACGCCAGCCACTGCGAGAGCTCCTCCGATACCTGCGCCGTCGTCTGGATCCGCTCGTCGCGGGACTTGATCATCATTCGGCGACACAAGTCCACCAGGAAGAACGGGACGTCCGATCGCAGCTTCGTGATGCTGGTTGGCTCGGCTGTCTGGTGCTTCAACAGGCGCGTCGCAATGGAACCCTCGGGAAAGGGAGGCTGGCCCGTCAACAGAAAATACAGAGTACACCCCAAGCTGTAGATGTCGGCTCGCGAATCGACCAGCTGGCTGTTGACTGCTTGCTCGGGTGCCAGGTAATCGGCCGTCCCCACGACGGAATCGTCGTAGATCTCGCTGAGACCTGGCCGATTGTCTTCGGAGAACTTTGCCAGACCCAAGTCGAGCAGTTTGACCACGCCCCGTTTGTCCACCAGGCAGTTTGCCGGTTTGACGTCGCGATGGATCAGGCCCGCTTCATGGGCGTGCTGCAGACCCATGGCTGCCTGGGCGATGTAGTCGGCTGCCTGGTGGGGATCGAGCGGACCTTCCTGCCGAACCGTCTGCTGCAGGTCCCGACCGTCCACGTACTCCATGACGATGTAGTGCGTGTCACCGTCCTGATCGATATCAAAGGCCCGTACGATATTGGGATGATCGAGGGCCGCCACGGCGCGGGCCTCACGCCGGAACCGGTCGAGGTAGTTGGGATTCTCGATATATTTTCTGGGAAGTACCTTGATGGCCACCAGCCGCTCCATGACCGGATGCTCGGCCAGGTACACACTGCTCATCCCCCCAGTACCCAGGTGCCCCAGCAGCATGTACTTGCCGAGCGTGAAGCCCTTGTACTTGCCTTGCAGCAGATTGTCCGCCTGCCAGCGATTGACGAGACGATGCGCGACCATGCGGTCCGCGATGGATTCCGCGGTTCGCTCCGGACCGGATCCCAGGGATCCTTCCGTCAGGAACCTGGTCAGGTCATCGTCGGAGACCAGCTGGCTTTTCCGTACGATCTGCAGAAAGCGATCTGTGCTGATGGCGGCCATGGGCTTACAGACAGGACCCAAATCGAACCAGGGAGGCTCCTCGCCCAGTTCATTCTATGCCGGAATGGTGAGATTGCCAGCGACGTGAGCGGCGTTGCGATGCATCCGCGACCGCGCCGCCCGTAATGTAGCCGTGACGAAGGTGGTACGCCAAGCCTGCCGCGAGCCCCAGGACTGCCCTTTCGTCCCCGGCATGCCGATCTGGGAGAACGGCAGCCACCGGCCGGAGTGCGGAATCCTGCGTTCGCATGGCCGAAGAGGGCGACCGATCCCCCCTGGCGGCGGTCGGTATCAGGGGCTCCGGCCGGGCTTTGCGGCGGCGGTATCGCCGGGCGCACCGGACGTATCGAGGCCAGACACAGGGTGCGACCATCGCTCCATTCCGCGAGGGAAATTCCGGCGGTTCGGATGGCACATCGGTGCGAGATTTCCCACAATAGGGCAGGAATGTGCTTCGTGGTTTCAACTCCGGCACATCGCCATGCATTCGACTGCCTCGGTATCGAGTGTTTCATGTTCCGTGCCCCGCCGAGGCGGCGCGAACGCATGGTTCGGGCTGGTCCCTCGGAATCCACGCGCGGACGTCGGGATGCATGTTGCACGCGACGTACCTCGGGACCGCTGCCCTCTGGGCTCATTCTTCCTGGCGTGTGGCATCGGTATCGTGTTCGATCGCTACGGCGCGGTCTTCCCATACTACCGATGGGTGGCTCCTCCATTGATCGCCTTCTGGCTAGTGACATTTTTATGTCACAAGACCCTGTGGGGACAGTTGGCTACGTTCCTGTTGTGTCTGGTGGCGGCGGCCAGTTTCCATCATGCGTGGTGGCGGCTGTATCCGGCCTCCAATCTGGGATGCGGGCTGCCACCGACAGGCGGTCCGGTTGCCGTTCGCCTGACGGCGATGGAGGCCTCGCGGGTGGTCGATGCGGAGACGGATCCCATGTCGGGCCAATCCGAAGACCCTCGAACGCTGGTGGAGGTGCGGGCCCGGGCGATACGGCGGCAAGTTCACTGGCAACCCGCCAGCGGGCGCGGGGTCCTCGCCGTCGATGGGGAACTGGAAAGAGTACGGCCAGGGGATGCGCTGGAGGTCGTCGCCTGGCTGGATCCCCCGCCCGTCGCGCGGAATCCAGGAGAACTCTCGCGTTCGCAAGGGGAGCGCTTCCGCCGCCGCCTGTATCGACTGCGGGCCGACTATCCGCAGGCCGTTCAGGTCCTTGCCACGGCCCCTGCCTGGGACGCACGATGGTGGCTGCCCCGATTCCGGGCGGCAAGTGAGGATCGGATCCGCCGACTGCTGACACCCGCTCAGGCGGACATTGCCGTCGCACTGATCCTGGGTGCTCAGGAGCACATCGAACGTGATGTGATGGATGCATTTCTGGCCACGGGCACCATTCACTTACTCTCCGTTTCCGGTCTGCACGTCATGATCCTGGCCGCTTCCTTGACCGGACTCCTGGCCCTCTGTGGCGTCGGACGTCGCCGGCGACTCATCGCGGTCATGGTGATTGTCGCCGTCTACGCCCCCCTGGCGGGTGGGCGCGCCCCCGTGGTTCGTGCGGCGGTGATGGTCAGTGTGGCCAGCGTTGCTCTGCTGATCTATCGGGAACGATTCTCGCTTAATACGCTGGCCGCTGCGGCCCTCTTGGTGCTGCTGTGGAACCCGACACAGCTCTTCCAGATCGGCGCCCAGCTCTCGTTCTTGGCCATGCTGACGATCGTGGCCATGGGCGTCTTACCCCGACGATCCCTGGTCGAAACCGGGCTGGAGCGCCTGGTCCGACAGGCAGCCTCAACCTGGGAACAATTCGGGCAGGCGATTCGCACCAGCCTGCGCAGTGCACTCTGGACAGGATTCTGGATCTGGCTTCTGGCGCTGCCGCTGGTCATGCACGCCTTCCACGTCGTCTCCTTGGTGGCGGTCTTCATGAATCTGATCCTCTGGGTACCCGTGTGGCTGGCCATGGTCAGCGGATTCGCCACCCTGCTTCTGGTCTGGATCATCCCACCGCTGGCCTGGCTCGTGGCCCACCTCTTGGCCTGGAGCGTGGCCATGATCCTGGCAGCAAACAGTTGGGGGGAATGGCTGACCGGAAGCCACTTCTGGGTTGCAGGTCCCAGCCTGACCGGCATCCTCCTCTTCTACGCGGTCGTGTTCTTGCCGCTGTGGGTCGCTGCCTGCCGCAGGCATATCGGGACGGTGTTCACCATCGCCTGGCTCGTTCTTCTGGCGACCTGGCCACGCCCCTTTGGACTGGCCGCCATCCAGGGCGAATCGAAGGGGCTGGTGGCAACCTTCGTTTCCTTGGGACACGGTACGTGCGTGGTCCTGGAGATGCCCGGTGGCGAAGTGGTCGCCTACGACGCGGGTGCCATGAACAACGCCCGCGGAGCGGCCGACACGATATCGCGGTTCCTCTGGTCGCGGGGGATCCGGCGACTCGACGCGCTGCTCCTCTCCCATGCCGATATCGATCACTACAATGCGGTTCCCCAACTGCTCGAGCGATTTGCGGTCCGTGGCATCGTGGCTACGGACGCCATGTGGCGGGATACGTCCCCGGCCACGGAATACCTCAAGGCGGCGGTCGCGACGCGCCAGGTTCCCGTGACACGGATCCAGGCGGGGCAGGCGATCTCCGGATTCGATCCGGTCCGCCTCCGCGTGCTGCACCCCTCCCGACACTCCCCCTCGGTGAGCGACAACGCGGCCAGCCTGGTCGTGAACGTGGAGTACGCCGGCCGTGGCCTGCTGCTCACCGGTGACCTGGAGGCCGAGGGGATGCTGGCGCTGCTTTCACAAGCAGTCACCGATGTGGACGTGACGCTGGCACCGCACCACGGTGGGGCGAACAGCCGGCCCCTGGAGTTTGAACGCTGGTGCGATCCTGAATGGGTGATCATCTGCGGCGCCAGGCGTCAGAGCCAGGCCACCGCCGCACGATATCGCAACGGAGATACGCAGGTCTTGCACGCGGCCGTGGAGGGAGCCGTCCGTGTCGCGATCACGCCCGACGGCCGACTGGCAGTGACTCCGTGGATGTCCTTGCGCGAGTCTTGACCTGGCAATCGCGCTTCAGGCGCGTGCCCGCTAGCACCACGTGCCGTGGCGAAAGGGGGGTACCAAATGGGTATTTCTGCACCCATTGGCTCTAGCGGCAGTGGTCAATTCGACGATCACCAACAGGAGGTCGAGAACCGATATGGGTGAAACAACCTTAGCGATTCACCAAATCTCCGGGTTCACCGGGCCCTTCGAGCTGTGGGTGAATGACGTCCTGGTCTGGATCGGGTTTGGGACGCTCGTGGGACTGCTGGCCCGCGGCATCATGCCCGGCCGCGATCCCGGGGGGGCGATTGCCACCTTGGGAATGGGGATCGGCGGCGTGGTGATCGGCTGTGGTGCCTGGTCACTCTTTTCCGGAGGGTCGCGAATTACTCCCGTCAGTCCCATCGGCATGTTGGTGGCGGTGGGGGGCGCGTTCTCGCTGTTGTTCTTTTATCGCCTGCTGGGTGGATACCTGCTCGACGAAGCCGGGGATGCCGTTGCCACGCATCAAGTTCGGCATCGAGTGCGGTCTCGCCGGCATCGCCGCGTCTACGTGGACGAATAGCCGCGTGGCACGCGCTCAGCTCCTACTTTGCCCGCAGGCCCGCAGGCGTTAAGCTCCAGGCCGTACGCAGCATTTACTCGCACAAAGGCCCAGGACCATGCCGCACGTCGTCGAGGTCACGCACCCCTTGGTGACCCACCATCTGGTTCAACTGCGCGACAAGGGGACCTCGAGCCTCGACTTTCGGCTCGCCGTCGGTCGGCTGGCAGTCTTGCTTGCCTACGAAGCCACGAAGGACTTGCAGACGACCGCTCGATCCGTGGAAACGCCTTTGTGCACGGCAGAGGGACAGGTGCTGTGGCAACGGATCGGGCTCGTGCCCATCTTGCGCGCGGGGCTGGGCATGGTCGATCCCATCCTGAACCTGATCCCCGAGGCCGAGGTCTGGCACTTGGGACTGTATCGGGACGAAGAGACGGCCGAGCCGGTGGAATACTACAGCCGGCTTCCCGAGGCGCGGCCCGTGGATGTGGCCCTGCTAGTCGATCCCATGCTGGCCACGGGCGGTTCTGCCACGGCAGCGCTCGAGGTCTTGCACCGCCGCCAGATTCCCTGTGTGAAACTGCTGTCGGTCATCGCCTCGCGGGAAGGCATTGCCCGGGTCAATCGCGAGTTTCCTCGGACGCAGATCTACGTCTGTGCCATCGATCCCGAGCTGAACCAGTTCAAGTTCATCGTCCCCGGGCTGGGTGACGCGGGAGACCGCATCTTCAACACGATGCGTCGGTAGCGGTCCACGGCCCGGGGCCGAGATCACGCCCCAACTGCGCCATGCGGCGTGCCACACCCGATGTCACCGCAGATGAGGTGCCTGACGCGATTGGCACTGTCGTGATGCATGTTCTTTCGTCGTTGCGTCAACGGGTGGAACATGCCTGTGTTCAGACTGGCGCGCCGAGTGACATGTTTACGTCACTTACGGTCCCGCGCGGAGCAGAATCCGTCCGCGGTAGCGACATCGGAGGTCGTACTTCGCTGAATCACCCTCCGCAAGGGCTCGCACTTACTGCGGCTCGAACCCCAAGAAGACTGGCCTTCAGGTGCTTCAACTTCCCCGTCAGAACCAATCCTGTTCGGCACGAGACATGAGTTCAGCAGGGAAAAGTACGGTTGAGGCGGGAGGGGTGAGCGACGGGACGATTTTGGTGTGGTGTATAGCACCAGTAACAGGCTTACGATGAGAGCGGCGTACATTTGAAGCGCGATGCCATTTTGTTTATGGGAAATCAGATGTCGCGCGCCCAACACAGACTTCAGCCAGCGAAAGAAGATCTCCACGGTCCATCGTCGCCGATATCCCAGGGCCACAAGATCCGCCGACAGGTCGAGACGATCCGTGATCAACCACAGCTCGGTCGAAGTTCCGTCACGCACCTGGGTACGAACCACCACCAGTCGCATCGGCCGTTTCAAATGATCTTTGTGGCGATCGGTGCCCAGCCGAGAGATCACTACGTCTCGAATGACGCCAGCTTCACGAGCATTGTCATCCAGCGGACGCTCTTCTTGGACGACGTAGACTGTATTGTCCTTTACGCGTGCAATCAACGACGATTTGGCTTGAATGACTTTGGCAAAGATTCCGTAGTTGGCGTATCCTCGATCCAGCACGTACAGCCGCCCCGGCTGCAGCATGCGTTGGAACTGTTGGGGCTCGGAGGACGCCGCTGGGGTCAACGTTGCGTCACGAGGGCCCCCCTTGAGCACGTCAAATTGCAGATGCAATTTCATGCCGCGATGCCGAGCGTCTTGCCACGGGGCCCAGGTCATTCGGGAAAGCCCCGAAAAAATCGAGCCATCTGCTGCGGTCAGGCCGCGAAGTGCCTCGGCCTCGCGTCCCTCTGCCAAGGGAACTGCCTTGGCAGCCAGTTCGCGCACCACGGACCGCAAGACATTGGCATCAAACACGCTGGAAGCTTCACTGAGAGACCCCAGCGACGTCCGGCGGACTCCCAGTTTTCGACGAAGGTGTTCCCAGTTGGTTGCCCGTTGCAAACCACGCAAGCTGGTGATCGAAGGATTGAAGAAGTAGAGCAGCAAGAGTATCGCGTATTGGTCCAAAAACAGTTTGCGGTTACGCGCCCGATCACGAGCCGTACCCGCCCGATGAAATCGTTTCAACAAGCGATAGGCCGGCCGCAGCAGACGGCCCCCTTGAAGTTGGATCAAATCCCCTCTGCCGTACGCGAAATCAGCATCGTTTGCCAAAATGACTGCCTCCGTGGACTATCATCCATGGCTAGCAAATCTCGTGCCGAACAGGTTTGATCGGAATGGGGGAGAGGGAGCGGTCCGGATTCTTGAACGTATGGTCATAAGGCCGACGGCAGGCCTCCTCCAGCAAACATGGGAACGGCCGCATTGGTGAACGTAAGCGGGTCGGATGAGCGTCTTCGGGATATCGCACTGATGGTCGGTCAGCATTCCTTTGCAATTCTCTCATAGCCAAGGTAGACTGGCGCGTCGTACTCTTGCCAACGGGGGCGGAATGAAATCGGTGAGATAGCCTTGATCCAATCGTTTCGCGCGCAATTGCGCGCGACCACGTTGTTCGCTTGTCAAAATAGGCGGGCGTCAAATCCTCTTCGGATCTGGAAACCAATCGGGATGAGCGCTTCTCTAGCCGATTCCGATGAAACTCAGGCGTTGATTGAACGCGCCCGGTCAGGGCACCGCGACGCCGCCGACGAACTCTTTGCCCGCCACCTGGAGCAGGTACGATCGGCCGTGCGGCGTCGTATTCGTCGCGGCGTGCAAGCGCGGTTTGATTCGTCCGATATCGTGCAGGAAACCTATTCGCTGGCGCAGCAGAACCTGGATAACTACCTGGCACAACGGCCGATGCCGTTTGCTCTCTGGCTGCTGAAACTCGCCCACAACCGTCTTGTCGACTACGAGCGGCTTCACCTGTTCGCCATGCGCCGGAGCGTGGCGCGCGAGGTTCCGCTGCCGGACGAATCATCGCTGGTGCTGCTTGAGCATGTGCGGCCGTCCCCCTTGCCGTCACCCACGGATGTGGCGGTGAGTCGGGAACAAGGACGAATCATTCGCCGCTGCCTGGCTCAACTTCCCGAAATGGACCGCGAAGTGTTGCTGCTGAGGGCCTTCGAGGGTTTGAGTAATTCGGAAGTGGCAACCGTGCTGGAAATCGCGCCCGAAGCGGCCAAGAAGCGGTTCACCCGTGCTCTCTTGCGGTTAAGAAAACTCCTTCGCGAGGCAGGAATTGACTAGCGGCAATGGTAGATCGGTTGTCACGTCCGAAATCGCGGATGTGCTGGACGAACTGGCCGAGCGGTTATCCGCCGGGGAACAGGTCGATCTCAACGCGTACCGATCTCGAGTGTCCGATCCCCAGCAGCTGGAAAGTGCCTTTGCGTCGCTCCGCCAGATCGTGCAGTTCCGTGGCGCGCAGGTCTTAAACGATTCGTCTCTCCGCAATGCTGACGAGCCAATGCCCTCGTCGCTGGCCGACTTTCAGCTTCTGCGAGAGATCGGGCGGGGCGGCATGGGAGTCGTCTATGAAGCCTGCCAGGTATCACTGAATCGGCGCATTGCCGTGAAGATCCTGCCCCTGGCCGGGCTGCTGAACGAACGGCAGCTGGAACGGTTTCGCAACGAATCTCGCGCAGCCGCCATGCTGAAACATCCGAACATCGTCCGAGTCTATTCGAGCGGCGTGGAACGCGGCGTGCACTACTACGCCATGGACCTCATCGACGGTGGCACAGTCGCCGAGCTCATCGGGCAGCTGCGCGAATCCAGTAGAGTTGCAGAAAGGGATCCCGAGGATGGCTCCACAGGCAGCGCCGGCGATGAGGATGAGAATACGTGTGACCCACGGCCAGCAGCAGACAAAGAGCTTCGGTCGATGGCGTCGACAAGTCGCTACCGGGCGCAGGTATCGACGGACTATTCACGAGCGCCCAGTCAGTTCTGCGAAGGCGTCGCACGACTCGGAGCTACGGTGTGCGATGCCGTGCAGTATGCCCATGAGCAAGGGGTGATCCATCGCGACCTCAAGCCGTCGAATCTCCTGCTGGATAAGGACGGCCATCCGTACATCGCCGACTTTGGCTTGGCGCACGTGCAAGGGGATGCCAGCCTCACAGCGACCGGAGACCGGCTGGGGACGCTGCGTTACATGAGTCCGGAGCAGGCCCAGGGTCGGAAGATTTTGGACCACCGGACGGATATCTATTCGCTGGGCGTTACGCTCTATGAGCTCCTCACGCTGCGCCCGCCATTCGAAAGCGACGATCGCGCAGAGCTGTTGCGCCGGCTGGAAGACGAGTCTCCACCGTCGATGCGGTCCCTTGCCCCCTACGTCCCGCGTGATCTGGAAACGATCGTGCACAAGGCGATTGCAAAGACAGCGGCGGATCGTTATGCATCGGCCCAGGAGCTGGCGGACGATCTGCGGCGTTTTCTGGAGAAGAAGCCCGTTTTGGCTCGCCGGGCAACCTGGCTGCTCCGCCTGCGCCGATGGGCGATGCGGCATCGGCTGGTGGCCAGCCTGGCAGCAACCACGATGCTCTTGCTCGTGTTGCTCTCGGTGGCGGGTCCCCTGGCAGCGTTGCGCTATTCTCGGCTGGCCGCAAGGGAGGCCCAGGCGCGGACGACGTCGGACGGTCTCCGCCGGGAGCTGCAGTCGCTGGTTCGCGATACCTTGACCACAACGATGGAAACGCTGGAGAACCTGCCGGGAATCGACCCGCTACACAGGAAACTTGTGGACGACACGCTCGCCCAGAATCGCAAGCTCCTCGCACTGGATCCAACCGATGACCAGCTGCGGTTGGAGGTTGCCAATGCACTGATACGAACCGCACGGGTCGTCAACTTGCGGTTCGATCGCACTGAGGGTCAACGGATCCTGCGCGAGGCGATGGATCTACTCTACGAGCGATTCGATGAGGCCACGAATGACACCAACGCGCTGGCGATCCTCGCGGATGGTCACTTTGCCTTGGGAACCGTCGGCTGGTCCCGCGAAGACATGGCAAAGAGTGTTGCGATCTGCGAGCGACTCGTTCATTTGGCCCCGGATCACGCACCGTACCAACTACTGCTTGGCTGGACCCAGCAATACCTTGGTGCCATCATGCTTAGCCACGGCGATTTGGCCAATGCGGAACGTGTAACTCAGCAGGCCATTGTCACGTTGGACCGGCTGGTGAAGAACGATCCGAGTGTACAAGACCATATCCTTGCCCGGATCCAGGCGATTCGCTTCCTGGCACAAGTCCACCATGAATTGCGGCGATTCGAGGAGGCCGATGTCGAGTTCCGGCGCTGCCTCGAACTCTGCGAGCCACTATTGCACCTGATCAAGTCGCAGGTCCGCATCAGGCTCAGCTATGCCAACTTCGTGGAGAATTACGGCAGAAACCTAACAAGACTGGACCGTTATGAGGAGGCGGAGGCCCAGCTTCGAACCGCACTGCGTGAACTGGACGAGATCATCGATGGACTGGATCGCTCCGATTGGGCAATCCGATCGCGAAACTACACACGGATCTCGCTTGCCGAATGTCTTGCGATCACCGAACGAATAAAAGAGGCGGAGGCAATGTACCGGTTGAGTATCGACTCCAGCGACCAGTGCCAAGACAACTTCGAGAACTATAATGTAAGGGCATTTTCTCGCTACAATTTAGGTTGCCTGCTCTGGCAGTCGGATCGAAAAGCCGAAGCTCGAGAACTCTTCGCCGCGGCTATCAAGTTTGCGCGACTTACCGACATCCGGCCTGTCTTGGCCCTGTGGTTGTCAACGTGTCCGGATCCAACTATGCGTCGGCCAAAGGAAGCGCTGCGTTACGCTCGCGATTTGCCGGAGACGAGCGCTGTGAATGCTCAGATCCTGGGGATCACAGAGTGTCGCGCAGGGCTCCTGGAACAGTCCATCGGGACGCTGCAGGAACTTTCTTTCGGGAATGCGGGAGATGACGCAGTCTCGTCATTTTACCTCGCGCTGGCGTTTGATGGATTGGGGGACGAAGCTGCCGCCCGACGATGGTACGAAAAGGGTCTTGCCGGGTTCCGCCAGATCCGGGCCCCAGCTGAACTGGTACTTCTTCAGCGGGAGGCTGAGTTGGCGCTGGAACCGTAACGGAGTCACCTCCGTCCTCATCCGCCTCGCGCGGCTGCAGCGCAAGACGGCAGGCAACCACGCCGCACACCACCCACTGCACCTCGACCCCATTCCGCCCCCATCTGCCTCGCGCGGATGGAGCGCAAGACGGAGGGCTAC
>WPCK01421324.1_pt1 | contig 28078 bp, 22 predicted proteins | sample 5399851 | NCBI WGS metagenome assembly WPCK01 (sample SAMN12869471, study PRJNA574797) | sludge metagenome | isolation source: wastewater treatment of pH11 | place: China:Beijing | collected 2019-05-20 | reverse complement strand
AAAAGGATGAAGCCCTATTTCCTGGCTCCGACCCACGCGAATTTTGGCAACGGGCTGAAGAACGCAACAAGGGGACTGCCGAAAAATACAACCGAATCGGCCTGCCTGAATTCTTTGCCATGGAAGCCTTCACCCGCTGGGACGGCAACGAAATCTAAGGCAATCGATCGCAGTTCGAACTGCGGACGCGAACCTTGAACTGAGGAACATTTCGTCCTGGTAAGCGGCGGTGGCTCATCGGGTAGAACATAAGATATCCCATGCGATCACCGGTTGACTATAATAGCTCTGTCGCCGCCTCCCTCCCCTTCCCGCCGAAATCGCCGCCATGCCGATGAGCCTTCTAGGATCGCCGCCAAGACATGCCTTGAACAATCGACTGGTCCTGCCGTGGTTGCTGGTGTGGCTTACATGCACGGCTCGTTTAGACGCCGAGCCACCACAGTTCAATCAAGATATTCGGCCAATCCTCAGCGCGACCTGCTTCAACTGCCACGGATTGGATAGTCGTACCCGCCAAGCGGATTTGCGATTGGATGACGCTCAATCGGCAGCTCACGTTTTGCAGGCCGATCAACCGCTGGATAGCGAATTTTGGCGACGCATTTCGAGCACCGATCCGGATGTCGTCATGCCTCCGCCGGCCGAGCGGCGCCAATTGTCGGAAGAGGAAAAGTCGGTTCTCGAAGCTTGGATCAACTCCGGCGCGACTTTCCAAGGTCACTGGTCCTTGGAGCCGATCGCTCTGGTCGAACCTCAAAAATTGGATACGACCTTCGACTCGTGGCAAACCAGCCCTGTCGACCAATTCTTGCTGGCCAGACAAATGGCCGCCGGCTTGACTCCTCAGCCCGAAGCCGATCGCGAAACGCTGATTCGCCGAGTTGCCTTTACCCTCACTGGATTGCCGCCCACGATTGCAGAAATCGACACCTATCTTTCCGACAAAGCCGATGGCGCTTTCGAGCGAATGGTCGATAGCTACTTGGAATCACCGCACTACGGCGAAGAGATGGCTCGACATTGGTTAGACGTAGCTCGCTACGGTGACACTCACGGTTTGCATCTGGATAACATCCGGCAGATTTGGCCCTATCGAGATTGGGTTGTCCAAGCGTTCAACCAGAATATGCCGTTCGATCAATTCACGATCGATCAACTTGCGGGCGACCTTAGGCCCAATCCAACGCAAGACCAACGGGTCGCCACTGGTTTCAATCGCTGCAACGTGACGACGGGTGAAGGCGGTGCCATCAATGAGGAGTTCCTGTATCGTTACGCCGTAGAACGCGCCAGCACGACATTTCAAGCTTGGCTGGGCATGACCGGCGGGTGCGCCGTGTGCCACGATCACAAGTACGATCCGATCTCGGCCCGCGAATTTTACTCGATGTACGCGTTCTTCTACTCAATGTCCGACCCCGCCATGGATGAGAACATCGAGAATACGCCGCCTTTCTTGAAATTGCCTACGGCCGATCAGCAATCGCAACTCGAACAATTGCAACACAACATCGACGCATCCGAATCAGTTCTGCAAGAGCGTGCCGCGCAGCTCGCTTCACGCTGGGATGAATGGCAATCAATGCAAACTGCTCAAGCCACGTTGTCCAGCTTGTTTTTGCAATCTTCGAAATCGGTTACCGACGTTTGGCTGGACGACAGTTTGCCGCTCGGTGCGACGGCATCCAACACTTCGCGGAACGCCGAACGCTGGGCTTCTGCCGACGAAATGGATGGAGGTGGGCCTCCAGTCGGTGCGCGAGCTCTAGCGATGAGCTACGGAGGCTTTCACGAACAACGCATCGAGGGCGGCTTAGTCCCTCGGGTCATCCCTGAGAATCCACTCATCGAATTCTGGATTCGCGTCGACGACTTGCATCCACCCCAAGCCGTCATGTTAGAACTTGGAACCACTCAAGGAACGCGGAGATTCGCGATGGGCGAAGTTGCCAAGTTGGAGCGAGGTCCGTTCAACGATGCAGCCAACGTCCGACTCGGTGAGTTAACGCAGCCTGGAAAATGGGTCAAAATTCAAATCGAACCCGAAAAACTCAACCTCAATCCCGGAACGATCGTCCAAACCCTCGTCTTGGCCCAAATCGGTGGCGTCGTTTGGTGGGATGGATTGACTGTCCACGGCTGGCGACCGGCTGCCAATGATCCGCGCGAAAGCCCGGCAAACTGGCAACAATACGCTCGCGGTAAAGGCATCCCCGTTGTTCCCAAACTCGTAGCCGATGCGCTCAAAACGCCCACGGATTCAGCCGCTGATCGCAAGGCGCCCAACGACACTGAAGGTACCCAGTTTCAGATACGCACTCAGTTCATCAAGCACATTGCGCGCAACGTACCAACGGAAATCAGCCGCGCCCGATCCGAATGGAATCGGCTGAGACTGTCGCGTCAAAAGTTAGACGACTCGATCCCCATGACCTTGGTTTCCGGTGAACTGCCTACGCCGCGACAAGCCCATCTCATGACTCGTGGTCAATACGATGCTCCGGCTGAGGCAGTCGAGCCGAACACACCCGGCTGCCTGCCCGCGTTGCTTTCCGACGCGAGCAAAGGCGATCAAGCGGCCCAGCCGAGCCGACCGAACCGTTTGGATTTGGCTCAGTGGCTCGTCCGAAGCGATCACCCGCTGACTTCTAGGGTGACCGTGAATCGTTTTTGGCAACAAGTCTTCGGGGTCGGTCTGGTGAGGACGTCCGACGATTTTGGAACGCAAGGTGAACTTCCATCGCATCCGGAATTGCTCGATTGGCTGGCCAGCGACTTTCGGGATTCCGGATGGAACGTCAAACGCTTGATGCGGCAGCTCGTAACGTCAGCCGCCTTTCGCCAGCAGTCCCGAAGCACGCCCGATACGCTTCGCATCGATCCTGAAAATCGAAAACTCGCCCGAGGGCCTCGCATTCGACTCGACTCAGAACAGATCCGCGACCTGGCGCTGGCCAGCAGCGGTTTGATCAACTTGAAAGTGGGTGGACCCGCCTTCTTGACTTATCAACCACCCAATATTTGGGAACCCGTCGGCTATGCTAACAGCAACACGCGGTATTACTTGCGGGACCGAGGTGACACGATCTATCGCCGAACCCTGTATGCATTCGTTAAGCGGACCGCTCCGCCGCCGATGCTCAGCAACTTCGATGTGCCCAGCCGCGAGACATCCTGCACTCGGCGTGAACGCAGCAACACACCCATGCAGGCTTTGCAATTGCTCAACGACATTCAACAGGTTGAAGCCGCTCGCCAGTTGGCCGCGCGCGTTTTGCAAGATGCGGCGGCGCAACCTTCGGATCGCATCGATCACATGTTTCGTCTGGTGCTGGCGCGTTTTCCGGACTCAGTTGAGCAGACTGAGTTAGCCGTTGCGCTGGCTGATTTTCAACAGCGATTCAAAGAAGACCCCGCGGCCGCGCAGCAGTTGGTTCAATATGGACAGTCAAAATCGCCCAATTATTTGGCCCGTGAGGAATTGGCAGCCTATACGCTGCTTGCGAATTTGATTTTGAACTTAGATGAAGCCATCAACCGAAACTAATTGACGACATGCCGTCGCCCAGACGCGAAAGTTTTTTGCAATGAATCCACGGATTGAACACGAGCTTTCCCTAACACGTCGCCTGTTTTTTGGCTCAGCTGGGTTGCGTTTAGGTGGCGTAGCTCTGGCCGCGTTGGGCGCGTCCGGTGGCCGTTGCTTGCGGGCGGAAGAACCGGTTGCCAGACCCGCCTCAATGAATTCGCCGTTGCCTGGATTCCCAAACTTTCCAGCCAAAGCCAAGGCGATCATCTACCTGCACATGAACGGCGGCCCTTCGCAAATCGATACATGGGACTACAAGCCGAGCCTCGAAAGGCAATTCGACCAGGATTTGCCGGATTCGATTCGCATGGGTCAGCGCATCACGACGATGACCAGCGGTCAGAAGCGGCTTCCGATTGCCCCCAGCAAATTCAAGTTCAGCCAACACGGCCAGTGCGGTCGATGGGTCAGCCAGTTGTTGCCCTACACTGCGGAGTGCGTCGATGACATCGCGCTGGTCAAATCCGTGCATACGAATGCCATCAACCACGATCCGGCTTGCACCTTCGTCATGACGGGCAGCGAAGTGCCAGGCAAGGCCAGCCTAGGGAGCTGGTTGGCCTACGGATTGGGTTGCGAAAGCAGCAACTTGCCAGCCTTCGTCGTTCTAACGCCGACTTGGTCTTCGACGGCCGCCGCTCAAGCATTGTTCACCCGCATGTGGAGCAGCGGTTTTCTGCCATCGCGGTACAACGGAGTAGCCCTGCGCAGCGGCGGTGATCCCGTCCTATACCTCTCAAATCCCCCCGGCGTCACGCGCGACGATCGGCGGCGCTTGCTCGATTCACTGGGGCGACTCAACGAACATCGACACGACCAAATCGGCGATCCGGAAATTCTGACTCGCATCGCCCAGTACGAGATGGCTTTCCGAATGCAGGACAGCGTTCCCGAACTGACCAACTTTGCCGACGAATCCGCTGAAACCCTAACCATGTACGGTCCCGACGTTCATCGCCCAGGAACGTTCGCGGCCAGTACGTTGCTCGCACGCAGGTTGATTGAACGCGGCGTGCGAGTCGTGCAATTGCTTCACCGCGGATGGGATCAACACAACGACATCGCGGGCGATTTACCGCTCCAATGCCGCGATGTCGATCAACCGGCTTCCGCCCTGCTCAAAGATTTGAAACAACGCGGGTTGCTCGATTCAACGCTTGTCGTGTGGGGCGGCGAATTCGGTCGAACCGTTTATTGCCAAGGTGGCCTGAGCCGCGAGAACTACGGGCGCGATCACCATCCTCGCTGCTTCCCGATATGGTTGGCCGGCGGCGGAATTAAGGGTGGGGTAAGCGTTGGTGAAACCGACGAATTCAGTTACAACATCGCCGAACGGCCGGTCCATGTGAACGATATCAATGCCACCATCCTGCAGTGCATGGGCATCGACCATAGCCGATTTACTTTTTCGTTCCAAGGCCTCGACCAGCGCCTAACCGGCGTCGAACCCGCCACACCGGTCAGCGAAATCTTGGCATAACGCTTGCGCGGTTGAAAAAAGCGTAGATAGGCCAAAGCCTAGTTTTTGGAGCTTGAGGTAAGGTACTTCGTCGCGTAAAAACCTCTCTAGGCGTGAACGGGCAGTATATTTTAGGGATGGGAATATATTGACATCACCCGGGCAACCGATAAAGTAGTGCGTTGTCCATGGTAAATTCACTGCTAGGACGTTATTTGCACTTCAAAAAACAATTCTGGCAGATCGCATACCCGCCGTATTGACGGCAATGCATACGAAAAAGCTCGATAGAGAGAGAACTGAGATGGATTCAAAGAATCGAATTCTGTTGTTGGCTGGCCTGGTGCTTTTGGGCGTAGGCGGGCGTTTTGCCTTTGCAGGCATGCCTAATTTTGCGCCAGTGGGTGCTATCGCGCTGTTCGCCGGAGCCTCGTTTGCCGATCGACGGATTGGCTTCGTCCTGCCGATCCTGATCATGCTCGTTTCCGACTGGATGATCGGATTCCACTCAAGCGTGCTGTTTGTTTACGCCGGAATGCTGGTGTATGCTGCCCTTGGAATGTTGGCTGGCAACCGCCTCAAGTTGGCTCGCTTAGTGCCAGCCACGTTGGCCGGTTCTCTGGCATTTTTTGCCATTACCAACTTCGGATCTTTCTTGGCATTCTATCCGCAAACCTGGGCGGGATTCGTGGAATGCTTCGTCGCGGCCATACCCTACTTCCGCAACACGCTGGCGGCAGATGTGCTGTTCGGGTCGATGCTATTTGGAGGCCTAGCGATGGTCGAACGATTCTCGCCTCAAATGCGACCAACGGTTTCTTAAGCATAGTCCGGCTATCGGCGACTTGCACTGCCGGGTCGTATTCTACGTAGACTCCCCGCACAAGGACGGGAAGTTTCTTATATGCACGCACACCTGAACAGCGGAAGATTTTCGGCGTGGACTCCTAACTACAAATTGGCAAGCTCTTAGCGAAGCAGCGGTGAATTGCCATAGGCAGTGTTCGGCGGAAGTCCACCGGATGGCGCCGGAATGGTCCCGGACACGCCTGGGTCCGAAGCGGCTCCAGCTCCGAAGTTGTAGGTGGTAGACCGTCCAGTCGTACCGGGCGCAAAATTGCCCGCTTGTTGTACAGGTTGATACGCACTGGCTCCCGGTGTAGATCCTTGACCGTTATAACCACCGTAAGGATCGGCTTGGTCTGGAAGTCCGTAGTTTGGCACCGCTCCGTAGGCGGGAGGCGCGTTTGGAATTTCGCTGGAAGCGTATGTCGGCGGACTGGATGATGGGCCGCTGACGGGAATTGCAGGTAACGATGGGTAGTCCGATTGCGAATCTGCTGGAGAATTCACCGTCGATCCATAGCCTGCCGGCGTTCCATAGCCAGCCATGACATTGGCGGCTGAAGGTGAACTGGCAAGCGAAGCCGCTTCAGGATAGGTCGCCGCGCTGCTGCCGGGAACACTGGCAGATTGCGTGTTAGCCGTGCTATAGGTTCCACCATAAGGATTCGGAAAATTGGTCGGTGCATTGGCCGAGGCTGAGGACATGCCATAGGGTCCAGTTTGGTAGCCGCCGGCGGGTGGATTGCCGGGCGTCGAATTGTTTACAGTTCGAAAACCATTGGCCTGAGCCGCCAGCCCACCGGTTGGTGCGGGCGCGCCGCCCGCTGCCGCGTTTCCATAAGGCAAGCTGCTGGTTGCTCCAGGCGTTGTAGGCGATGCCTTGCTGCCTGGGGAACTATTACTTGCCAGTGCCGTCGGCGTGTGACTTAGAGCTGGACTGCCAGGAACTGCCGAAGCATCATTGGTTCGACCGGCAATTTTCGCAGCATCCGGTTGGCGATTGGTATACCAACTTACAGGGCTCCAGGATCGCGTGCTTTGGCATCCAATCATGGGCGATGACACGACGGCAAATAGCCCAGTCAGTAAAACGAACCTCGAGCCATGCACGATGTTGGTTCTGCACAATTTCATTGCATCAATCCTTTGATGACACTTAAGCCAAAAGTGAAACGGAATTCATTCCATTTCGACTTATATCTAAACCCATCGGGTCAACTCAATTGCAAAGTTGATCTAATCCGCAAATCTTTCCAGCCGAATAGTGGGCAAGGCTTCTCAATGCAAGCCATAACTGGATAGAGTCATCTTCAAACGGGCTTCTTCGGCTTTGGTCAGCTCAGTCAGTGGCAAGCGAAGTTGTCCCGTATCGCGGCCGAGTAGCCGCATGGCTGTTTTGATCGGAATGGGATTCGTGCTCAAGCCCAACATATCGCGGCAAAGTGGAAACAATCGATGGTGCCACCGGTGGGCTTCGGAGTAATCGCCCGCCAAGGCCGCGCTGATCATCGAGATCACATCTTCGGGCACGATATTGCCGGCAACTGAAACCACGCCTTCGGCCCCGACGCTCATCATGGGCAGGGTCAAACTGTCGTCGCCGCTCAAGACCGTCAGGTCGGTTGTATTGAGGATTTGCGAGCATTGGTCGAGTGAACCAGTGGCTTCCTTGACCATGGTGATGTTGGGGATTTCAGCCAATCTAGCGATCGTTTCCGGCTCGATGTTCTTCGCGGTGCGACCAGGAATGTTGTAGATGCAAAGCGGCAGTTCAACATCTTCCGCGATGGCTTTGAAATGCTGGTAAATCCCTTCCTGGGTCGGTTTGTTGTAATAGGGTGAGACCAGCAAGGCGGAATCCGCCCCTTCCTTAGCGGCCCAACGCGTCAGGCGAAGGGCTTCGGCGGTCGAATTGCTGCCGGTTCCGGCCATGACTTTGGCTCGGCCAGCGGCGATTTGGACGACCTGGCTGATCACTCGTTCGTGTTCTTCATGCGACAGAGTGGGCGATTCGCCGGTCGTGCCGACGGGAACTAGGCAATTCGTTCCGGCGCGAATTTGAAATTCAACTTGCTCGCGCAGCCGACCAACATCCAAAACGTTGTCTTTGAGCGGCGTCACTAGGGCGACAGCCAAGCCGGCGTAATCCGAACCTTTGCGTTTTTTATTCACGAATGCAATCCTGTTTCGTATTCCAAGGAAAGCCGCCATTATGGTAGTGTCAGGCTCATTGACAAGGGAGTTTAGCGTTTGAAGCGTTCAGTTTTTATTCTCGGGTCTTCCGTTCGCGGCGTCGCGATCTTCGTTACGGCATGGCTGAGCCTGGTTTCTCCTATGACAGGCTGTGGCGTGCTGCGACGAACGCAGAATTCATCCGCGCTGACTCAAGCCCGCCAGTTTTCGCTTCGCGGAGCCGACGCCCTGCAATCGCAAAAATACGACGATGCCGAAACGCTCTTTGCGGAAGCCTTGCGGCGATCGCCGTCCGATGAGCGGGCGCATTGGGGGATGGCCGAAGTCCAGTGGCACAAGGGTGATCGCTTGGCAGCGACCGAGCACATGCTCGAAGCCTCACGGATGAGTGGCAACAATCCCGATTTTCTAGTCCGACTGGGCGAGATGCATTTGCAAGCGGGGCGGCTCGACCCGGCCTTTGCGCAGGCCGAATTGGCGCTGGCCGCCAGTCGCCAACATGCCGGAGCTTGGGAGTTGCTTGGCCGCGTACACCAGCAGCGCGAGCAGTGGCAAGAGGCGATCGAATGCTACCACCGCGCCTTGATGAGCAAGCCGAATCACGCGCCCGTGCAATTGGCTCTGGCCGGCATCTATCAACGACTCGGTCGGCCTCAACGCGCTCTGGCGACGCTCGAACGCATGTCCGATCAGCAAGCCCCCGAATATCAATCGGCCGAAGTCTGGCTCTTGAAAGGACAAGCTCTGGCAAGTCTCGGACAGATCGAAGACGCGCGACTGTGCATGCGAGAGGCGGCCACGCATGCAACGCCCAACGATAGCCAGATTTTCTTGCAATTGGCAAGACTGCAAACCGATCTCGGCGAGCTGGCCGAGGCTCGCATGAGCTTAGGTCGAGTCCTGAGCGTTGAACCGGGCAATGCCGATGCACTTGCGCTTCAGCAAAACCTAAGTCAACAGTTCGCAACCTTGGTTTCCACCAGCGTACCACCGCAAAAACCGGCACAATAGGCATGACTGCGGCAGCCGCACTTATCAATCGCCTCATCCGAATAATCCGGTTCCCCGATTTGCATCTCCTTGAATCAGGAGCTAGAGTTCAGTTGCAAAGAAGCAGCGTTCGTATTTCGTGACGCACTTCTACATTGCCAGAGACTCCTGCCCTAGACTCGATTAGAAGCTGAATTTGAAAGGAACCGCGATGGATTTGCAGACCGAGCCGCACCCACTACAGCCTTCCGACTTTGAAGATCGTCGACAAACCAGTTCGACGCTTCCCAGCGGCATTGAGCGACGACAATTTGCGAATTCTCATCACGGCCTTTCGGTAGAGGCCCGAGAACTGGCGGACGCCATCGACGGCTACAAAATCCTACATCGCCGACGGTTCATCACCTTCGAAGAAATGCTCCACGTCATCCGCGAGCTGGGATATTCAAAATAAAGACCGCATCTATCCGCCCGTTTGCGATGCATCCAAGAACCGCCGAGCGGTACTGACAAGCATGTCGGCGGCTAATTCGACTTCGTCGTCCGTATTGAATCGCCCGATACCCAAGCGAAGACTGCTGCGGGCTTGATCTTCGGTCAGTCCAATTGCTCGCAGTACATGGCTGGGTTCCGGGGAAGCGCTGGTGCATGCGCTGCCGCTGCTGATGGCAAGTTCCGGTGTGTGGAGCATCAAGCTTTGGCCTTCGAGTGGATAAAAGCAGCAGTTCAAATTGCCGGACAATCGATGTTCCGCTTGCAGCGGCGGGCCATTCAAGAAAATCTGCGGCAGTTCACTCAGTCGAGCGAACAGGCGATTGCGAAGTCGAGCGACTCGCGCGCGGTCTTCATCCAAATGCGATAGCGTGTTTTGAAGAGCCGCCTGCATCCCGACGATGCCTGCCGAGTTCAGCGTTCCCGAACGCCAATTGTTCTGCTGACCACCGCCCAGAATTTGCCCTTGCATGCGAACCGGTCGCTCACGGCGACGCACAAACAGGCCGCCGACTCCTTTAGGTCCGTAGAACTTGTGAGCTGAAAAACTCAACAGGTCCACTCCCAAATCGTCTACGTTGACTTCGATCTGGCCGACCGCTTGTGTCGCATCGGTATGCAGCCAACAAGCGTGCTGGCGACACAGCTTGGAAATTTCTAACAGCGGTTGAATCACGCCAATTTCGTTGTTGGCCAGCATGACGCTAACAAGGGCCGTTGAGTCGTCGATCGCGTCAGCCAGTCGATCGATCTCCACTTGACCGAAAATTCCACTTCCGTTTTGAATCTGGACGGTAAGCAACTCGACTTCAAAACCCTGCTGGGCCAGTCGTTTGAGTGGGTCCAAGATGGCTTTGTGTTCGGTGGCTACGCTGACGATCTTGCGGCGTTTGTTGCGGGGATGGTGCATGACGCCTTGGAGCGCCAAATTGTTGCTTTCCGTCGCACCGCTCGTGATGACCAGTTCGTCGGCTTCCGCGCCGATCGAATTGGCGATTCGCGCGATGGCCAGTTGGACATCTTCCGCTACTTGCCTGCCGGCTTGATGCGTAACGCTGCCCGGATTTGCGAATTGCTGCTTGAAGAAGGGCAGCATGGCTTCGAGGGCTACTGGATCGAGAGGCGTGGTGGCGTTGTTGTCCAGATAGATCATGGCTAATACAAATTCGCCAAAACCAACTGGCTCCAAGTCTCGAACTCGTCGGCGCTGGCTTTCAATTGGCTGACCGGTGCAAATCCGCTGTGCGTCAGTTCGCTTTCACGAGCGCGAGCCGAGGGGCTTGAAAGCCGCAATCGATGCACGACGCCCAAGTGTACGCGGCCCACGGGGCTACTGTCGTCGTAGATGAAGCCAACCAAATCTTCATCGTAGTCGCAATCGATCTCGGTCTCTTCGGTCAGTTCTCGCAACATGCCGCTGCGGTAGAGATCCTCTTGGGCGGCGTCTTCGCGCGAGATGTGACCGCCGATACCGACGCTCCGCAAAGCGTGCAGCCGCTTCTCGCCCTGCCCTTTACCGCGCGTGTAGTGAAACAAATGCGTCTGGCCATCGACTTGAGCTTGCAAGACGACGTATGGGATCAATTGTTTGAAGCTTGGATCCTCTTCGACCGTACTTCGCGCGCGAAATTCCATGCAGTCCGGATCCAACAGCGACTCGAAGGCTTGATCGCAGAACGGACGAAAGCCGGCGAAGCCACCGAGTTGCGAAAGGCGCGATTCCGGAATCACCAAAACATGTTCTTCGGTCATGGGGGTAAGGAGTAAGCGGTAAGGGATAAGGAGTAAGGTATGAGCGGTGAGCGAGATTGCAGACGGACGCCACGTTGTCCTTGGGGCGATCCAAGACAGCGCCATGATAACACGTCGCAAGCCAAGCGGCTATTCAAAAATCGGATGCGATGAATTTGGCGCCGCTGATCATAACTGATGCTCACAGGGCTGTACCGACCGTGGCCTGTTCGTTGACCGCCTTTGACGGGTTGGACTAAGTATCATGCTGTTGGTGTATCTCTAAGTCGGTAATCGGTTTTTCTTACTGGATCAGCATGCAATCGCCGTAGCTGAAAAAACGGTACTGTTGATCGATGGCAGTTCGGTAGGCTTCCATGATGAGGTCGCGACCGGCGAAGGCACAGACTAAGGCCAGGAGCGTGCTCTTGGGTAAATGAAAATTGGTCATCAAAGCATCGGCAGCCCGAAAGGTATAGGGTGGTCGGATAAACAAATTCGTTTCGCCTCGCCAAGCTTGCCAGGGACTATTAGTCGCTTGAGCGGCGCTTTCTAGGACGCGCAGCGATGTTGTGCCCACGGCCACGACCTTGCCGCCCTGCGCATGGCATTGATGAAGCCGCGCGGCCGAGGATTCGGGCAGCTCGGCAAGCTCGGTGTGCATGACGTGCTGGCTCAGTCGCTCCGCAGACACCGGTCGAAACGTACCCAAACCGACGTGCAGCGTGACGGACGCCGTCGCGATTTCTTTCTTTTGAAGTTGCCGGATGAGGTCTGAGGTGAAATGAAGTCCCGCCGTCGGAGCGGCTACGGAACCAGGCTGCTTTGCGTAAACGGTTTGATACGTCTCTGAGTCGCGGTCAACCATGTGGCCGTCTCGAATGTACGGCGGCAACGGCACTCGACCAAATCGCTCCAAAATATCCTGGCTAGTCAAATCGCCTTCCAAAGGTCGGACTGCAAGATGGCCGTCAGGAAGTTTGGTAAGCACGGAAAGCATCGGGAACTCGCGACCATCTCGATCGCGGAGTGAAATCGACTCCCCAACGCTCAAGTGTCCACGAGTCTTGCTGAGGATCTCCCAGATATGTGACTGGCTTTCTCGCAGGAACAAGCCTTCCCAGCGCCCGCCGGTAGCCGTTCGAGTTCCTACGAGTCGGGCCGGGACAACCTTTGAATCGTTCAGGACCAGTGCATCGCCTGGAAGCAGCAGTTCGGGCAGGTCTCGAACGTGATAATGGGCGATCGACTTTTGCAGCCGGTCGACGAGCATCAAGCGGGCGTCGATGCGATGCTCGACGGGGTGCTGCGCGATCAATTCACGCGGAAGCTGGTAGTCGTAGGCGACTACGTCGTCTAAATCGATCTCGGTCTTGTTCATCCCGTCTATGGCTCCGACGGAAACCCTACGTCACGTCGTCTCGGCTGGGCGAGGCATGCTTTCAACGACCTGGTCGATCAATCCGTAGCTGACCGCTTCTTCGGCAGACATGAAACGATCGCGATCCGTATCGCGTTCGATGGCTTCCATGGTTTGTCCGGTGTGTTTGATGAGTATTTCGTTGAGCTTGGTCTTGATGCGTTTGAACTCGGTGGCGTGAATGAGAATTTCTTCGGCCGTGCCCTGCATTCCGGCCAGCGGTTGGTGAATCATGATGCGAGCGTTGGGCAGCGCAAAGCGTTTTCCTTTGGCCCCGGCGGTCAGCAGCACCGCGCCCATCGATGCCGCTTGGCCGATGCAGTACGTCGCCACGTCGCACGACACGAACTGCATTGTATCGTAGATAGCCATGCCGGCGGAAACACTTCCACCGGGCGAGTTGATGTAGAGATGAATATCGCTCTTGGGGTCATCCGACTGCAAAAAAAGCATCTGAGCGACCAGGGCATTGGCCACTTCGTCGTTCACCTGGGTGCCTAAGAAGATGATGCGATCTTTCAGCAAGCGGCTGTAGACATCGTAGACTCGCTCTTCGCGGCCGCTTTTTTCGATCACATAAGGAATACTTGGCATCGATTAATCCTATCGGAGCGTAATTCGGTAGTTCCAACAACAACGATGGTTGCTCGGCAAAGTGCGAGCAGGGTAGACAAATCTAGGCTCGAGCGTTTTCTTCGGTAGCTTCCACGGGCGGCTTACTGAGAATCTCGTCCACGAGACCGTAATCCTTGGCCTGCTGGGCCGTCAAGAAGAAGTCGCGGTCGGAGTCTCGCGCGAGCTGGTCTGCTGTTTTTCCACACGACTCCGCCAGGATCTCGTTGAGCAAGGTTCGGTAGCGAAGGATCTCGTTGGCTTGGATTTCGATGTCCGATATCTGCCCGGACACACCACCGGCGGGTTGGTGGATCATGACGCGTGAATGCGGCAGGCAAAATCGTTTGCCTTTGGCGCCACCGGCCAGTAGCACGGCCGCACCGCTGGAAGCCTGGCCCACGCAATAGGTGGAAACAGGGCACGACAAAATTTTCATCGTATCCAGAATGGCCAGCGTGGCGATGACTTCGCCCCCTGGGCTATTGATATAGAAATGGATGTCTTTGCGACGGTTCTCGCTCTGCAAATACAGCAGTTTCATAACGACTTCGTTCGCATTGCCTGTGAAAATCCCGCCTTGCAGAAAGACGATCCGGTTTTCAAGCAGCAAATCCCCCAGCGTGAGTTGCCGCTGGCGCTGATAGCTGCTAGCGGCATACGAAGCTGTGATTTCATTTTGCGGAAGATCCGAATACAACTGGCACTCCTTCGTGTTTGCTTAGTTTCGCTTAGAATCCTCTGAGTCGGGCAGTTTAGCGGCCCCGGGCAGCTCGGGTGGAGCATTGTCGTGCTTGGCGTCGGGAATATCGACGTAGTTTCCAGCGATGGTAAAGTCGATGTCGCTGTTTTCATTCTTAGCCGCCAGGAAGCTATCGCCGGGCACATCTTTGACCTTCGCGGCCTCGACGATTCGGTCGATCACGAGCCGTTCCACGATTTGGTTCCGCAGGGCGTCCATCTGGCCCGTTTTCTCCAGTCGCGCCCGAATTCGTCGCGAAGTGCTGTTGTTTTGCTCGGCGATCAACTCGATTTCTCGGTCGTAATCCTCTGGGGTCGGTTCGACCTTGAGATCCTCGGCAATTTTTTCGAGAACAAAATGCTCGCGCAGGGCTGCGATGGTCGATTCGCGCGCGTTCATTCGAGAGGCGTTAAGATATCGCTTGATCTCATTTTGGTTCAAGCCGCTGCGTTGCAGTTCGAGAACCAACCGCTGAAGCTCGCGATTCGTCTGACTGCGAACCAGCGACTCGGGCATTTCCCAATTGGCTCCGGCCGTCAGAGTTTTTACGATTTGTTTGCGGAGCGATTGCTCTTGGTGATACTTGAATTGCTTGGTCAGTTCGGATTGAACAAACTCACGAAGCTCATCGCTCGAATCGAAGCCCAGCGAGCCGAGCGTGGCGTCGCTCAATTCACCCACTTCGATCCGGCGAATCTCGACAATTTCAAACGTCGCCGTGACTTCCTTGCCTTGCAGTTCTTCATCGGCCGCCGAATCGGACAGGGTGACTGTGGTCGAGAAAACATCTCCTTCGACCTTGCCAGCAATCAATTTATCGAACCCATCGATGACTGCATCGCCGAACGATAATTTGCTTCGGACCGTGATCTTCTCTTCCTCGAAACGCGCAATCTCGCGCCCTTCATACTCGAATGAACCGTCCAGCGTAACCGAATCTCCCGCTTGACACGGGCTGTCGGTGGCTTCGCCCGCCACAAACTGATCCAAGGTCCGCATCAAATGTTCATCGACATGCTTGTCGCTGATCTTGAGCACTGGCCGTTCGAGCGATAATCCCTCCCACTTGGGAGTGTCAAAATCCGGACGGACTTCAATGCGATACTCGTAGACAAAATCGCGGTCTTCGGGCAACGTGATCGCATCGTAATCGAGATTCGGTTCGCCAATGGCAAAAAAGTGTCCACCATCGGTCACCTTCTGCAAGCTATCCATTACCAGGTTGCTTTTGACTTGATCAGCAACTTGTTCTTTGAATCGGCTCTCGACTAACTTGCGAGGAGCTTTACCCGCCCGAAACCCAGGCATCGACGCCTTGGGAACGATCTCGTCGAAACACACCTGACGATAGCGTTCTACTTCGGAATGAGGGATCGTGACGACCACGTGCCGCTCGCATGGCGACAAAACATCGACCTTCACGTCAACGACCAACTGGGGCTTCTCTTCCGAGACATCAATTACATCAGAATCGGCCGCTGACATCGCCAATTAAGCTCCGCACAAATGCTACGAGGGATACTTCAAACCATACGACAAGTCTGGCAAGAGCGGGCGATGGGATTCGAACCCACGACAACAACGTTGGCAACGTTGTGCTCTACCAACTGAGCTACGCCCGCAATTCGACTCGGTGTTAAGCCTCAGGAACCTTCATGGCTGACACGCATGCCATGGATGAGTTTTTCCTTTGTGCCTTTCACTTTGCCAAGATTATAGGAAGGAGTTGCAGGTTTGCAAGGCAGGGGGACCGGAGTTGCGGAATGGAATTCTCGGTCAAGAGAGATTCCTCTGCCACCACAAAGGAATATCGGCCAAGGCGACGCGTGCGCGAACTAGAGCGAGTCGGCGTCCCGCTTCTTGCGTCTCGCAAACCGGAAGCTAAGGCTACCAGGTCTTGAGTCGATGCAAATGGATTCTGTTCCAACGTGCGGTGAACACAAACAATTATTGGGTCGTATTCGAAATAACGCTGAATTTCCAACTATTCCGAAATCCGTATCGTTTGGTCTCTAGGTGCCACTCGTACCCCGGGCTTCAAAGTCTAGCCCGGTGCCCCAGGTTTCTGGTACATTAAAAATCGATCGGATGCGAAACGGAATGCTTCACAAAAAAATGTCAGCAAAAGGAATACTCAGACAACGATGAATTCTCTAAGCCCGATTTCATGCGTACTTCGTCCGGCACAAACCGGCTTTCCGGCGAATCTTGCGGTTTGGCTTCGATCAGCCGTGCTGTGTGCACTGGTCGCGATCAGCACGCATCCGAGCTGCCTCGGTGGCTTGACTTCCACAGAAGTTGCTGTCGTCGTCAATGGCGGATCGCTGAATTCCCGGACGCTGGCAAACCACTATGTCAAGCTGCGGGGGATTCCACCCATCAATGTCATCGTGCTGGAGGACGTCCCCAATTCGGAAGTGATTTCGGTCGACGCCTTTCGCCAGCGAATCCTTCGACCGGCGCTGGAGCAACTCAATCGGCGTGGAATCGCGGACCATATCCAGTGCGTGGCGTATTCGGCAGATTTTCCGACCGGGATCGACATCGCCAAGGACCTCGAAAAACATAAGAACATTCCGAAAGAATATACTCCGGTGGCTTCGATTAACAGCTTGACCTATATGTACGAATTGGTGCTGGCCGGGAATCCGGCGTACATTCTTGCCGACGCAAACTACTATGCCCGGCGACCGATGGAGACCTATTTTACAAATCCTGTTGGACCGGCTTTCGATTCTCAGTGGCAGGCCCTTCACAAGCGTATCGTCGAGCGAAAATTTGACGAAACGACGCTAGCGCTTGCCAAGCTTTCTGAAGAATTGCCATTTCAATTTCCTCTCATGTACTTGGCGGCTGCACAAGCCGCGCAGGCGGACAAACCTGAAGAATCCATCAAGCTCTTGGAGGAAGCCATTCGCGGCGGCTGGAACTCAGGAGGCTACCTGGCTAACGACAAACGCTTTGAATCGCTCAGGCAACGAGACGATTTTCAAATGCTGGAAATATTGCTGGACAAAGACCTTGGAAAATGGCAGCCGACCGTCGGATTCAACAACCGGAGCCATTGGGCACCCAACGGCGTTCGATTCTTGTTTGCTGAGCCGAAGCCGAATCCGCCGGGTTTGCGCTACATGTTGAGCATCGTCCTCGGAGTCACCCGGGGCGGTGGCACAACCCTTTCCGAAGCCATCCAAATTCTGACCCGTGCGGCCTCAGCCGATTTTACTCATCCGGAAGGCAAGTTTCTCTTTACTCATTCCAATGACATTCGAACGAAAACCCGTGAGCCATTGTTTGCAGATGCCATTGCAGAATTGAAACGCATGGGTTTCGACGCCGAGGTCCTCAAAGCGGAATTGCCCAAAGTCGGTGAGGATCCGGTTCTCGGTGCACAGATCGGGACACCATTTTTCAACTGGATTCCAGGAACTGGAGTTCTAGTTCCTGGATCGATCGCGGAAAACCTGACCAGCTTAGGAGGTGTCATGACCTTGGGGGGCCAAACGAAATGCACGCAACTACTGAAAGCGGGAGCGGCGGGCACGAGCGGGACCGTTACTGAGCCGTTTGCCCTTCAATCAAAATTCCCAACACCCTACCTTTACGTTCACTATGCCAAAGGCGCATCGCTGGTCGAAGCATTTTACCAGAGCGTTACCGGGCCTTATCAGTTGCTGATCGTAGGCGACCCCCTTTGCCAACCATTTTCGAACGCTCCAAAACAACACATCGACACCAGTTTGAGGCATCTGGTGCCGGGTGAGTCACTGAAGCTAGACATCGACATGAGCGGCCCAAATTACTCTGATCTGCAGGCCCAAGAAGGCCCTGCAAGCAAAAGGACCGCTCCGATGGCTCCAGCACGTATCGCCGTTCAGGTCGATAGTAGCTCGCCACGCGGCGGCGCGGCACAATCTCACGTAGAAATGCAGTTAACCGAGGTGCCGCCGGGATACCATGACCTTCACCTACTGCTCGTTTCGGATGATCCGCTCAATCAACGCACGGCGGAGCATATCCCAATTTGGATTGGACCGTCGGACTCGATCCAGTTGATCGTCGACTCCGGTCCAAACGCTAAGGTAGGCCAGCCACTCCATGTCTCGATGAAAACCAAAACGTTTTCGGCAAAGGTCAAAGCGCCTGGCGATTGCACCGACGTTTCGATTTGGCATGATTTTGAAGCAGTGGCTTCGTCGGAGTCCGACAACAAGCATCCTCCAGCCGATGCCCAGCAGTCGGCAGGCAACCAAGCCAAAGAATCCGGCCCGTCTCAAACGCCAAGCGACTCAAACTCCTCCGGAAGTGCAAGTTTGGATTTTTCCTTGGCGACCAAGTCTTTGGGCATGGGGCCAGTTCGATTGCAAGCCAGGGCGAAACGAGCCGATGGAACGCTAATTGCCAGCCAGCCCGTGTGGGTCGAAATCGTACCGTAGTTGGTGGGGCTCGAATGAGCGTTTTTCGATGCGGCAACTACAGGTGGTAGTTCATTCGTACTCGAGCCCAAAATCTAGAAGCAGTCACCAGCCACCCATCGGCTCGGTACAATCACACCTTTTGATGTGCTCTTCCAATAAGATTTCCCATGGACGACGGACAACGCCGATCAACAATCATGTCAACTGCGGATAGGAAAAAACGGAATTGGCGGAGCGACGATACTCGGCCTTCGCAACCGATTCTTGATCGCCAACCGCCGTGCGACGTATCTGCCGAGATGGCGGTTCTTGGCAGCATCCTCTTGATGCCTGATATTTGCAACGATCTCGTGCTCAACCTTAAGCCCGATGATTTTTACGATGATGCCAATCGCAAGCTCTATCATCACATGACTGGGATGGTTGAGCTTGGCAAAAAGATCGACATTACGTTGCTGGTCGATCGCCTCAAGTCGCATGGAGATTACGAACAGATTGGCGGTGGTGCATACCTGGCGAAGCTGGCAAACTACGTTCCCAACGCGATGAACGCCGTTTACTACGCGGCCATCGTCAGTCAAAAATCTACGCTTCGCAAGTTGATTGAAGCCAGTACCAGCATTCTGCACGACGCATACGATGAAGCCATCGACGCCAACGAATTGCTTGGCCAGGCCGAGCAACGCGTTTTGAAAATTCAAGACGATCGAGGCGGGAAGAATTCGGAATCCATTGCCGAATTGCTACACACGGTGCTCAAGCAGATCGATGCCCGTGTAAAAGGCGAAGCGATTTCCAACGCGGTGGATACGCATTTCATCGGGTACGACGAAAAATGTGGCGGCTTTCATAATGGCGAATTGATTGTCTTGGCAGCTCGGCCGAGCATGGGTAAAACGGCACTGGCGCTGAACATGGCCGAAAACGTGGCCCTCAAAGGGCGTTTGCCCGTCTTGTTCGTCAGCCTTGAAATGACCGGAAACGAACTAGCTCATCGAATGCTCTGTTCGGTCGCACGCGTCAACGGTCACAAGCTTCGAAACGGCAAGTTGACCAATGAAGAGCGACAGAGGTTGATCCGCAAAGCCGGTGAAATTGATAGCACGCCGTTGTATGTCGATGACGCATCGTGCCGCACCGTGAGTCAAATCGCGGCGGTTGCTCGCCGTATCCGCCAGCGCGAGAAAAGGCTCGGGCTAATTGTGGTCGACTACTTACAACTGATCGAACCCGATAACTCGCGCGATCCGCGACAAGAGCAGGTCGCCAAGATCGCGAGACGACTCAAGCAGTTGGCGCGAGAACTCGATGTCCCGGTCCTTTGTCTATCGCAATTGAATCGGCAAGCCGAAGAGGGCAAAGACCACCGTCCTCGAATTAGCCAACTGCGTGAATCGGGTGCCATCGAACAAGATGCAGACGTCGTGATGTTCGTCCACCGCGAAGAGTACTACTATCGCGGCGACGACGCGTTGCAATACGCTGGTCTGGCGGAATTGATCATCGCCAAACAGCGAAACGGTCCGACGGGTGATATCGAATTGACCTGGGAGAAGGATTTTACACGCTTTAGTGACCGGGCTCCGGAACGCCACCGCGAATTCGACAGCTACACAGATTTCCAAACGCCAGGCGGTTTCTGACGCTCGGGTTACTCACTTAGGCTGGAATCAAATCGACTTTAGAACGGAGTGAATTTGTTCCGCCAATCGACCAGCAAGCCTGATTCCGGCCAATTACTTTTTCTCCAAGCTGCGGTCGGCGATAATCGTAGAAGCTCCCGGGGTCAACTTCCGCAACTTTTCAACGACGATTGAATTGTCACCTTTTTTGACTCGCGAAAGTAATTTTGCGACCTTTTTCGTGCGATGTCGACGACGGCGTAGTTCTCGCGTTCTTTCAGTTCCCATGTTTCAATCCTATGGTTTTTTTTGTTTTGTTCGGCAGGCCAATCCGTCGATTATTGTCGGCACGGATTGGACCGTCAACGTCCGTTCTGAGGTGCGACATCGCTAGGCTTGGCTGGAAGTATCCAACTCGAAGCAATCCTTTTCGACGGCCGCTACAACCTTTCATTGCTGGACATTGGTACCATCAAAATTCGGTGCCTAGTCACGATATACTTAGCGCAATAAGATGGGGTCCCGCATTACCGACGGTTCGAGACGCCATGAATCAACTGATGACCCACCTGTCGAATCCTCAGATGGTGTAAAAAGACGCCTGGGCTCAAGAACGAACTTCGGTACCACCCGCAATCATGGGAGTACGTCAATGCAGCGCTGGATAGCACTTTTTCGCGGGATCAATGTTTCAGGATGCAATGTGTTGCTGATGAAGCAGTTGGTGGGCGATCTTGAGACGCTAGGGTTTTCGAATGTCCGGACTTACATTCAAAGTGGCAATGCTGTTTTCGATGCCCGGAGCAGCAGCGCGAAGAATCTGGCCTCGAAGATTGCGAAATGCGTGGATCAAAATCACGGATTTGCGCCTAAGGTCATGGTGATTTCTCGCGATGAACTCCAGGATGCAATCGTCGCGAATCCGTTTCCTGGGGCAGTTGCCGAACCCAAGACGCTCCATTTTTTCTTTCTCGACCAACCGCCCAAGGCTCCCAACATCGCGTCGCTCGACCAAATAAAATCGTCGACGGAAACGTACTCGATCATCGAAAGCGTCTTCTACCTTCACACGCCCGATGGGTTTGGCACTTCGAAACTGGCCGCCAACGCGGAGAAGCTTCTGGGGGTCGCCGCAACTGCTCGCAACTACCGAACCGTCCAAAAGGTCTCGGAACTCGCCGGGCAGTAGTTTTCAGAGCGTATCAAGTGAATGAACCGTTCAGGTGTTTCGAAATCGAGCTCTGGGCAAGCGATTGGATAGCTAAGCTGGTGGGATAGAATCGGTTGACTTACCCTTGACTGGCGGCCGGCCTGCTTGTAAAAAGACTCTTGCAATATCGCTCTTTCAAGGCGTCGTAGCCAAGTGGCTAAGGCAGTGGATTGCAAATCCATTACGCGTGGGTTCGACTCCCACCGACGCCTCTTTTGTGTATACTAAAGGCTGTCGCGCCCGACAAACGTTGAACCTTCCCCTCCCTTGAGCTGCGCGGTCTTAGAGCGTTTCTTGGCAGTTGCTACTGCAATGGCTTGAATGCTCCTTTTCCTATTTGAAAAATTTCCCACCTTGAAGTTTGTCCTTTTTCGAAACAACGATCTATTCGTCAGACCCACACCATCGCGGGCGCCTTCTGACTGAACACTTGGCCGTTTACGCGTCATGCTTGTCATTCAGATGGTTGGTGATTGCGTGGATGATCCCACTTTTCAGGAGTTTTGTCACAAATGTCGGGTCATAAATCAAAGCGTTGGTACGCCAAGAATCGACATCGAAATTCGCACCCCAACACGGTTCCGCCGGAAGCAGAGAATCGGCTCAAGGAACTGGATGACGAGAAAGAGCCACTCTCGCTAGCGGAAGAGATTTCACGAGAATCCAAGGAGGCGGGCCAGGAACTGGTTCGGCCCACCGAAGCCGTGCCTGAGGGTCAACCGAGTGTATCCCAATTGCAGCGGTTGACCGACAAACAATTGGCCAAGGCCGCCGTGAAAGAAAATGTTGATGCGAATGATTTGGGCCGTCGAGAGTTGATTTTCCAAATTCTCAAGAATCGACTCAAAAATAACGGAATGATGTTTGGCGAAGGCACCCTGGAGATCCTGCCGGACGGATTCGGATTTCTGCGCAGCACTCGATTTCACTATATTTCTTGTCCGGACGATATCTACGTTTCGCCGAGTCAAATTCGACGATTTGGGTTGCAAACTGGTTCAACGGTGGCAGGTCAAATTCGCCCCCCCAAAGAAAACGAGCGATACTTCGCGTTGTTGCGGATCGATGCCATCAACTACAACGACCCGAGCCATAACAAGCAGGCCAAGCCGTTCGAAGAGTTGACGCCTTTGCACCCCGACCAGCGAATCATCATGGAGACCACTCCCGAACAGCTTGAAACGCGGGTGGTCGATTTGGTAGCACCTATAGGGTTTGGCCAGCGCGGTTTGATCGTTAGCCCGCCAAGAGCCGGCAAGACCATCTTGATGCAGAAGATGGCTAAATCAGTCCTAAAAAACTATCCGAATGCATACGTTTTCATGCTGCTGATCGACGAACGGCCCGAAGAGGTGACGGACATGCTGCGTGAAATCCACGGACCGAACTGCGAAGTGATCAGCAGCACGTTCGACGAGCACACGTCGCGACATGTCCAGGTCGCCCATATCGCCCTTGAAAAAGCCAAACGCATGGTGGAGTACGGTACGGACGTGGTTATTTTTCTCGACAGCATTACGCGCTTCGCACGAGCTTGGAACAGCGAGTGTGAACAGAGCGGCAAGTTGTTGACGGGCGGACTGGATGCCAACGCGCTCCAAATGCCTAAAGCATTTTTTGGTTCGGCTCGCAAAGTCGAAGAAGGCGGTTCTTTGACAATCATCGCAACGGCTCTGGTTGATACAGGCAGCCGTATGGACGAAGTGATCTTCGAAGAATTTAAAGGAACGGGGAACCTGGAAATCGTTTTGGACCGCAGTTTAGTCGACCGTCGCATTTGGCCGGCGATCGATATCAACGCGTCGGGCACACGTCGTGAGGAAATTCTCATGGATGCCGACGAACATGTACGCGTCACGGAGATGCGCCGGTGGTTGACCACTCTGAGTCCCTGGGACTCCATGGAGACCTTGCTTGGGAAGCTCAAGACCACTCAGTCCAATGCCGAATTCCTGTTGAGCCTAAGAGTCTAAGACATGCCCGACAACACATCCCGACGAATTGGAATCGTCGTCTCGACCTACAACGCGAACATCACGCGCAGGTTGCTTTCCGGAGCCCTCGAATCGCTTTCAAAAGCCTCATTTGACGGCGAGCAAGTCTTGGTCGTCGACGTTCCCGGGGCCTGGGAGCTTCCGTTGGCAGCCCAGCAATTGGCCATTCGACCCGACATTGTAGCCGTTCTCGCGTTGGGTGCCGTTATACGCGGCGAGACCACTCACGACCAGCACATCAATCGAGCCGTCAGTCAGGCTCTCATGAAATTGATGCTCAAGACAGGCAAGCCAATTGGGTTTGGGTTGCTGACATGCAACACGATGGAACAAGCTCTCCAGCGGGCCGGCGGCAATGTTGGCAACAAAGGGCAGGAAACTGCAGAAGCCGTACTGTGCATGTTGCAAATTTCATCCACGAAGGCATAGCCTTGGCATGGACCCTTGCAGCACATTCAACTAGCGTTTTGATGGCGTGGCGGCTTGCGCGGATTGTTGCGGTTCTTGGGAACCAGAGCCAGTAAACTGCAAGTTGTCCAGCATTTGGACGTCGTTGCCTGCAAACTGGTCGGAGTACTGAGCGGCCAGCGTAAACACCAGCGCCAGCCGGCGCCCCGAGTCATCGGAAACGTGCGCATAGATCCATCGTACAGGCACTTCCTCTTCCATCCCCGAGACTTCGATGCGTACAAGCCGCAATCCGTTGGTTGTCAACTTTTCAGAAGACTCGACCAATTCGACGAATTGCTTGCCGAGCGCCTTGCGGATGTCCGCTTCAAGCCCTTCGACGGTCAATTGTTTGCCGGCGTCCAATTTGGTGAGTTGCGCAATGTTGCACTGCGCGATCGATTGATTGTTTTCGATCAGCCGCAGGATGGAATCCTCGCTGCCATCGATGTAGGTGATCCAATTGCGATCGGCGAACGTCTCGAATTTGCCTGGTATCGACTCCAGCTTCGTGAGCCATCGGGTCGGATCATCCTTGGCGGCCAACTCGAGAAGCTGTTCCCGCGGGACCTCCAATTGACCGGGTTGTTCCTGACGAATGATTTGGACGCGCGCCGTTAGTTCAAAACCCGGGCATCGTTGGCTGATCTCGCGTCGTTCCTTGATTGAAACTCCTAGCCAGGTAATCAGGACGCCTTTTGAGCTTGGCTTGGCGTGGGCGCTGCCTCGCAATTCGATTTCCGTAGGCACGCTATCGGCAGAGCCTTGCAGAATTCCGCTCAGCTCGATCGTGACGGTTCCATTCTCAACGCCCGCCACCTTGGCCGTAACGGTCGATTTGTGGACCGCCTCCAAATTCAACAGACAGCGTATATCTTCTTCGGTAAGCGTCCAAGTGGCATTGGATCGAGCAGGTTTTGTCGGCAGGATTCGCTCGAGCATCATCGTGTTGATGGGCGACCGCAGCAGTTCGACCTCGTGTCGATCCATGGGTTGCGTTGGACAATATTGGTCCCAGCTCCCAGCCCGCTGGACGATGCGAGTCATGGTACGCTCGGAGTTGAGCGAGTGCGTGATCTGTTTTCCGGCAACCCAATTGTCAATTTTGGCGATTCGATACTTACGGGCGGCGGCTTTTTGGGTGTTGTCCTGGAATGCAACCGCTTCGAAATAGTCTTGAGTCACCTTAGCTTTGACAGGAACCTTCTTCGTGGTGTCGGGCTTTTTCTCGCGGCGGTCCTCCATCACGAGAGAACCGTCTAGTTCAAGTTCGATCTTGGCCCGCGTTTCAAGCAACTCCAAGTCGATGGGTTGCTGAAGCAAACGCCCTTTGCCTTCCTGTGCCTGGGCATTTGGGCACAAGAGGATGCAAACCAGCAGAACGCACCACTGGGTTCCACGTCCAGGACACCGATTCAAACCTGCAACCATGCTATCGGATACCAATCTCTCTGGTAGGTTGTTCAAAAACAAAGGACTTGGGTGCGCACCCAACAAAACTACCTTCGGCATACGGAACTTCGCTTAGCAAGAGAATTTGGCAGGATTTTTTGCTGGCGCTCGAACATCTTGAGGCTCAAACCCGTCTCAAACTGAGAGTGGCCATGTCAAAAAATACAAACCGAGCCGGTATCCTCGGCAATTCTTACAATTTTCACAGTTGCCTGCGGTATTTCCCAAAGGCTTGGACTAGTCGTAAGTGTCCGATAGGTTTGGGCTTGCGACGAATCAAGGGAATGCCCACCAGAGATGGTGCAAGTTTGGTATTGTTTTTGCGTGTTATCTGAGTCCGCTAACTTAACGATAGGCGTTGCGGAACTATGGCTCGTTTTGGGGGTTATAATTGAGCGAACTCAACTTGGTATCGGCAACGTACAGTCTTAATGGGGCGATTCGGCGAATCTCGGGAACGGTTCAGGGGAGATAGCAGCTTCAGCGGATTGGATTTTTCCATTCGTCAATAAGGTTGCTTCAAAGACTGGTCGGTAACTCGCGAACACTTAGGGGAAAGCGAACTCCACAGGGTTCGAGGTAATGGTTTTTGAGTTTTTGTTTTTCGGGTCTTAGGACGGGACCCCTACCCAGCCGTAGCGGATTGTTGGCGGTCGGAAGCCGCATGGATTGAAATTACAAGCCGTTGCAAGCAGGGAAAGGTTTTTGAAATGCATCAAGATTATCGCGTATCACTCATTCGGGAACTGCGCGACCAGCAGGTCAAATATGCTCCGCGCGGCAAGCGACTCGAGCAAGCTGAGCGAGCGGAACGCTTGCTCAGCGAATTGGATTTGTCGCGAGAGTATCCGTACGAGTTCATTTACTATCGAGTGACGGATTTCCGTCCCGAGGAAAACTCGCGGAAACTTATTCGGGGCGAAGACGCTGTCCACGATTTGCGGCTCTTCGTAGAGGATGTTACCGAGTCGTTGGACTTGCAAGCCGACGAAATCAAGGAACCAGTCCACACGGTCGAAGAGTTGAGCCGCATGTTCAATGTTTCGACAAAGACCATCGGTCGTTGGCGAGATCAAGGACTGGTGAGTCGTCGTATCGTCACTCAAGGCCGTAAGAAGGTCGGCTTCCTGCACAGCAGCGTCGAACGTTTTGTGGCTCGTAACAAAGATCGCGTCGTGCGAGGTGGGCGTTTCAGCCAATTGACGGACGATGAGCGGGCAGAGGTTATCGAACGCGCTCGAACCATCGCGGCCAGCGGTGCGAATTTGTCCGAAGTTTCCCGACGTGTTGCATCCACCATGGATCGCAGCATCGAGACGATTCGTTACACACTCAAGAATCACGACAAAGCGAATCCGTCCCAGGCCGTGTTCCCCGAAGCTCGCGAGGTTTTGAACGACGGCGACAAGGCGTCTATCTACTCGCAGTACCAACGAGGGACAGGTGTTGCTCAGTTGGCGCGGCAGTTTTCACGAAGTCGAAGCGGGATTGTACGAATCGTCAACGAGCAACGTGCGCTGATGATTATGCAGTTGCCTCTCGACTTCATCGACAATTCGGTATTCAAACGGCCTTCGGCCAAACTGGAAGCTGAGATTTTGGGGGATATGCCGACTCAAGCGAATCCACCAAAAAAGGTGCGTGCACCGAGCGGTCTTCCGACCTATTTGGCATCGCTGTACGACATACCGTTGTTGACTCGCGAGCAAGAGTATCACCTATTCCGAAAGATGAACTACTTGAAGGCGAAGGCTTTTCGTTTGCGGGAAACCTTGGACGTGTCGGAGCCGAGCGTTGGGACGATGGACGAAATCGAACGACTGAATCGTGAGTCGATCGATGTCCAAAATCAAATCGTTCAAGCCAACTTGAGGTTGGTGGTGTCGATTGCCAAACGCCATACGCAGGATCCCGACGAATTTTTCGAACTGGTCAGCGACGGTAACATGTCGCTGTTTAAGGCAGTGACCAAGTTCGACTTCTCGCGAGGGAACAAGTTCAGTACCTATGCGAGTTGGGCGATGGTTAAGAATTACGCGCGTTCGATTCCTGGTGAATTCAAATACAAGGATCGATTCAGAACCTCTGGCGAAGAAATGCTAGAAGCTCGCGAAGATACACGCGGTGATTATTTAGCGGACGAGCATGCTCAAAAGCAACGGGTGACTCAGATCAATCGGATCCTGAATCAACTCGACCGACGCGAGCAGCAAGTCATCATTCGACGATTCGGGCTGGACTACTCCAAGGAACCCCTGACGCTCAAGGAAGTTGGAGCCGAACTGGGGGTCACCAAGGAACGAATCAGGCAACTTGAAACTCGCGCCTTGAGCAAACTGCGTGAAGTCGCGAGTCGAGAAAAGCTCGAATTGCCGTAAGCGGCTGTTACGAGATGTTTCTTCTACACTAATAAAGACCATTCGGCTTCCCGAATGGTCTTTTACTTAGATGGCCAGCGCACCTTGTGAAGCCACGAACTCCACCAGCTTTTTTGGGTCAGGAGATGCGATGGCCGTCTGTTTCCGATTCGATTTTCATGTGGCTAGGTAAAGGACGGGCTCCAGGTGAGCCAATGTTCGTTACGAATTAAATCCTGGCTTGAAAGAAATGTTCGAAATAGGTGAGTATGGTTGAGGGCTGAATTCTAAAACTACCACGCAAGTACTGCCACCATTTAGTGCCCACCTGGCATTTGAAACGATCAGACACATGATCCTGAAGAGACCGTGAATTTTTTCAAGCCCTCGATCCTGAAAGCGCTCGATCCTGGGAGGATCGCAGCGATTAGCCGGTGGTCGCGGAGCGCACCACCGGATACGGTAAAACGAAAATTGTTTTTCGGCATCCCGGTAGGGATG